>LSQX01090960.1_pt1 | contig 15798 bp, 10 predicted proteins | sample 654561 | NCBI WGS metagenome assembly LSQX01 (sample SAMN04489861, study PRJNA283612) | anaerobic digester metagenome | isolation source: 4 biogas reactors fed with cattle manure at either 37C or 55C with and... | place: Denmark: Kongens Lyngby | collected 2014 | reverse complement strand
TCTGCACCAGCTTGAAGTGCTGATGCACCATCCCTATCCCCAGACTCGTAGCTACATTGGGGTTCTTGATCTCGACAGGCTTGCCATCGAGCAGGATGCTGCCGCTGTCGGCACTGTACGACCCGAACAGAATGGACATCAATGTAGATTTTCCAGCCCCGTTCTCACCCAGAAGTGCATGGATTTCCTGATGTTTTACCTGCAATGTCACCTTGTCGTTCGCCACAACACCGGGAAACGTTTTGGTGATGTTATTCATCTCAATCGCGTATTCGCTCACCGTCAGCTCCTCATTTCAAGGCTCTTTCTCTGACCACTTCATCCAATGGGCAGGGAGAGAGCCGGCAGTCTCCTGCCGGCATCGATGCAATCAGTCATCAAGCGCTGCAAGGCCTGCGGGTGCAGCCCCTGCTGCAAGGGCCTCGCGATAGGTCTTGAAAATCTTGATCTTTCCGCTGTTGATGTCAGCCTTGGCTGCATCGACCAGTTTGACCACGTTTGCGCTGAGTTCGGGGTTGGCGGTTGAATATCCAACGCCATCGTCGGCCATGCCCATCTGAACCACACCACCGGAGAAAGATCCATCTGCAACGGCCTTGAGGACCATCAGGGAAGAGTTCTCCACTCTCTTGAGCATCGACGTCAGAACGGCACTCTTGGTTCCGGTGTAGATTCCATCGGCGTACTGGTCGCTGTCAACACCGATCGCCCAGACGTTCTTGCCCTGATTGCGATACTCCTTGGCCTGTGCGATGGTTCCGTTTCCGGTTCCACCAGCTGCGCTGAAAATGCAGTAGACGCCCATGTCGTACCAGTTCTTCGCCTGTGCCTTTGCAAGCTCGGGCTTGCCCCAGTCGTTGGCGTAGTAGTCATAAATCTGTGCATTGGGGAATACCGAGCGGATACCCTGTACATAGCCCATCTCAAACTTGGTGATGGTTGCTCCGGGAACACCGCCGATGAATCCGAATCTTGGATTCTGGATGCCGTCTTCCTTGGCCTGCAGTGCAGCGGCCAGTCCGACGAGGAACGAGCCCTGCTCCTCTGAATAGATGAATTCCATGACGTTGGGCTGTCCAACCCAGTCTACGTCGACGATGGTGTACTTCTGATCAGGATACTGGGGGGCGACTTCGCTCAGCGCATCGGCCCAGGTGAATCCGGTGACCATGATCAGGTCATAGCCTTCATCGGAAGCTTGTCTGAGATTGGGGATGTACATGTCCTGGGTCTGTGCAGTCACTACATCGTAGAGCTTGCCGCGGTTGGCAGGTTTTTCAACCGTATCACCATAGTACTCGACGATGCCTCTCCACGCTGCTGCGTTGAAGGACTTGTCGTCGATACCGGTTGCGTCGGTGAGCAGGCGGATGGTCGGTCTGCCGTCGGATGCCGCCGCTTCCTTGCCGCCTTGGGCGAAGAGCATGGTTGCCATCGCCAATACAAGTACCAGAATAGTCAGTTTTTTCATGGATTACCCTCCTTATGGTTGGTCCGTGATGAATGTACCTGGTATTGTACCACAACAAAAAGTATTGTGAATGAAGAGTTTTTGCCCTATTTGGAAAGAATATGGCGTTCTATGGCCCTTGCAACCCCGTCTTCGTTGTTGGAAGCCGTTGTGGTATGGGCATGCGCCTTCACTTCGTCACTTGCATTGTCCATGGCGACGGCAAGGCCTGCGATGCCGAACATCGGCACATCGTTGAGGCCGTCGCCGATGACCATGAGGTCTTGTGCAGTATGGCCCAGCAGCGCAAGCAACGTAGTCAGACTTGATGCTTTCTGTACTCCTTTTGCCGTGATTTCCATGAAGAACGGGTCGCTGAATCCCAGGTCGGCATGTTCGCCTACCAACGGGAGCAACGCCGCCCTGGCTTCAAGAAGCCGCTTCGGTTCACCTACGATCATCACCTTGGGCATGGGATGACGAACCTCTGCAACAAGATCATCAACCCTGCGGATGGGAATGGCGTTGTTGTATGCCTCCAGCCCTACATACCGGTCATCTGGCATTTCGGTGATTACACCCTTGCTGTCATAACTGAGGGCGGCGAGCTTGTGCTGCCTTGCATAGGCAAAACAGGTGTGGATTGTGCGCAGGTCCACACTTCTCTCCCACATGACTTTAAGATCACGGGTACTGACCAGCTGCCCCCCGTTGTAGGCAAGGATGGTGGCATCCTCTCCCAGCAGACCAAGCCTCTCAGCAACCGGGACAATGCCCAAAACGGGCCTTCCGCTTGCCAGGACGATGTGTACCCCCTTGTCGTAGGCGCGTTGGACCGCCTCTTTTGAGCGCAGGGTGATTTCTTTGGTGCTGGTAGTGAGAGTTCCGTCCAAATCCAAGGCCAAGGTGGTGTACATCGAGTGCTCCTATAAACAGAAAACTCCTCATTTCTCTTACGAAACAAGGAGTTATCATATGCTGCATACTCGGGCAGAGAGGATTTGAACCTCCGACCCCTTGGTCCCGAACCAAGTGCGCTAGCCCCTGCGCTACTACCCGTCAGCTTCACAGCCGAGGTTCAATATACCCATTGGCTCTTTGAATGTCAATACGAAATAAAATGACCGTTTTTGCTTTTATACAGCAATTCATTGACAGTAGCTAGGTGAAATGCTATTTTTCATAAGACTGTCCGCTCATGCGGAAAATGCTCCGGAGAAAGAGGTTTATCATGTCTGTAAACGACGACACAAATGGGAAGAAGCCCGAAGGTGAGGCCAAAGAGCTCACAATCGGTAAAGTAAAAAAGGACGCAGCGGTAAAAGAGGCTGCTCTCAAACCGAAACGTAAGATTACCGTCGGCTGGGTTTTGGGAATGTTCATCCTGATTCTCATTGCCATCTCCTTTGTGTTGGCTCCGGCAATTGAAGCCTTTGTAGGCAAGAGCACAAGCAACGGCATTGTCTTCGGCAAGTACGGAAAGCAGGAGATCAAGTACGCCTACGGCAACTATTTCTATGACCAGGTCCAGAACTATGCCGACCAGTACAAGTCCAGCGGAGCCGACCAGACCCAGGCCCTCTACCAGATTTGGAAGAGTGCATATGACAGCACCGTCATCTTCACGGCAATCAACGAACTGGCATCAAAGGCCGGCATCATTGCAGCCAATGATGTTGTCAATCGTGCAATCATCAACAGCGGCGCCTACAACAAGGACGGCAAGTTCGATGTTGCTACCTATCAGAATGCGAGCGCCGAGAGCAAGGCAAACGTAGAGAAGTCGGTTCGTCGCTCCCTGCCCTATCAGATCGTGGTTGACGATATCGGAACCGTCCTCTCTTCCAGCGCAGAGGCTGAATACATTGCAACCATGGCAGGCAATGGAAGAACCTTCCGCTACCTTGCAGTCGACCAGAACCAGTATCCTAACGAGCTGGCTTCCCAGTATGCCCTGCAGAACAAGCAGCTCTTCTATACGATGGACCTGAGCATCATCTCCACTGAAACCGCCGAGCAGGCCAAGACAATCTACGATTCCATTACCAGCGGACAGACCACGTTCGAGGCGGCAGCAGTTGCAAACAGCCTCGACAGTTTTGCTGCAGAGGAAGGCAAGGTCGGCCAAATCTATTACTACGGCATAACTTCCAACTTCAAGAATGCCGAAGACGCTCTTGCCCTACTCAGTGCAAAGGACGGCGATGTGCTCGGCCCCTTCGAAGCAAACGGTTCTTTCTCCCTCTATAAGGTCAACAGTGCCGCCGTGGAGAGTGATTACACCAGTGAGGGAACCCTCGCATCAGTGAAAGCATACCTCGCGGTCAATGACTCTGCCTTGATCGACACCTATCTCTCCGACCTTGCAAAGAGTTGGGTTGAAACCGCAAAGGCCGAAGGGCTTGATGAAGTGGCTCTCCAGAATGGTCTTGAAGTCGTCGAAGTAGGTGCTACACCCTACAACGTCGGAAAGAGCAGCTATATGAGCGATTTCACCTATACCGATCCTTCAGGCCTGCTTGGCAGTGCAGCCACCGGCGATGTAGCCAAGCAGCTGTACACCACCGAACCCAACACCCTGCTCGATCCCATCAAGGTCGGCTCTTCCTACCTGCTGCTTGAAGTGGGTGAGGATACCCAGGATGAGGGAATGACCAGTTACCTCTCAATGTTCTACGACTACTACAGTGGGAGCCAGAACCAGCAGGATTTCTCCCAGGCCTTGTATACCTCCGATGCCTTCGAGGACAACTTCCTGACCACCTTCCTGACTGTCATTCTCGGTCAGAACTCATAATCAGAGAAACCCAAGTGATGGAAAGCTGGCATTCGTGCCAGCTTTTTTCATATGGAAGTCAAGGCTGTTCCGTGTTAGGCTACTTGCTATATGAAGCCACCTTCCTCTTGGATTCTCAAGACTGTTCTCATTTCCTTGGCCGTCCTGATCCTCGGGACAGGCATTGCTACGTACCTGGTCATCGATGGGTTGACCAACACCAGAATCTATCAGGATTTTGACCAGTATACCGAGCTCTTTGCCGTACCACAGCACCCGTTCGATCTTGAGCAGGCTCTCCAGGAGCAGAAGGCCTTCGCCATCCCTTATGAGGACGACTCCTTCACCATTCTCTGGGGAACGGACTTTCATTTGCGGAGGGGGCCGTTTTCCAACCGCAAGAAAATCTACGCCCTGCTTGAAAAAGCCTTTACAGAGACCGATCCCGACTTGACGGTGATCAGCGGGGATTTGTTGTTCAGCTTCGACAGCCTGAAAATGCTCACCGAGTTCGCCGATTTCATGCAATACCATGGCCGTTCATGGGCCTTCGGTTTCGGCAATCATGACGGGCAGTACACCCATGACAAGCCGACTTTGGCCAATCTCCTGGACAGCTACCCTACCGCGCTCTTTTCCCGCGGTGAGGATTGGGTTGCAGGTCACAGTAATTATCCGATAGTCCTCACCAAGGATGGACAGCCTTTGCAGGCGGTCATCCTGCTCGATTCCCATGACAGCAGAATCTATGAAGGTGGCATCATTGCTCCCGATTACATCTACCCTTCCCAAATAGCTTGGTATCGGTGGGTGGAAGACGGGCTGGGGGAGGTTCCTCTGTATACCTTCATCCATATTCCTTTCCCCGAATTCAAACTAGTATGGGAAAGTGGAACAGCTCAAGGTGTAATGCTGGACAAGAAAGTCAACGTACCGCTTGAGAACTCAGGGCTTTTTGCCGCTATGCAAGAGAAAATGAACACGGTGGCGGTCTTCAGTGGTCACGACCACCTCAACGATTTCTCCGGTACGTGGGAAGGCATCGACCTACACTACGGGAGAAGCGCAAGCTACGGATCCTACGGCTCGAGATACCACAGCAAAGGGATGAAAACCATTACCTTGTTCAGCGATGGCCGGCCGTATGAGGTCGCCACCTATACGGTTGATGACTGGATTTTATAGAATAGAGAAAAGGGGGTGCAGGCATGCAGACAGAAATCAGGCAGGTACAAGCTCTACTCGACAAGAAGGGTCATATTATCCAGGAAGGCTGGGCCCGCCATCCTTATTGGAAGTACGATCGAAGCATGGTCAAAGGCGGCGCCCTTGCAATCAAGGAGTGGGACTACTATGCAGTAATCAACCAACAACAAGGATATGCGGTGACGGCCACCATCAGCGACTTGGGGTATGCAGCACTCTTCGCTCTCAGCTATATCGACTTCAATGCCGCCAAGGTCAGCCAAACGGATGCACTGGCGTTCTTTCCCAGGGGTTCGATAGGGCTCGCACCATCCTCCACCGAGGACAGCCAGGTCTCGTGGGCCAACAAGAACCTTCGTTTGGCCTTCATCAAGCGTGGACGGGAACGCCACATCATGGCAGCCTGCCCAACGCTGGAGCTTCCTGACGGGTCGGTGGGATTGGATTACGACATCACCCTCACAGAAGCTGAGGGTGCACAGAGCCTCAATATTGCAACCAGCTGGAAGGAAAATCGCAAGGCCTTTTATCTCAATGAGAAAATCAACTGTCTCAAGGCAACCGGCACCATACGCAGGGGCATGGAAACCGAGCAGCTCCTGCTTGGGGAGGCCTGGGGGGTTCTCGATTGGGGAAGAGGCAGGTGGACCTACCAGAACACATGGTATTGGGCAAGTGCCTCCGGCTTGCTTGAGAACATTCCGTTCGGCCTGAATCTCGGCTACGGCTTCTCCGACCGCTCCCCAGCCAGTGAGAATGCCGTCATCTATAACAATTGCATACACAAGCTGGGTGAGGTTGTCTTCAGCTTCGATCAGGATAATTTTCTTAATCCTTGGACGGTCAGGGATGCAGAAGGAAGGCTCAATCTTGTATTCGATCCCCTTGTCGACCGCTCTTCCAAAACGAATTTCCTGGTGATCAAGAGCGATCAACACCAAGTGTTCGGGTATTTCAGCGGAACCTGCATCTTGGACGATGGCACACTCTTGCAACTCGACAGGCTATCGGGTTTTGCAGAACAGGTCTATAATCGTTGGTAGGCGAATTTAGGCATTTGGGATGTTTCTGTCTTGCAACAACTTGCTCATTTGTATAGACTAGACAGGCTTATTGTGTTTATTTCGGTCCTCAACCGATAATCCACCCACATATATATCAGGAGATCCATGTCAGAGTTAACAAACTTTGCGGACCTAGGGCTGTCCGCACAAACCATTGCCGCCATTAAAGCGAAAGGCTTCGAAGAACCAACCAAGATTCAGAGCGCATGCATACCGCTGCTCCTCAAGGATCAGGTCGACGTTATTGGCCAGGCACAAACCGGAACCGGTAAAACCGCCGCTTTCGGCCTCCCTATTCTCGAATTTGTAGACCCATCACTGTATCAGGTCCAAGCACTCATTCTCGCACCCACTCGTGAACTTGCTGTACAAACCGCTGAAGAGATCAACTCCCTGAAGGGAGACCGAAGGTTGGAAATTGCCGCTGTATACGGCGGTGCCTCCATGGAACTGCAACTGCGTAAACTCAAGCGGGGCGTGCATGTCGTTGTTGGAACTCCCGGTCGTATCCTCGACCACCTCAGACGCGGTTCCCTGCACCTCGAGCATCTCAAGTTCATGGTACTCGACGAAGCAGACGAAATGCTCGATATGGGTTTCATCGATGATATCGAAGAAGTACTGAAACAGACACCCGCTGAAAAGCGCATGCTCTGTTTCTCCGCGACCATGCCCCAGCCGATACAGAGGCTTGCCGAACGGTTCATGCGTGATCCGCATCTGGTCAAGATCCAGCAGGATACCATGACCAGCAACCTCACCGACCAAATCTATGTTGAGGTGAAGGAGTCCGACAAGTTGGAGGCTCTTACCCGCATCATCGACATGGAAGAGAGTTTCTACGGCATTATTTTCTGCCGAACCAAGGTCCAATGTGATGAAATCGGCAGAAAGCTGATAGACCGTGGGTACGATGCCGAGCCTTTGCATGGAGATCTTTCCCAGAAACAGCGAGAACTGATCCTCCACAAAATGCGTGAGAGAACCATCAGCATTATTGTTGCCACCGACGTAGCGGCACGTGGCATCGATATTTCCGATCTCACCCACGTCATCAACTTCTCACTGCCCGAAGATCCGGATGCATACATCCACCGCGTAGGAAGAACCGGACGAGCAGGAAAGACCGGCATCGCCATCACTTTTGTAGCTCCCCGTGAGTTCAAGCGCTTCTCCTTCATCAAGAAAGTCTCAAAGACTGATATCAGACGCGAATCCGTCCCTGAAGCAAGTGAGATCATCAGGATCAAGCGGGCGAGAATTCTCAGCCGGCTTACCGCCCTCTCCGATGAAGAGGCACAGAGCAGCCACTTCCTGCCGATCGCCGAACAGTTGTTGGACGGTAAAAGGCCCGAAGTCGTAGTTGCGGCTCTTTTGGATCACTTCTACAAAGACCAGCTTGATGTTTCCAAGTACCAGCACATCGGTGGCGGAAGGGATGATCGAAGGGGCGACCGACCTGTACGTGACGAGGAGAGCGGATTCACCCGCCTGTTCATTGCACGCGGCAGGAAGGACGGACTTGACAAGCGAATGTTGGTCGACTACCTCATCGAGCAGGTGGGGGCCGAAGACAGGGACATCCAGGATGTTTCCGTTCGTGAGGAGTTCTCTTTTGTCAGCGCCCCGCTTCAGGTTGCCGAGCGAATCCTGAAGACCTTCGGCGACCAAGGTCCGGAAGGGAAGCCCATCATTACCAGGGCAAAGCCCGACAATCCCAACGGGAAAAACCTCTCGGTAAGAACCCGTGGGGAGGAAAGGCGTCCATCCTATGCGGAACGCAGACCCAGACGAGGAGACCGTGACGACTACCAGCCGTACGGTAGGGACTCCTATGGCGGTGAAGATCGTTACGAAGGCCGACCTGCTTTTGCCGATGACCGTGTCGGACGGGTTCATGGAAAGTACAACACTTCCAAGGCCAAGAAAGGATCTTTCCCGAAAAAAGGTCCCAGCAGCAGACGAAGATACAACGACTAAAATCGAAGCCCACTTGGTAATCAAGTGGGTTTTTCTTATGTAGACTCTGTGCTATACTTTTTCTCTACCATACAATTCGGGAGCATCATGAAACATAGTTTACTTGTCTTTGTCGGAAAGCACAGCAAAAGTACATTGATTGTGATTCTTCTGATAACAGCCTTCTTCCTCTACCACGCATCGTTTTTGCACCTCGATGCAGATTACAACTCCCTCATGAACGAAACAGGGAAGGGGGTGTCCTATCAAGGAGGTTCAGGCGAGTATATGGACCAGCAAGGTTCGGCCCTTGTCGAGTCCTTTATTCCAGAAACAATGGTACTTGACACTACCGCCCTCGGCTCCCATCTGGTAGCCAGCGCTGAGGTTGAGCCTCCGATGCCTGAAGACAACCTCGCTTACAGCACTTCGTACCTGGTGATGGTGGAGAGCCCTGCCCTGTTTGAAGCGGAGACGCTTAACCGCATCACGACGGTGATGCAGAAGCTCACCGACACCGGGTATCTCAGTAAAAGTTTCTCAGTGCTCGATTTTGTGACATTCGAAAAAAAAGGCAGCCGCTTGGTCACCGTCCCGTTAGGTTCGAGTTCAATGCAGAACAAGTGGACCGAGGAGCAGGCACAACTTCTCAAGCAGCGTATTGAGAACGATCCGTTGGTGAAAAACTACTTGGTCAGTGAAAATCTGGATGCGATGTTATTCAGCTTCGAGTCCTTTGCACTGACACATCAGATGGAAGCTGAACTTTCCAATTTGCTTGATGAGCTCAGAGAGGCAGACATCACGGTATCAATCAACGGCGGAGCGATTATCACCAATCGCTTGATGCACTACCTTGGACGCGACCTGAGCATTCTACTCTCGCTCTGCTTCATCGCAATCCTGACCATCTACTATCTCAGTTTCAAAGCCAAACGAAGTGTGCTCCTTCCCTTCTCCATGTCTCTCATAGGTATTATATGGACCTTTGGTACGATGCACCTGCTCGGCTACTCGTTGACCATCATCAATATTGTCACGCCTTGCATGGTACTCAACCTGGGTTCCTCCTACGCCATCCATGTCATCGGCGAGTATTATACGGATTATGCAAAAGGCTTGAATCCGATTCAATCCACCCAAAAAATTCTGCGTACCATCGTTTTTGCATGCATAACCACTGTCATCGGTTTTATGAGCCTGCTTTTTTCCAAAACGCCGGCGCTTAGGGAGTTCGGCATTGCAGTGGGGATCGGGGTAAGCTATTGCGCTGTTCTTGCATCAACCTACCTTCCGGCCATGCTGAGTCTGGTGGTACCCCCCAAGCAGGAGCAGATAAAAACCTATAAAAAAGGGTATCTTGCACAGCTGGTCATATCCATCGATCGTTCGGTCAAACATGCTTGGCCTCTGCTTGTTGTAGTGTTCTTGCTCGTCATCATCGGGTATTTCGCTACACGAGACTATATCCCGGTAAATACCAACTACATGTCCTATCTGCCGAAGAAGGAACCTCTGGGTGAGACCAGCCGGCGTTTTGCACAGAAAATGGGAGGAGACACCCCCTTTCTCATTACCGTGGAAGCACCTGAGGGTGAATCACAATTCTTCCTGAAGAGCGGGAACCTGCAGGATGTTTACGCATTCGAGCAAGCGGTACAGCAATCAAGCGACGATGTCCGCCATATCATCTCTTTTGCGTCTTATGTCGCCTTCGCCAACTCCGTCTACAGCCAGGAAGAGGGTATTCCCGAATCGGACGGTCTGCTCAACCTGCTCAGCCGTATGGTCATCCTGATGAGCCGACAAGGCCAGGAGGATATGGGAACCATCATGAATCCTGAAGGGACGAAACTGACCATCATCCTGCAGAACTATGACGCCAAGGAACAAGCCCTTGGAACCATTGGAAGTGCAAAAAGAATTGAGGATACCGTAATATCCCTGCTGCCGTTGTTGCCAAATGGGACGATCGTTACACTCGACGGGGAGCCGCATAGAAGTTTACACTTCTCTGAAGCCTTGCTGTCGGATCAGATGAAGAGCACATACGCAAGTGTGTTATTAGTGTTCTTGGTGGTACTCTTCGCTTTCAAATCGGTCTCCCTGGCCCTGTATGCCCTGATTCCCATCATCAGCGGTGTCATGGCCAACTACATTTTCATGTATTTCTTCCAAATCCCCTTCGATATGATCACGGTAAGTTTCGGATCGATTGCAGTCGGGGCGGGCATCGACGATGCCATCCATTTCTTGATCCGTTACAAGAACAAGCTCGGTATCGACGACCGTACGGTTGAATCGCTTCTTTCAGAGACCATACGGGAAACCGGCAGACCCATCATTCTCACCACCCTCTCCATCGTCGGCGGCATGCTGATGTTCCTGTTTGCCTCCTATACCCCGGTTCGCTACTTCGGAAGCCTCATGAGCATGGCACTATTGAACTGTATGCTCTCCACCCTGCTGATCATGCCTTCGGTGATTCGCTTGGTTACTTTCTTTCAGCGAAAAATCGGCATGCAAACGAACACACAACGCAGATAGGGCACAAGCCCAACGTTCGAGGTTGAAACGCTCGCTCTCCTTTTTCGCCCGCTCCCCCATCTGCCTGATGAGAGAGGGATTATGGATGAGAGAGGAGAGAATGGATACAAACCCTTTTTCATCGTGATAGAGAAACCCACATCCGGATTCCTCGATTGAGAAACCAAGAGAGCCGTCCTCTCTGAGCAAGACAGGAAGGCCGCTTGCCATTGCCTCCACGAAACCCAATCCCTGTGACTCCCGTATTGACGAGGAGACGAATAGATCACTGGCCTGATACAAGCGGTGTATTGATTCGGATGGAACCGTACCGGTGAAAATTACACGATTTTCCAAGCCGAAATCCCTCACCTGCTGCTTCAGGCTCTCCTGTTTAGGCCCTCCTCCAACAATAAGCAGGCGAACCGAAGGCTCAAGCAGGGAGAGGAGAAAGAAGGCATCAATGGTGCGGTTCACTCGTTTCTCTGAAGCCAATCGGCAGACTGAGATCAGCACAATGTGCTCCACACCAAAGCCATATTCGCTTCGAATTCTGTTTCTTGTCTCTTCAGGGAGGCTCAGACCGAACCGGCTGAGTTCTATGCCGCTTGGCAATACCTCGATCGGCTTGGATATTCGATAGCGCTCAAGCATCGCTTTATGGGCGGCTGAGGGGCTGATAAGCAGACTGCAAAACCGCACCCTTCGTTTGACGACAGCCGCCATTGCAGCATCCCACAGGGTATGTCGGATTCTCTGTTGCTCATCGTAGCGGGTAAAGTCAGTATGACAGGTATGAAGCAGCGGTATGTGAAGCACTCTCTGTATTCGCCTGGCATACCCCATGGAGAAGAACTCGTTGTTGGAGTGGATTACATCGGGCTTCCAAGCAAGGATGTCGTCCAACAAGGAATCTCTGTAAGAGAAGGTCATATAGGAATCGGGGAATGGTTTGATTCTGCTGGCCTTCATGTGATACACACCGTCACGGAAGTAGGAAATGCGTGCATCGCCGATGGTTAGAAGCCGCACCTCATGCCCTTGGAAAGGGAGCATGAGCATTTCATTGACCACTACGGTCGACACCCCGGTTACCGAAGGCACAAAAAAGTCCGTGGTGATGAGTATCTTCACAGCGCATCACTCCTTGTTGCACTATACCGCGAGGGTCCCTTCCACGCAACAAACAAAATCAGCTCTTGTTGTGGTCCGGCTTATTGGTTATGATACATCCATGCTTGGTGCAATGCTCTATGTACATGCAGGAAAGGGACATTATATTCCTGCCAAAGCCGTAACGGATGCAATGGAACGTGCAGGTCATCAGACATGTCTGCTTGATATGTTCGATGTGCTGAGAGCCCCCTTCTGGCAGTGGTTTTGCAAACATGAGTGGCGATTCATGCTCCATCACCCACGCATTGAACGGTTTTACCATCGGTTGATGGATACTCATTTCATTGCATCCGTGGTGCGGTTCCTGTCGGTCAGACTGCATATCAACCGTGATTTCCTCGCTTGGTATGAGCAAACCAAACCTGATTTCATTCTCTGCACCAATTTTCTGGGCGGCTCGGTCATCGCAACCATCGCCAAACAGGCCAAGCTCAAGGTTCCCGTCTTCGTCTACGCCGCCGATGTATTCAATAATCCGAAGGCCGGGTATCATCACAAAATCGACCGCCTGTTCATTCCAACCGAGCTTGGAGTGAAGAATCTCCTTAACCAGGGCTATACGTCAAACCAGGTGCGGCTCTCGCCTTTTCCGCTGCAGACTTCAATCCAGCAGATGGAGCATCTTTCCAAGAGTCAAGCACGACAAAGTCTGGGTCTTGAAGACCGGTTCACCATTTTGTTGAATCTCGGAGGAGAGGGAATCGGTTCAACCGCCTTGATAAAGCAATTGATCAAAAATAAACTTGCCTGGCAGGTGGTTGTCGTGGGAAATCTATCTGAACACACCAAGCTGCGATTCCATGCGCTTGCCAGAGAACTGCCGGGGATGAACATTCATACTCCAGGTTTTGTTTCCAATATCGGCCTGTACATGCTCGCCTGTGATGTACAGGCCGGGAAGGCCGGGGCAAATGCCTTGATGGAGTCCCTCTCGCTGGGACGACCATTTATGATCAATGAGCTGTTGCATGCAGCACGTGATACCCAGGCCTTCTTTGATGAATACAAGGTAGGATGGGTGATACGTAGACCAAAGCAACAAATGATTACTCTCAAGAACTTTGCTGAGGATCAACAGGCTCAGCGACTCATGCAGGAAAGGCTTGCTTCCCTGCCGCTTTCTTTCAGCAGCGATCTATTCGTCAACCTTCTGCTCAATGAGATGCAAGCTCTTGCAGATTGACCGATTTTCTCCTATTCTTTGCCCATGCATATAGCACTTTTGTATGTGGATGCAGGGAAAGGGCATATTACACCGGCACGGGCACTTTCCGATGCATTCCAAAGACTCGGCCATACTACTGTTGTAGAGAATTTGTTTGCAACAGTCGGCGCGCCCATGATCAATTGGATCAGCAAGTACAACTGGCGCCTCCAGTTGCATTTTCCTAAAATGGAAACGAAGGTCAATGCCAAAAGTGACACCGTGGCCAATGCCAAGCTGGTGCGCTACGTAACCACACACTCCCACGCCGTCAAGGATTTCCAAGACTGGTACGAACAGGTCAAACCCGATCTTATCGTGGTACCCCATTTCCTTGCAGCTTCAATAATCCAGCCGCTCGTAGACTTGCTGCAACTGCAGGTGCCGGTATTTGAATATGCGGCGGATGTGGTTTTCACTCCTAATCTTGGTATAAACAAACATCTCGACCGGCTCTACATCTGCACGGAAATCGGCAGGGAGCTTGCCATTCGTGCGGGCCAACCCGAGCATACCATCCGTATCTGCCCCTTCCCACTGAAAACCGAGCTCATGCAGTCCAAGCCGTTAAGCAAGCAGGATGCACGAAAGAAACTCGGCCTCAAAGATTTGTTTACTGTTTTGCTCAACCTTGGAGGCGAAGGCATCGGGACTGCAGACTTCCTGGAGGAGGTTGCAAGACGCAATCTAAACTGGCAGGTGATTACCGTCGGAGAGCTCAGCGGCAGTACAAAACTGCATTACAAGGCATTCAAGGAGAACCATCCCGATTTCCCATTGCACACGCCCGGGTTTGTAAAGAACATTCAGGACTATATCTGTGCCTGTGATGTACAGGCTGGGAAAGCAGGAGCAAATGCCTTGATGGAATCATTGTTCCTGCAACGGCCCTTTCTTATCTCAAGCCTGCTCTATGCGGCCTGGCCCACCACCATTTTCTTCAACCGTCGAAACGTCGGTTGGGTGGAGAACGACGTAACCAGGCAGGTGGATATTCTCCAAGCCTATAGCGAGGATCCAATACAGCAGGAAGCGATGCTGCAAGCCTTTGCGAAGCTTCCCTTGGTCTTCGACAGCGACGCATTTGCCAAGCAAATTCTCGCTGATGCAAGAGAGGTCATGAAACTGAAGTTCGGTATCGAGTAAGACGAAAGCAATATTCCTAGAAGTAAAGTTCAAAGCTGACCGACAGTTCCCACTCCACATCCATCGGCTCCATACGGCCCTGCATCGCCTCGTATACATCAAAGAGATTGAATCCCAAGGCTACGCGCATCGGATGGCTTGGGAAGCGCTTCAGGACGCCCCACCCTTCCATACCGGCACTGGCAAGGACGGTACGGCCGTCGGGCTCCGACGGGTTGCTGAATACTCCGATATCGAGAAATGGGTTGGCATACGATTTGGCAAAGCCGAAATCGATGAAGTCAACGGTCATGTTCAGATTCACGACTCCACCATACGAGAGTTGGGTATTCACTTCAGAAATTTTACTCGAACGTGAGAGATATCCCCTGAAGTAGTCGGCAACATTCAAAGCCCCATCAGAGGGCAGGAAGCTGTACTTGGTACCCTCCGCATAGAATCCGGTCAACCTGATGGATGGATTGAACCTCCAGGCAATGAACGGGAACCAGGTTGTACTGCTTTCCATATACCAATAGTCGAGGTGGGAATATTCAGCTTGGGGGTAATCACGATACACATGCTTGAAGGAGAATACCAAGCCCCTGCGGAACTTGTGCAGACTGGACAGATAGTTGATGCGCCCGCCGTTGCCAAGAGTGTTCACATACTCAAAATAGCGTTGCAACGGATTCTGGTTTTGTACAAAGTTCACAGCTCCTGTAACCGAAGTACCCCACGTCAGGCCCAGCGGCAACCGAAAGGTGGTTCTCAGCGTAGAACTGAGTAGTACATTATCGACTGTTTCCGAAGTAGTTTTCTGGTTTGTTTCTACCCTGAGGTTGAAGGAGAGAGGCCGGGTGAAGAACTTCAAGTCATGCTGGGCCAGTGTGGTTTCGGTGGTGAAATTGGTAATGTTGCTTTCCCATTGGACCAAGGAGCTGAGGGTGTAGCGTCCCTCATTCTGGTTGAAGGGACCATAACTGAATGAAAATCCATACAGCGTAGGATCTGGATTGGAAAGATCGGTGGCAGGTTTGAGATCCGCCCATGTGGCGAGGCTGATGCTTGTACCAAGAAGCTTCAAACCTGTCCAGTTCACATCATAGTTGAAGACTTGAGCCGGGAGAGTAGGATCGTACTTCCCTTCCGTTTCGATGTTCAACGTGGTCCCTAGAAACTTGATTCCCGTCCAATCGAGGTCGTAGTCGTAGATTCCCAAGGGATTGGTTGTCTTTCTCCGTTCATATACGAAGTTCAGGCTGATGGAAGTATCGAAGAGAGTGAATTTGGAAATATCAAGCTCAAGGTG
>LSQX01043112.1_pt2 | contig 15799 bp, 14 predicted proteins | sample 654561 | NCBI WGS metagenome assembly LSQX01 (sample SAMN04489861, study PRJNA283612) | anaerobic digester metagenome | isolation source: 4 biogas reactors fed with cattle manure at either 37C or 55C with and... | place: Denmark: Kongens Lyngby | collected 2014 | reverse complement strand
CTCGCGGCCGCCACCGATCGGGGACTTGCGCAGAGTGGGGCCGACACGTAGAATCAGATTGTCGGATCTTACAGCGGGGGCACAGGGAGCATCAGCGGATGGTCGCAGACGACAAGCTCGTTCTCCAGCCGGGGCAGCACATACACCTCATGGGCGTCGGTGGCGTCGGCATGAGCAGCCTCGCGGCGATCCTCGCCGAGCGTGGCTTCAAGGTCACCGGTTCGGATCGCGGCGAAGGGCCGAAGCTCGATGCCCTGCGGCGCCTGGGGGTGCAGGTGCATGTGCCTCAGGTCGCCGGAGGCGCCGGGGAGGCCGACGCGGTTGTCGTCTCCACCGCGATCCCCGAGAGCAATCCCGAGCTGGCCGACGCCAGGGAGCGCCGCCTGCCGCTGTGGCATCGCTCGCATCTGCTGGCGGCGATCATTGACGGCGTGACGAAGGTCGCGGTCTCGGGCACGCACGGGAAGACCACCACGACTTCGATGCTCGCGACGATCATGCTCGAGTGCGGCCGTGATCCGCTGGTGCTGATCGGCGGCGACGCGGCGAACCTGGGGACCAACTACCACTGTGGGCGCGATTCGGTGGCGGTCTTCGAGGCGTGCGAGAGCGACGGGACCTTCCTCCGCTACGGCCCGTGTTCGGAGATCATCACGAACGTGGAGGCGGATCATCTCGACCAGCACGGGACCTTCGAGGCGGTCTGTGACGTCTTCCGGCGCTTCATTGAGCTTGTGCCGCCCGAGGGTTTCCTCGCCTACGGCGCCGAGTGCGAGGTGCTCCGAGCGATGGCGCAGCAGGCTGCCGGGCGGCTGATCCCCTTCGGCCTCTCCGGTGACGTGGAGCTTGGCGCGGACGAGATCGGGCCGACGCCGGCGGGCGTGTCGTTCCGGCTGCTGGTCAGCGGTGAACCTGCGGGGCGCGCGCGCCTGCAGGTGCCGGGTGAGCACAACGTGCGCAACGCCCTCGGGGCGCTGGCGGCGGCGCGCGAGCTTGGGCTGACGCTTGATGAGGCGCTGGCGGCGCTGGAGCAGTTCCGCGGCGTGGGACGACGCTTTGAGCACATCTGCGTGCTTGATGGCGCACTGGTGGTGGATGACTACGCGCATCACCCGACCGAGGTGGCGGCGACGCTGGCCGCGGCTCGGCGCGGCTGGCCGGAGAGGCGGCTGGTCGCGATCTTCCAGCCGCACCTGTACAGCCGCACGCGCGACTTCCTCGATCAGTTCGCGCAGGCCCTGACGATCGCCGACGTGGTCATCGTCGCGGGCATCTACGCCGCACGGGAGGACCCCATCCCCGGAGTTGATGCGGGCAAGCTTGCCGAGCGGGTGAGGGAGCTTGACCCGGACAAGCAGGTACACTACGTCGCCGAGCGAGCGGAGATCACGCACCTGGTGCGGGAACTGGCCCGACCCGACGACCTGATTCTGACGCTCGGCGCGGGTGACATACGGCGGGTGGCGGAGGAGCTGTCATGCATGTAGCGGGCGAGAGACCGCGCCGCGGCCGGATGACTGCCGCGCAGGCTCGTGCTGCCGCTGAGGCCCGGGCCGCCGAGCGCGCGGCCGAGGAGCGCAGCAGGCGCCGCGCCATGCTGACCGTGCTCTCGCTCGCCGCCTTCTCCGCCGTGATAGGGCTGCTGCTGGGTATCTGCGGCTCGGATCTCTTCGCCGTGCGGACCGTGCTGATAGACTGCCGCGACGACAGCATCACCGTTGAGGCCTCCGAGCGCGCCGCCGAGCTTCGGTGGGGCACCGTCTGGCTACCGCCTGCGGCCGCGATCGAGCAGCGCATCGCCGGGCTGCCCCGCGTGAAGTCCGTCTCCATCAACCGGGATCTGCCCTCCACGCTGATCATCTCCATCCAGCCGCGGACGCCGTCGGCGGTGGTCGCCACGGAAGGGCGCTTCATGGCGGTGGATGACGATGGCGTGTGCCTGCACTGGACCGGCAGTGCTCCGGAGGAGTTGCCACTGGTGCGCGTGGAGAAGCCGTTCGCGATCGAGGTCGGCGGCAGGCTCTCGGACCGCGACACGACTTTGATGCAGGCGGTGATGAAGGGCCTCGTTGAGTGCGACAGGTACAGCGGGGCGAACATTGACCTCAGCAGGTCCGTGCGCATCACCGTCGTCACCGCCGACGGAGTGCTGGGCAAGCTCGGCAACGACGAGTTGCTCTACGAGAAGACGCTGCTCTTCTGCGAGTTGGTCGAGGCGCTGCGGGAGAAGGGCGAGGCCCCGCTTTACATTGACCTGCGCGTGCCCTCGCGACCGACTTACAAGCGCGCGGAGTAGGGGAGGAGGCGGGAGGCCGGGTGGCGAACCTGTCCTGCCGTAGGGGCGCGAGCGGCGCCCCAAGACAGAAATCCCCGCGCAAACTGCGCGCCCGCGGAGGCTCCGCCTGTGCCCGAGGACGTATTCGTAGCCGGGATAGATGTTGGCACCACGAAGATCTGCGCCATCGTCGGGTGCCCGCAGAGTGATGGGCGCCTGGAGATCATCGGTGTGGGTCTCAGCCCATCCTCGGGCCTCAAACGCGGGATCATCGTTGATCGCGAGGACGCGACCGACTCGGTCCGGCGCGCGGCGGAGATTGCGCAGGCTCAGGCCGATGTGCGCGTCGAGAGCGCCTACGTCGGTGTAACCGGCGCGCATATCTCATCAGTCAACGTCACCGGCCGCACGAACGTCTCCCCCGGCCCCGCGGTATCCGCCCAGGACGTGCAGCGCGCGATTCAGAGCGCCCGCGACGCCGTCCCGCTGCCGCAGGATCGCGAGATCATCCACGAGGTCACGCGCGGTTTCGCGGTGGATGGCGAGAGCGGTGTCGCCCGCCCCATCGGGATGTCCGGGCGGCGTCTCGACGTGGAACTGCACGCGGTCACCGGCAATGCCAGCATCGTCGACAACGTCGAGGGCTGCGTCTCAGACGCCGGCGTCTCCGTCTCCAGGCGGGTGCTTGAGCCGATCGCAACGGCCACGGCCGTCATCACCGACGCGGAGCGCGACCTCGGCGTGATCCTCATTGACGTAGGCGGCGGCACCAGCGACGTCGCGGTCTTCATTGACGGCTCAATCGCGCACACATCCGCCGTCCCCATCGGTGGCGATCACGTCACTCGCGACATCGCGCGACTGCTGCGGGTGGGCTTCGATGAGGCGGAGAAGCTCAAGTGTCGCTATGCGCGCGCCGTGCCGGGCCTGGTGGAGGAGGACGAGAGCGTGCAGGTGCAGCTTGCCGACGGCAGCCGCTCCGAGCATGTTCCGCTGCGCCTCGTGGCGGAGATCATTGAGCCGCGGCTTGAGGAAACCTTCAGCCTCGTCAGGGCGAACATCATGCGCGCGGGCATCTACGAGCAGGTGAGCGCGGGCGTGGTGCTCTCCGGCGGCGGGTCGCTCCTCGCAGGGACGGCCGAAATTGCGTCACGCGTCCTCGACGGGCTACCCGCGCGTGTCGGCAGCCCGAGGGGCCTGAGCGGCCTGACGCAGGCCGTGGCTGGCCCGATCTACTCAACGGGCGTGGGCCTGGCGCTGCTGGCCGCTCGTGACGGCGCAGTCGCCGGCGGGGCAGCGAGCGAGCCGGTCACGCTGGTGGACCGATTCAAGCAGTGGTGGGAGCGTCTCCTTCCGAGGGCGTAACGTTTGAGGTGGGCGTGGTGAGGTTCCGCTGTCTGCTGCCCGCAGCGCCACTGCTGGCGCTGTCGGGGGGTGAGATGGCGATACTGACGATGTAGAGCAGGCCGCAATCGTGACATTTCTGATGGAGTGAGTCCTCCGGCACCACTTCGTCATCAATACTGCTTTGCTGCCGAAACCTTTCGCGTCCCCCCGTGTCTAAAGTTGCGCGTGGGGATAAATGAAGCTCTCCTGCCGCCGCCAGTCCCCCCGCGGGGCCGATTCGGCCTCCGCACTGATCTGTGTCCCTGACCGGGAGTTGCATCCACGTGCATCCCAGGAGCGAAGAGATTGAGCGCCTGATAGATGGCGAGGTAGATGCGGGCGACAGCAGCGCCGTCGCCGATCATCTCAGCCAGTGTCAGCGCTGCCAGGCGGTTGCGCGGCGCATCCGCCGAATGAGCGACATCCTGTCGGCCATCGGACGCGCTGAGGCCCCTGAGGGGCTACAGGCGCGCATTGAGAGTGTCTGCGCGGGTGCCTACCCGGTGGAGGCGATCACCTGCGGGCAGTGCCTCGAACTTGCCTCCGCGTATCTCGATGGTGAGCTTGGCGGCCCCGAGCGCGAGAGCCTCGAGGCGCACCTGTTTACCTGCGCGGAGTGCTACCGCGCCTACCGGCAGATGGAGCGCACCTCGGACGTGCTACGTGCCGTCCCCGCAGCCACCGTTCCGGCCAATCTGCAGGAGCGCATTGCGGCGGCGGTCGAACGCGAGCGCAGGCCGGTGCCGAATTACGCCCTACGCCGCGCCGTGGCAGCCATCGGAAGCCTGGCGGCAGCCGCGGCGCTGCTCGCCGCGCTGGTGATGCCACGCGGTGGCACCCCTGGTGTAGCGCCTGAGGCGGGCATTGCCGCCGCCCCCGAGCCGACCATCGTGGCCGAAGCTGATGTTGAGGCGCTGGATGATGCGCCCGAGATGATCGCAGAGGCCCCGGTCGCCCCGGGGGAAGACGCGGCCGCGACTGACGAAGATAATGCGGCCACCACAGCCACACGAGTGGCGGCTGTGACTGCGCGCACACGAACCTCTGAGTCGACCGTCGCGGCGCGATCAACGCGCGAGACACCGCGGGAGACCGCTGTTGCATCAGTTGATACAGCACCGGCGCCGGCGGTGCCGTCGGAGCGGGAGGCGCCTCGGCCCGCCGTCACTGAGCGGCCGCGCACGACCGAGCGACCGCGTCCCGCGATCGCGCCCGCACCGTCGTTCCGCGCGCCTGAGCCCGAGCGGGCACCGGTGGTGGCACGCGTGCCTGATACTCATGCCGTCACCCCGGCGCCTTCACCGGGACAGGCGGCAGACGGCCCGGAGCCGGTGGTGGCGACCACCCCACGGCGCGCACCTGCGAGTGTTGAGGCGCCCGCTCCGAGACCCGCGGGCACCTCTGTCCCGGTGCCTGTCGTCGGTGGCAGTGACAGCCGGATTGCGGTCGTGCCGCGGCAGCGGAACTCCCGCACCCTCTACCGCGGGAGCGAAGGTCCGGACACAGAAGCGATTGCCCGCGCCACCGCAGCGGTCAACAGCGGCCAGCGGCCGCAGTGGGACGCACCGAGCAACGGAATCGAACTGAGGTAATGCAGATCTTCTGACGAATACAGAAGGGCGCCGCCCCGCCGGGGCCGGCGCCCTTTGTGCATCATGTTAGTGCAGGTGGGATCGTGAACAGGATGAGATTGCTTGCCGCGCTATGCTTCTATGCCGCTCTCGGAGCCAGTTGCAGCTCGGGCGGTAGCGGTACCACACCCGTGCCACCCGTGAATCCGCCGCCCGCAGTGGAGCGACCGGCCTTCGATGCCGATCGTGCCTTCGCCGACCTGGAGGCACAATGCGACTTCGGTCCGCGCATCCCCGGCAGCGAGGCGCATGCTCAGTGCCTCGCATGGCTGCAGCAGCAGTTGGCCGACCACGGGGCGACCGTCATCACGCAGGAGTTCAGCTCATCCACGGGCCTCAGCGCCGAGGTCTATGACTTCACGAATGTCGCGGGTTTGTTCGCCGCAGACGCCGCTGGGCCGCCGCTTCTGCTCGGCGCGCACTGGGACAGCCGCGCGAGAGCCGATCATGACCCCGCTCCGGCACTGCGCAATCAGCCGGTGCTCGGCGCGAACGATGGCGCCTCGGGCGTGGCGGTGCTGCTGGAGATCGCCCGCGCCCTGCAGGTGCGGGCGCCGGATCGCCCGATCATGATCGCGTTCTTTGATGCGGAGGACCAGGGAGACACGGGCTCGCGGCTACCCAACGCCGGCTGGATACTCGGTTCGCAGTACATGGCGGACAACTGGCCGAATGAACTCCCGTGGCCCGAGGAGATGATCCTGCTCGACCTCGTCGGCGGCGATGAGGTGCATAACCCGCGCGTCGGTACGCCTCTGAACTCCGATGATCGCTTTGAACTGCTCATGGAGCGCAATTCACTTCAGCAGGCGCCGGACCTGGTGGACCGCATCTGGACGATCGCGGAAGGCCTGGGCCATGAGGCCTTCGTGCGCACGCAGGGGCAGACAATCATTGACGACCACATCCCGTTCCTCAATGCCGGCGTGGAAGCGATCGACATCATCGAATTCGTGCCGCCGGAGTGGCATACCACCGATGACACGCCGGAGCACTGCAGTCCGAACTCACTGCTGCAGGTGGGCGATACGGTGCTGGAGTTCATCTACGGGGACTGAAGATCGGCTAACGGCAGCGACGGCCTCGCCCCTTCGCCCTCGCAGGGGAGGGCGCGAAGCGACGCGGTCGTTGTCGTCGTAGTTGTGGCCCCTGCGCCCTCGCAGGGGACGGCGCGAAGCGCAAACGGCGCGCTACTTCGGGACGAGGGGGGAGGAACGACTTCCGCAGCGTGTCTTTATCACGTGCCACCGGCGCCAGCCTCAGCCAACTAGCCCCGCCACACGAATGGCCTCGACCAGTTCCTCAGTCGCCGCGCGCGGATCGGGCGCTGCTGCAATCGCTGACACCACGCAGACCAGATCGATGCCCGGCCCAGCAAGCTCGCCGACGTTCTCCGCAGTTATGCCGCCGATCACGCACAGCGGCAGGTCCGTCAGCGGCCGCAACTGCCGCGCAAGCTCCGGACCCGCCACAGGCTTCTCCGGCTTTGTCGGGGAACGGAACATCGGCCCCGCCGCGACGTAGCTTGCGCCCTCAGCCTCCGCGCGCCGCAGTGCCTCCGGAGTAGGGGTAGTCGCGCCCACGATCGCCTCCGGCCCCAGCAGCCGCCGCGCCTCGGCAACAGGCGTATCCTCCAGCCCGACATGCACGCCCGCCGCGCCGGCTCTCGCAGCCACAGCAGGCAGGTCGTTGACAATCAGAGGCACGTTGTACTCGCCGCAGATGCCAACCAGTCCTCTCGCGAGCCGAATGACCTCATCCACCGGAGTGTCCTTGGCCCGCAGTTGCACCAGCACCACGCCACCTTCGAGCGCCGCCCGCGTGACAGCGAAGATCTTCCGATCGGACAGCAGTCCCGTATCGGCGATGAAGTAGAGGCCTCTGCACAGTGTCATTGTCAGTCTCCCTTTCTTAACCTGCTCCGCGTCAATTCGAGGGGGGAGGTGCGAGTTCCTTGACGAAGACTCAAGCCGAAGGGTATCATTTGCCTCCGCGCCCCGTCTTTGACGGCAGCGGAAAGCGTCTAATGAGCCCCTCAGGACTGGCGAAGACATGGCTGTTGAGACCGTCGCAACAAATCGGCGCGCGTTCCATGAGTACACGGTCAATGATCGCATCGAGGCGGGTATCCAGCTTACCGGCCCCGAGGTCAAGTCCGTGCGCGCGCACAAGGTCAGCCTCGGTGAGGGCTACGCGACGGTGCAGGACGGCCAGGTGTGGCTGCACGGGGTGCATATCGCGAAGTACGGCGCCGGGGGCTACGCGCATCAGAACCCGACGCGGGACCGTAAGCTCCTTCTGCACAAGAGCCAGATTAGGCGTCTGGAGCGCGATGTGCAGCAAAAGGGTGTCACTCTTATCCCGCTGCGCATGTATTTCGCCCCGAGCGGGTATGCTAAGGTCGAGCTGGGCATTTGCACAGGCAAGAGGGAGTATGAGAAGCGTGAGAGCATCAAGCGGCGTGATGAAGCACGCCGTACGGAACAGGCGGTGGCCGATCATTTTCGCGGGCGTTGAGGCCACCGTGCCCACACTGGAAGGAGGTGGGACAGTGGCGAAAGTGCTTGTTGTTGACGATGACCAGAGTGTGCGAGAGGTGCTGGTCCAGACGCTGCAAGATGCGGGTTTCGAGGCGGACGCCGAGGCGGGAGGAAGGCGGGCGTTGACTGCTCTATGTCGCGCGACCGCTCAGGACGAGCCGTATGATGCCATGGTACTTGATATCATCATGCCCGGTGTTGACGGATGGCAGGTCCTCGAGGCCATCCGGAGTAATCCGCTCTGGCAGGATATGCCGGTCCTCGTAATTAGCGGACTGGTGAACGGTGCGGGTGAAGTGGCCCGTGTCAGCGACTACGACAGCTTCTTCGTCGAAAAGAGCGGCAACTTCGTGGACGTGATCAAGACCGCGCTCGGCAGGTTGGTGAACGCGGCCTGAACAGGATGCAAGTGAGCGAGGGCGCGACCATGGTGCATCCGGTCGCGCCCGACCATGTACGGCCGATCTTCAGGAATGCGGTTGGATGTCCTGCATCCGCACGAGGAACGTCGAACACGGTGCATTCGCCGCCACATACTCGGGCACGGCGCCGAAGAACTTGCGCCGGACTTCGTGCAGCGGAGCCGTGCCGAGCACCACCAGGTCGTACCCCGCGCTGGCATCCACGATGGCCTGTGCCGGGTTGTCCTGCACATCCACCTGCAGCGTCGCCCGCTCCTTCATCTTGCGCTCTGCCAGCCACTGCTCAAGCTGATCGTGCATTCGCATGGCCTCCTGATCGCTGCGGGCGAAATGCACGAAGTCTATGTCGGAGCCGAACTGATCCTGCATCGCCACCAGCAGGTCGCGGCGTATATCGAGGCTCAGATTCGCCCTCACCGGCACGAGTACCCGGTCATATTTCTCCTCGCCTCGGAAGTTGGCGATGAGCAGACTGCAGGGGGCATGGGACGCGATCTCATCCACCAGGCGCTCGAAGCGTGAATCCGTGCCGTTCGGATGCTCGCGCTCGGAGTAGCCGACTATGATCAGGCTGGCGTTTTCGGCCTTCGCCACCTCATCGAGGACCTCCGGCACCTCGCGCCCAACCGACAACGTGCCGCGGAAGTCGGCAGAGCAGCCTTTGGCCAGCTCCTCGGCGGTGTCGAGTATCTGGTAAGCGCGGCTCATGCGGTCATGACACTCCGGCGTGCGCTCGGGCGCGTCACAATCCGTCTCAACGACCGTGACGGCTACCACCTGCCCGTCGAATTCGTTGGCCATCATGCAGCCGATGCGCATCAGGCGCGCAACATTCTTCGGGTTCGACAGTCCCACGATCACTCGGTATTTCGTCATAGGCAGCCTCCTCGGCCTGCTATTGCTGCACCTCGATCAGCTTCGCCGCCACGTCCTGCGCGAAATCCGGAAGCGTCAGCTCAACTTGCTGGCCGTCTACTGCTACTTCGTCCTCACCGATGACTTCACCCTCAAAGGGATCCCACCACTGCACACTGTATGTGCCCTCGGGGACGCCGATCAGCGTAACGCTCGCGCCCTTGACGACATCCGCCTCCGGCACATCGGCCGGTGACGGCTGCGTGCTGATATTGCCCCAGTGGAAGGCGTAGAGGGTGGTGAGGCCGATGCCGCTCTGCGCCTGGGCGAAGATCCGTCGCGGGGAGTCTGTCCGCGCCTCGATCTTACGCATGCCTCTCCCACGCGGGTCTATGCCCTCATTGAAGCGCAGGATGGCGTTCTGGAGCCGGTAAAGCTCGAGGTCATCCCACTCTTCATGGTACCACCACACCGGCGGCCCGGCGAGCGGCATCATGTTGCCAATCCAGCCGACGACACGGAAGTCGCGCTGCCAGACTTCGTAAGGCTCGGGCAGGTTAGCAGTCTGCGGGCCGTACTCGATGAATATCATCGGCTTGTTCCGGTAATGGGCCTTGCTGTCAAAGAAGCCGTTTAGCGACGTGTGCCAGTTGCGCTCAGGTCGCTGGTCGGGCCAGTAGGCGTCAGCCTGAACGTACTCTATCTGCTCGCGATCCCACAGCGCATTGCCCCAGTCGCCGTAGAGACAGACGTGGGTGCAGACGAGGTGGTCCCACGGGTCAACAGACTTTATGTAATCGCCCATCTCCGCGTGCCATTCGGCGATCTGCGCGGCGTCTCGGCCCTCGGAGAGGTCGATCTCGTTCCACAGATCGTATGAAAGCAGGTGCTGGCTGTAGCCCCAGCGGGCGATGATGTAGCGGTAGCGCTTCTTGAAGTCGTGCTTCACCTGTTCGCTGGTGAAGAGCATCGAGGGGCTGGGGAGATAGCCGCCGTTGCGCGCGGCGTAAGGATTGTAGCGCCACTCGGCGTCGTACTTGTCGCGCCGAAGCTGCCCGTGCGAGTTGAAGGTCAACTCGATGAACAGGTCATGCTCGGCGGCGAGATCGAACATGTAGTCGAGCCGCCAGGCGTTGTACATCGAGTAGCGGCCGACGCCATCGTAGCGCGAGTGATAGTCATCGTCCCACTCGATGCCGCCCCACCATGCCGCCATCCAGGTGCGGACGAAGTTCAGCCCCTCCTCGGCAAAGCGCGGGAAGAAGTAGTCGAATGCGTAAGTTCCGCGCTGGGCTTCGGCCTGATCGCCGCCATCGCGCATGTTGATGCCGTTGATGGTGAAAAGCTCGCCATTGTCGAACTCGAAGTACATAGGGTCATTCTCGCTGATGCGGACCATCCCGCGCGGGTCGAGAGGCTCTGACGCGGTGAAGCTGTAGCCGCTCGAACGAAGCTCACCGAGCGCGTCCCTCACGCTGACGTAGAATGTCCAGTCTCCCTCGACCATCGGCGCGAAGCGCAGCTTCCAGACGGGCTCGCCGACGGGAGTGAGCTTCTCAAAGCCCTCCTCGGTCTGAGAGCGGGTGTAGCTTTCGTAGTAGAAGCCCGGGACCGCGATCTCGTCGCCCGCAGGCGAACGGAAGCGGCCCTGCACGTCCACGACCTCGGGGTCAAAAGGGTTGGAGTATGCGCGGTCTAGGCTGAAGGTGACCTCCAGCTTCTCGTACACGGGCACCTGCTCCGCCGACAGGTCGACTTCGAGGCCGTACTTCAGGTTCGGATTGCCCGCGGGCTCGAAACGCCCCAGGGGCGGCTCTGAGCCGCTCAGGCGCACGTTGTCGAGCAGCGCGATGCCCTCCCACGCGTCATCGCAGAAGATACGTATGCCGAACTCGCGGGGATTGTGCAGGATGCGGTGCCAAGCCTTCTCATGGCCGCCGGTCGCCCACGCGACGCTGTCCTCCGAGATGTCCAGCTCGAAGCTCATCCACTCACCAGGCCGCACCGGAGCGCGCTCGGCTCCCTCGCGGTGCAGGGGGAAGCTCTGGAACCACCAGTAGTGGCGGTCTTTGATGTAGACCTGCACGTCGGCGGTCGCGGGCATCTCCGGCGGGAGGTAGAGCTCGAAGCTCAGCGTGGTGTAACCGCTCCAGTCGCGCCACGGGTAGTAGGTGACGCCGAATGACTTCGGCGTCTTAGCCGGGATACGCAGAGCGCCGTGATGATCGCTCTGTGGGCGATCAAGCAGCGAAAGCTCGCCGGTGTTCTGATCCAGCGGGCTTGGCACCCAGTCCTCGCCGATGCGCTCGAACGTCAACTCGCAGGCGCTCTGGGCGAAGATAGGGGTTGTGACGGCAACAAGTATTGTGCAGCAGACGATGGCGGTGACGGTGACTTTCATTCGCCTCTCCCCTCAGTAAACTTACGCCATTGTATATGAATGTACGCAAGGGCGAAAGGTTCTATTTGTGCGGGGGGATGTCGGGAGCGACGGCGGCGTCGCGGGCGGGACGTGTCCAGGCGGGGCGCCTGGACTCCGGGCTGAAGGCGCGAGGGTCGTTGCCGTAGGAGGGGCCGCCGGCGCGAAGCGACGGTCCCGCGAAGCGGGAGGTTCCACCCCGGCCCGCAGAACTCTTGTCCGTGCGCGGTAGAGCCTTTGCCGTTGTTGTTGCCGTTCATGTGGCACGGGCGCCCTCGCCCGTGCGCCGTGCCGCAAGGAGCGGTTGTCCGAACGCCCCACGGGCGAGGGCGCCCGTGGCACATGACTTCCGCAGGGTAGCTGTCGGAGCGGCTTTATGCGGCTGGCTACGGCAAGCGGCAACGGCAAACGACCGACGCATCCAAACGGCAGATGCGTCGCTCCGAACGGCGTACGGCAACAGCAGATTGCGACGGCACAGGCCGACGCGGGGGTCGGCCTCTCCAACGGCAAACAGCTACCTCACCCCCCTCGGGGAGGAACTGCTGACGACGGCGTTGGTGCCGTTGTAGGGCGGGGGCTTGTACCCCGCCGCGCCGTTAGTTGCCGTCGTGGCCCCTGCGCCCTCGCAGGGGCGGCGCGCAGCTCCGCAGTCGTACCCCCTTCTGCGCGCTTCCAAGAAGGGGCTGCCGCTTGCGATGACGAACTTCTTCCGCGCAGTGACTACCACACGAGGAGCATCAGCGATGGCCGATCTGTGCATCATTGAGAAGTGGGCGGAAAACCTGAACGAAGCGACCGTCAGCCGCTGGCTGGTGGAGGAGGGCGACGAGGTGCTGGCGGGGGATGCCCTCTGCGAGATCATCACCGACAAAGCCACCTTCGAGTACGAGGCCGAGAGGGACGGGATCGTGAAGGCGATCTACTGCCCGCCCCGCAGCACCGTCCCGGTGGGCTTCGTCATCGCGTTCATCGGCGGGCCCGATGAGGAGCCGCCGGCGGATGTGCGAGAGCGCAATGAGGCGCTGATGGCAGAGCATCGCGCCGCCGCCGTGGAGGAACTTGACCTCGACCTCGACCTTGACCTTGGCGCGGTGCGCGGCAAGCGCGAGAGGCGGCGCAGGGGCGAAGATAGCGCGGTGCGTGGCACGCCGGCGGCGAGGAAGCTCGCGCGCGATCGAGATGTTACGCTCGAGGAAGTCGCAACCGCGCTGGGCATCAAGGGCGTCGTCAGCGAAGAGGACGTGCGGCGCTTCGTGGGGGAGGAGCGAGCGCATGGTTGACCTGAGCGGACGCGTGGCGCTGGTGACGGGGGCATCGCGAGGCATCGGTCGGGCGATTGCGCTTGAGCTTGCGCGCTGCGGAGCGGCGGTGGCCGTCAACTACCGTGAACGCGCCGACGCAGCCGAGGAGGTCGTGGCGCAGATCGAGCGCGATGGTGGCAGGGCTATCGCCGTCTGCGCCGACGTGACTGACTTCGACGCGGTGCAGACGATGGTGAAGAGCGTCGCAAGCGACCTTGGGGGCCTGGATATTCTTGTCAACAATGCGGGCGTGATCGGCGACGCCTACCTGATGATGCTCAAGCCGGAAAGCTGGCGCGAGGTCATCTCTGTCTCGCTCGACGGCGCCTTCCACTGCACGAAGGCGGCCATCCGGCCGATGATGCGTGGGCGCTGGGGGCGGATCGTCAACATCTCCTCAGACGCGGGCCTGATGGGCGACGTGATGCGCGCTCACTACGCGGCCGCGAAGGCGGGGCTGCTGGGCCTCACGAAGACGACCGCACGCGAGCTCGCCGGACAGGGCATTACCTGCAATGCGGTCGCGCCGGGGATCATCGAGACCGAACTGATCGCAGGCATGGATGAAAAGCGCGCAGAGGCGATGCTGGGCATGATCCCGCTCGGGCGCTTCGGCGCCGCCGAGGACGTCGCGCCGCTGGTGGCGTGGCTGTGTTCGGACGCCGCGGGCTACATCACGGGACAGACGGTATGCGTTGATGGTGGGCTCAGGATGTAGTTGTTAGTGACCGCGACCGTCTCAGATCCGTGGAACGAGTCGGCACATGCAGGCGTTTGTAGCGAAGCAATCATCTCTCCCGGATGGGAGTTGACGCTGGCGCGATGAGACAACGTGCTGTGATCACAGGGATGGGCGTCGTATCCTCGCTCGGGCAGGGCCTCGACGCGTTCTGGCAGGGGCTGATCGAAGGCCGCTCGGCAATCGCCCCCATCGATCGCTTCAGCACCGACGGCCTGCGCAACGACAGCGGCGGCCAGGTGCGCGACTTCAGCTTCAGTGCCGAGAAGTTCGGCTTTGACAGCCCACCGGACCTCGCCACGCAGTTTCTGCTCACCGCGGCGCGTGAAGCGCTACTGCGAGCCGCCATCGCACCCGCCGAGGAACGCGATCCGGGCTTCGGTGCGGTGCTGGCCACCAACTTCGGCGGCGCGAACTCGTGGGAGGAATACGTCGCGGGGTTGCTTGCCGGCGAGGTGCGCGAGGCGGCCTTCAGCGAGGCCACCTTCGGCACCGCCGCAGATCACGCGTGCGCCATCTTCGGCATCGGCGGCCCCTGCACGCTGCTCTCCGTCGCCTGCGCCTCGGGAGGAGCGGCCCTCGGAGTGGCGTCGGACATGATTCGGGGCGGCGAGGCCAACGTGGTGCTGGTGGCGGGCTACGACGCACTTGCGCCAACCCCGCTGTCGGGGCTGAGCGTGCTGCGGACGATGACCGACGAGATGATCCGCCCGTTCTCAGCCGATCGCTCCGGCACGATCTTCGGCGAGGGCGCTGCGGCGCTGGTGGTCGAGGAGATGGAGCATGCGCGCGAGCGGGATGCACGGATGCTGGCCGAGGTCCTCGGCTGGTCGGAGAACAACAACGCCTATCACATCACCGCGCCCGACCAGGGCGGCGCGGGGATGACGCGCGTGGTGCGCGAGGCGATCGAGGACGCAGGCATTGACGCACAGACGATCGACTACGTGAACGCGCACGGCACCGGCACTCAGCCGCATGACCCGGCGGAGGTGCAGGCGGTGAAGACGGTGCTGGGTGAGCGCGCGCGGCAGATCGCGATGTCGTCCATCAAGGCCGCGGTTGGGCACATGATGGGCGCTGCGGGAGTGGCGGAGGCGATTGCGACCGTGATGACAATCAACGAGGGTGTGGTGCCGCCAACGGTGAACTACCGCGAGCCGGACCCCGAGTGCGACCTCGATCACGTGCCGAACGAGGCGCGCGAGGCGGCGGTGAAGCGGGCGATCTCCATCTCCGCCGGCATCGGCGGCAACAACTCCTGTGTGGTGCTGGGGGGCGTCAACTGATGGCCGACACGAGGATAGTCATCACCGGGGTGGGCGCAGTCAGCGGTCTCGGCGCGGGCATCGAGCCGCTGCTGGAGGCGCTGCGGGAGGGCTACGAGCCCGACAGCGACCTGATGGAGGCCGACTACGACCCGGAGGAGTTCCGCGAGAGTTCGAAGACATACATGGACCCGGCCTCCGATCATGCGCTGGCCGCCTGCTGGCTGGCGGTGCGTGATGCGGGGCTTGGTTGGGAGGCGGCGTCGCATCCGGGCTTCCCCAGCGATCGCCTTGGCGCGTCCATCGGCACCGCATTCGGCACCCTCGAGTCGATGCTGAACATGACGGGCCGCGTGCAGCAGAAGGGTCTGCGCTTCGGCTCGCCGATGATCTTCACCCACGCCTTCATCAATGCCCCCGCGGCGCTGATTGCGATTGAGTACGAGCTTCAGGGCTCCAACATGACGCACTCGCTGGGCGATGCATCCTCGGCGGCGGCGATCGCCTACGCCCTGACGATGATGCGCGCGGGCAGGGCCGACCTGATGCTCGCCGGGGGCTGCGAGGCGCTGGCGGAGCCGCTGATCGCCGCGATGGATGAGCGCGAAGAGGAGAGCGTCCTTGGCGAGGGTGCAGCCGTGCTGGTGCTGGAGACTGCCGAGCATGCACTTGCGCGCGGCGCGGAGCCTCTCGCCGAGATCACCGGCGCTACCGCCCTGGCTCCCTGCAAAAATGACGCGGGGAAGAGGGCGCTGATCGCTGCGGGCACTGACACAGCACGAGTGATCGACGCCGCCACCGTCTGCGGGCACAGCTTCGGCGCATCGGTGGCGCTGTCGGCGGCATGTTGTGCGGCACTGGCTGCTGAGGCAGAAGAGCCGCTGGCGGCCATCGCGCGCGACGGTTCCGCTGCGGTTGTGATCGAGGAGTGGCGCGCATGACGGGTGAGATGCTGCTGCG
>LSQX01365211.1_pt3 | contig 15802 bp, 14 predicted proteins | sample 654561 | NCBI WGS metagenome assembly LSQX01 (sample SAMN04489861, study PRJNA283612) | anaerobic digester metagenome | isolation source: 4 biogas reactors fed with cattle manure at either 37C or 55C with and... | place: Denmark: Kongens Lyngby | collected 2014 | reverse complement strand
GTCACTTTCCTGACACACACCCCCCCTCTCTTTCCGCTTGTCTCAACCGCGGTAGTCGCGTAAGCTTTTGATACTAAACGGGGCTGGGCCCCGGCAAGAGGATCGAACATGTTTACAGGCACCTACACGGCAATTGTCACGCCCTTCAACCGCGACGGCAGCGTGGACTATGGCAAGCTCCATGATCTTGTGGAGTGGCAGATCGCCGAGGGCGTCGACGGGATCGTCCCGGTCGGCACTACCGGCGAGTCGCCGACGCTTAGCTACGAGGAGCACCATCAGGTCATCGAGGAGGTGGCCCGGGCCGCCGCCGGCCGCATCAAGGTGATCGCCGGCACCGGCGCCAACTCGACCGACGAGGCGCTCATGCTGACGCGCGAGGCAATCACCCAGAACGTTGACGCCACGCTCCAGGTCTGTCCCTACTACAACAAGCCCAACCAGGAGGGGCTCTACCGCCACTTCAGCATGATCGCCGACCTCGGCCTGCCCGTCGTGCTCTACAATGTCCCCGGACGCTGCGGACGCGAGATCGCCGTCGAGACCGTGGCGCGCCTCGCCGGACACGAGAAGATCGTGGCCATAAAGGAGGCCGGCGGCAGCGTCGAGCGCGTCAGCGCGATCCTCGATGCCTGTGATATCACGGTTCTCTCGGGCGACGACATGCTGACGCTGCCGATGATGAGCATCGGCGCGCAGGGGGTCATCAGCGTGGCCTCGAATATCGTGCCCCGCATGGTCGGCGATCTCGTGCGTGCCGCGACGCGTGGCGACATGGCCGCCGCCGGCGTGCTGCATGCCCGCCTCTACCCCCTCTTCCGCGACCTCTTCATCGACACCAATCCGGTGCCCGTCAAGTGCGCCATGGCCATGGCCGGACGCATCGGGGATGTTTACCGCCTGCCGCTCTGCGAGACGAGCGACAAGGTGCGCCAGCAATTGCGCCAGACCCTGCGGGATCTGCAACTGATCGACTGAATGGAACCTGCCGTATGATTTCCGTTTCTATCCTTGGTGCCGCCGGCCGCATGGGTCACTGCCTCTTGCGCGCCGCCCGCGCGTTTGAAGACATCCGCATCGCATCCGCCATCGAGCGCGGCGACCATCCGGCCCTCGGTCAGGATGCCGGTACGCAGGCCGGTCTGCCGCCGCTGGGTGTGCCGCTCTCGGACTTCACCACGGCCGCCGCATCGGACGTGATGATCGACTTCTCCTTCCATGCCGCCGTCACCGCCAACGTCACGCACGCCATCGCCACAAAGCAGGGGTACGTGCTCGGTACGACGGGGCTGACACCGGAGGAGCGCGAGACGGTGCTTGCAGCCGCGATGGAGATTCCCGTGGTCTGGTCGCCGAACATGAGCCTGGGCATCAACGTCCTCTTCGACCTCGTGCGCCGCGCCGCCGCCGCGCTGGATGACGGCTACGATATCGAGATTGTCGAGATGCACCACCGTCTCAAGAAGGACGCCCCGAGCGGCACGGCGCTGGGACTGGCCGAGGCAGCAGCCAAGGGGCGCGCCGCGGCGCTGGACAAGGTGGCGGTCTATGGTCGCCACGGAATGGTCGGCGAACGCCCCCGCGGCGAGATCGGCATCCACGCCGTGCGTGGTGGCGATGTGGTCGGCGACCACACCGTTATCTTCGCCGCCGACGGCGAGCGCGTCGAGATCACGCACAAGGCCTCGAACCGCGAGGCCTTTGCCAAGGGGGCGCTGACAGCGGCCCGCTGGCTGCGCGGACGTGCTCCCGGACTCTACACCATGCGCGATGTGCTGGGGCTGGAGTAGCGCCTGTGGAGGTGATCCTCTCGCTCGGCTCGAACCTCGGAGACCGCCGGGCGTACCTGCTGGCCGCGCGCGACGCGCTGTCCGCGCTGCCCGCCACGCGTCTCGTCGCCAGCGCGCCGATCTACGAGACCGAGCCGGTTGACGCGCCGCCGGGCTACGCGCCGCATCTCTACCTCAACACCGTGCTGGTGATGGAGAGCGCGCTCGAGCCCGAGGCGTTTGCCGGGGAGATGCACGCCATCGAGGCGCGCCTGGGCCGCGTGCGCGGGCCCGAGCGCAACGCGCCGCGTACAATAGATATAGATATGGTGGCCTTCGGCCAACTGCGCCGCGATACGCCATCGCTGCGCCTGCCGCATCCCGAGGCCGCCTGCCGCCGCTTCGTGCTCCAGCCGCTGGCCGATGTGCGTCCCGGCCTGCGCCTGCCCGGCCAGACGCTCACGGTACGCGAGCTGCTCGCCACACTCCCCCCCGCGCCGTCCGTCACGCCGGCGGCGGAGCAGTGGGAGTAGACTCGCCGCCCCCGGCGGGGCGGCGGCAGTGGCAGTAGGCAGTAGCAGTAGGCAGTGGCGGTTATTGCGACCACTCAGTGGCTNNCGATAGAGTCGATGGATTCGAGAGATTCGATTCTTTCGATTCGCTCGACTCTCTCGATTCCTTCGACCACTTCCGCCTCGCCACACCGTCGCCGCCGTCGAGGTTCGCAAGCCTCGATTGTCGTCGATTGTCGTCGAGCGCCGAGAAGGCTCCTGCAGAGGCGCGCCAGCACAGAGAAGGGCGAAGCCGTCCCGGCTAGCCGCACGCTCGATTACCCAGCCAGTACCGCCACTTCCTTGTGGCGGAAGCAGGTGGTGATGTGGTCGTTTACCATGCCGACAGCCTGCATGAAGGAGTAGCAGACGCCCGGGCCGACGAATTTGAAGCCCCGGCGCTTGAGATCGCGGCTCATAAGCCATGCGGATCCATACCGCACCATTCACATCTCGTCTTCACGGCTTGTTCCTGCAAAATCATTGTGCTGTGCCAAACAGCGCAATCATGCGGATCACGTTAGGCACCTTAAGTAGCATGATAACTTCCGTTATCCGGTGCGGACAAGGGTATAATGCAGTAATTGCTTGGCGGGGCCCGGGGCAACGCCCCGGGGAATGGGGTATGGTAGACGCGGCGTCCCCGCCGCGTGATGGGGCAAACGCGGCGGGGACGCCGCGTCTACTACCTGCTCCCGCCAGTAATACGGCATGGTGGGGGGTATGGAGCGGCAGCCACCAGCAGTACCGGTAGTTCCGGCAGAATCGGCAGTACCGGGGCTCGAGGACGAGGACGAGGACGAAAGAAAGCGCTCCGCTCCCCGCCCGGCTCCGCCGGGCCATTCTCGTGACACCGGACCTCCGTGTCCGGTAACTGGAACAGCTTTCGACAAGGCGTAGGGACAAAGTGTGGAGACAAGGTGTAGGGACAAGGTGCAAGCGCGCAGCACACACTCTAAACCCTCTCTTGAACCAACACTTAATCGGTACGCTTCATCCACCCGCTTAATCCATTTTTGGTGTGAATTCGTGTGAATTCGCGTCCATTCGCGGCTTCAAATCTTCGTGGCTTCGCGTGAGCTTTCCCTGTTGCTTTCGACGAAGGCGACAAAGTTGCCGACAAAGCTCGCGACAAAGTTGGGACGCCGCCCCGCCTACCTTTCATGCGCTCGTCGCGCGCTCCCCTGTCGCTAGCCCGCCAGCCGGTTACGCGCAATGCGAGTTTGCCTTATGAAACCATACCCGCTATAATGTGTCACGTTCAAGGTGGCATGTATTCGGCAGGGTGTCGTATGCTGCGCTGCCAGGAAACCAGGAAAGGACGTGTATTCATGTCGAGTAACAAAAGAATAAGCGGATTGCTGTTGCGTGCCATGGTGGTAGGCTTGATCCTGTCGCCGTTAGGCATGCTGCTCAAGGCGCAGGATGCTCCCGCGGCTGCGGATCCCGCACCCGGGGTAATACAGAAGAGCGTAGGCGCGGTCGGCGAGGCTGGCTCGGATATTGGTCGTGCGTTGCGCGCTGGTGGCCAGCAGGGAATCGCGCAGGGGCGCAAGCTGTGGCATGAGGTGATGGTGCCGGCCGCGCAGCGGACGGTGGCCGCCATTCCCGCCCTGATCAAGGCACTGCTGCTGCTGCTGGCATTCTGGATTGCCGGACGCCTGGCCGGCGCGGCCGTGCGCCGACTGCTGGATCTGACGAAAATCGATGACCGTGCGGTGCGTGACTGGGGGCTGGAGGGCATGCTGAAGCAGTCCGACGGCTCGCTGCGCTCGCTTTCCGGCCTGGCCGGCAGTGTCGTGAAATGGATCCTGATCCTCGTCGGTTTCGTGGCCTTCTTCAATGCCCTCAACCTGGGCATGGTGGCCGCACCGCTGCAGAACATCGTCAACCGCATCTTCAGCGCCATTCCCGCCCTGCTCAAGGCGGCGGCGATTCTGCTGATCTACTGGGCGCTCGCCGCCGTGGCCCGTCTGGGTGTCACGCGCCTGCTGGTGGCCGTCAATTTCGACAGCCGTGCCGCCAAGCACCTCGAATGCCCGCTTGCCAAGGAGGGCGAGGGTGAGGCCTGCGAGGCGACGCCGCCCAGCGCCATGATCGGCCGTCTGGTGTTCTACGTCATCCTCCTCTTTGGCGTGCCGCCCTTCCTGCAGGCCATGGGGCAGCAGGCCCTCGTGGCGCCGCTGCAGCAGATGCTGGCCAAGGCGCTCGGCTTCCTGCCTAACTTGTTTGCCGCCGCGCTGATTGTCATCGTCGGCCGCATTGTGGCGGGCATCGTGCGCGAGGTCGTCAGCAACTTCCTCGCCGCCAGCGGTGCCGATGCCGGTGCCGAGAAGCTGGGACTGGGCAAGCTGCTGGGCGAGTACAAGCTCTCGGTGATCGCCGCCAAGATCGCCTACTTCTTCATCCTGATCCCGATCCTGGTGGCGGCGGTGGACAGCCTCAACATCAAGGCCCTTTCGGATCCGCTCAAGGCCACGCTGCAGAGCATTCTGGCCGCCGTGCCGGCGTTGCTTGTGGCCACGGTCATCGTGATCGTCGGCTGCGTGGTGGCGCGCGCCGTCCGCTCGCTCGTCGAGAGCTTCCTGGGCGGCATCGGCGCCGACGAGCTGCCGAAGCGCATCGGGCTCGACTTCCTTGCCGGCAAGACGCCGCTCTCGCGCGTGCTGGGTGCCCTGGTGTCGGTGGTGATCATCCTCATCACGGCGCAGCAGGCCGCGGCCTCGCTCAGGTTCGACCAGCTTGCCGATCTTATCGGCCGGTTCGTTACCTATCTGCCCGACCTCCTCGTCGGCCTGGTGATCCTGCTGGCCGCGCTGAGCCTGGGACGCTACCTCGGCAATCTGACGGCCAACACCCTCGAGGGCAGCCCGAACGCCAAGGTACTCTCCACCGTGACCCGTTATGCCGTCTACCTGCTGGGCTTCAGCATGGCGCTCGAGCAGTTCGGCATCGGCGAGGAGATCGTCATGGTCGCCGTGTCGTCCCTGCTGGGCGGTGCCGCGATTGCCGTCGGTCTGGCCTTCGGCCTCGGTGGCAAGGATCAGGCCAAGGCCTGGATCGACAAGTGGCAGAAGAAGGATTAAGACGGAGCGCCGTCTAATCCTCTGCCCAACCGGTCGTCGCTTCGGCTAGCACAACACCATCCGATTCGCGCGTAAGGCGGTGATGAAGCATGGAGCTGCCGGCCGGAGCGGCGGCGCAGATTACGGTATCACCCTCTACCGCGCCGGTCTTGTAGTGAATCTCCACACGCTGCAGCCGGCGCTGGTACCATTCGTTGGGTAGCGGCTCGAAGAGCCACTCTACATAATGGACGTTGTTTACGTGGCGGTTGACGTCCAGATCGGCGCGCCGCACCGGCAGCGCCACCTGCCACTCCGGTGACCATGCGGGTGCCGCGGGCCACGCCGGAGGCAGCGCAACACGCGGGGTGCCGGAAGGTGCCAGTGCCATGATTTCCGGCGTCAACCGCGCGATGCGCTGGCGCTCCACATCCACCAGTATCCATTCGCTCGTGGCCGTCACAAGCCGTTTCCCCGCACCATCATAGCCCTCGTAGTCGCGTAGTGCCACGGTCTGGCCGCGTGCGCCGGTAGGCCAGGTGACGACCTTCAGCACATCATTCAGACCCGGCCAGCCCGCAAACTCCAGCCGCATGCGTGCCAGCATCCAGGTGCGACCGTTCTCCAGCAGCGACAGCAGACCCATGCCGAGCTGATCGGCATGCTTGGCGGCGCCCTCCTGCAGGAAGCTGATCACGAGCCCCGGCCCGACGCGTCCGTCGGCGCCCAGATCCGCCGACCGCACGGCGAACTCCCCGTGCCATACGGGGTAGGATACGTTTGTACCGCATGTCTTGCCGTCTGTGTTGTCGGATTTCGGAGATGGAGTCTGTTCCTGTGTGCTCATGCGTGCATTATGCGCACGCTTCACGCCCCGCGTCAACCCGCGGATTACGCCCCCGCTTGACATCCGTCCTTTGGCAAATTACGTTTATGTCATGTCTAAACCGATTGACGCTGACCTGCTTGCTCCGCAACTGCTGGATGAGATTCGTGCCTGCCTGATGCATGTCGAGAGCGATCCCTTCATGGGTCCGCGCATCTTTCTGGAGAATGCGGGCGGTTCCCTGCGCCTGAAATCGGTCTGCGAGGCGGTTGCACGCGAGACGGCCATTCCTGATAACGAAGGCCGCATTACCGCCGCTTCGGCCCACGTGTCGGAGATGATCCAGCGCGGACGCGAGGACGCGCGGCTCTTCTTCGGTGCCGCTTCCGGCCGGGTGGTCGCCGCCCAGACGACCACGCAGATTATCTTCCGCATCATCCGCGCCATCGCCGAAAACGTGTGCGGCTCGAACATCGTGACCACCAGTCTGGAGCATCCCTCGATCTTCGACTCGACACGGCTGTATGCCGAGGCGGGCGGCAAGGCCTGGCGCGTGGCGGCGTTGAATCCGGCCACCGGCGGCGTTGATCCCGAGGCCATCCTGCGCGAGATTGACCACGAGACCAGCCTGCTGGCCTTCATCCACGCCTCCAACATCACGGGAGCCGTGCTGGACGCCGCATACATCATTCGCGAGGCGCGGCGTATCAAGCCGGATATCATGGTGGTGATCGACGGCACCCAGCACGCGCCGCACGCGCCGGTGGATGTCGAGGCGCTGGGCTGCGACGCCTATTGCTTTGCGCCCTACAAGATTCTCGGCAAGGTGGGCATCGGTTTTGGCTGGATTTCCGACCGTGTTGCAGCACTTCCGCATGACCGCCTGCTGGGTAAGGCATTCGAGGACTGGAACCTCGGCACACAGGAACATGCGGCCTACGTCTGCTGGAGTGCGGTGATCGACTATCTAACCTGGCTCGGTCAAAAGGCCACGGCCAGTTGTGATCGGCGCGCGCAGATTATGGCGGCCATGGAACTGGCCGCGCGGCACGAGCATGCGCTGCTGCGGCGCGTCCTGCATGGGGCAGGGGAGCAGCGCGGCCTGCTGGCGATGCCGCACGTCACGCTGTACGGATTTGACGGCCAGACTACCAACCGCGACTGCGTGGTGGCCTTCAATGTCGAGGGACTGGCGGCGGCGGAGGCGGTGCAGCGCTACCGCGAGGCGGGCGTCATTGTCCATTACCGATCGAGCGATGCCTACTCCAGGCATGTGCTGGAGGCCCTGGGTGTCACTTCGCTGGTGCGGCTCTCGGCCCTGCACTACAACACGCGGGAAGAGATCGACCGTTTCCTCGAGGTTGCGGACTGCCTGCGTGGAGCAGGGGAGTGAGGGCGGCGGCATTTGAACCGCCAAGACGCCAGGATCGTCAAGAAGCGGAGCGGTGAAAGGATGCGAGTGTGCGCAAATGGGGGCGAGCCGTCCCAGTCGCGCCGCTACACGGCAGATTTTAACCGCAGATCACGCAGATTTGCGCAGAATTCCTGCATCGCAATTGAGGAGTCGGAAGCGGCGGTGCTGCGCTTTCTCGCCGAATCCATAGAGGACTAGGCTTCCTGTGTATGCGGCTTAATAGTATTTGTAGATGATTTCGATGACAGGCGATTGAGCCATGTCGGCGGGGTTGGTGCCCGGCGCTCCATCTGGTACGGGTTGGCCCAGTTTCTCGAAGTGCCTTATCCAATAGGCGTCGATGTCGCCGGTTTGGGGGTCTCTGAACGACATCGCCAGCGGCGCGAAGATGGGCTTGCCGGACGCATCTAAAAACGCAAAGCGCACCAGTTCGCTGCAGTAGAACTGGTCGTTTGTCTCACAGTAGGCGTAGTCGTAACCCTTGCCCAGGTGCTTGGCGGCGTTCTTTATCGCGCCGGGAATGGTGAATTCAAACTCGCTCTTCACCCGCCCCACGGCGATGAGAAGTTTCCCGTTCAAGGTGGCGGTTTTCGCGAAGTACTCCTTCAGCGGCGTCTTTACCACGCCTTGGGGGGAGGTGGCCTCCAGCACGTAGGTCTTGCCATTTTCAAGGCAGGCAATGCCGACGTGTGAAAAGGGGATATCCTTGTCTTGCCCCGTGGTGCTTTGAATAGCGGCAACCAGTTCCGAGTTCTCCTTGTCTACCGAAAACAGCAAGTCGCCGGTTCGTAGCTCGAACCGGGGCTTCTCGCTTGCGCAACCCTGAACCAGTGCCGCAAGGAGGATGATGGAAAGTGGAAAGCGCAGCTTATTCATAAGTTATACCGAACAGTTCCGCAGAGTTGTTCCAGAGAATCTGCCGCTGCTGGCTGGCCGTGAAGGGCAGCTTTAGGAAGGCTTGCAGCACGGTCGCGGGCGACTGCCACGGGGCGTCCGTGCCGAAGAGGATGCGCGAGGTGCCATGCTTGCGCACCATGCGCACGATCTGCTCATCGGGCATCCAGAAGAGGGTATGCGACAGATCGAGGTAGATCGGGCGGCCGATGAGTTCCGCCTCCGATTCGTCCCACATCTGGAAGCCGCCCAGGTGCGCCGCCGCGACCGTCAGGCGCGGGTAGGCCGCCAGCAGTGCCGCCAGTGTACGGGGGCTGGTGCGGTAGGGGGCCTGGAAGACGCGCTCGCCGCCGGCGTGCAGGAAGACGAGCAGGCCGCGCTCGGCGCACCCGCTCCAGATCGGCTGCACACGCGGATCGTCCAGGGTGAAGGTCTGGTACTCGGGGTGCATCTTGAGGCCGCGGAACCCGGCCACCTTGATGGCGTCGAGCGTGGCCGGGATGTCGGGGGTGTCGGGATGGATGGTGGCGAGGCTGTACACCGGTCCGTGGTTGTTCGCGGCGGCCCAGGCGTTGATCGACTCCACCTGGTCGGGGCGGGTCGCGACGGGCAGGTTGAGCGCGCCGCGGATGCCGGAGCGGGCGAGGTCGGCCTTCAGCCCGGTCACGGTACCGTCGAAGGCCGGCGGGTTGCCGAAGCGCTTGGCCAGCGCGCCCACCGCCTTGGGTGCCAGCCCGTCCGGGTAGAGGTGGACGTGGCAGTCAAAGACCGGTGGTAGTTCTTCTGTGTGTGTCGTCTGCATTTGAAAATGCATAGTGTAGGTTGCTGGAGCGTCAGATTCAAGCGCTAAGGCGACCGCGTTAAGCGCTAAGGCGTTAATGCGACGGCGTTTTGAATCAGGAACTCATGAAAGCAGGAATGTTTGCGGGGGAGGGCGGCCAAGTTTAAGCGGGGGGGGGTGAGCAGGTGTGCCGTTTTAGTGTTTAAGGGGTGCTTCGCGCTTGCACTGGTGCGCGTCTGTGGCGGGAGATGGGCCTCATTGACCTCACTGGCTTTATTGACAGTGGTTTTTGCGTGAGCACCACCCCGTCAATATGGTCAATGAAGTCAATGCAGTCAAAGAGCGCTGCAGTGTCGAGGACGAGGACGAGGACGAGGACGAGATGAACCACCCGTCAGCTCCCCTGTTGCTTTCGACAAGGTGTGGGAGACAAGGTGTTGAGACAAGGTGTGCCACCGGGCGGCGAAAGGGCAGCGCAGCGCTTTTACCCTCTTAAATTGCGATCCACTGTGTGGTCGCAATAACTGCCACTCTCCTGTCTCCTGTCCCCTGTCTCCTGACCATTACCCCATTACCGGGTGTGAATGGGGGGTTAAGGGGGGTAAAATCGGGGTAAAATCCGGTATGGATTGTGCGCCGAAAGTGCGTTATACTACTTGGTTAATCTGCTGGGCATTGTCTGCCCAGGCGGTAAGTGGCGGCATATGCACGGTGGAACCGGTGCGGCCGCCTATCATAGAAGGCTCATCATGAGATTGAAATGGAATCCATCGCTCCGGGGACGCTCGCTGCTGACGCTGCTTGACGTCACGGATGACGAAATGCTGGATCTGATCAACCTGGCCGTGGCCCTCAAGGCGCGCCGTCAGGCCGGGATACGGGGCAACCTGCTGCTACGCCGCCAGTTCGCGCTGATCTTCGAGAAGAGCTCCACGCGCACGCGCTGCGCCGCGGCGGTGGCCGCCCGCGAGGAGGGCGGCGCGTCGGAATATCTGGCCCGCAGCGACATCCACCTCGGCCTGAAGGAGTCGGTGGCCGATACCGCCCGCGTGCTGGGACGCATGTTCGACGGCATCCTCTTCCGCGGCTTCTCGCAGCAGGTGGTCGAGGGCCTGGCCCGCTACTCGGGCGTGCCGGTTTGGAACGGCCTGACCGACAGCTACCACCCCACGCAGGTGCTGGCCGACCTGATGACCATGCAGGAGAACTTCGGCCGCCTGCGCGGCCTGACGCTGGCCTTTGTCGGCGACGGGCGCAACAATGTGGCCAACACGCTGATGATCGGCTGTGCCAAGGCCGGAGTGAACTTCGTGAACGTGACGCCGCCCGAGCTGATGCCCTCGGCGGAACTGGTGGAGCAGACGCGTGCCATCGCCGCGAGGAACGGCGCCAGCATCACCATCGGCCACGACCCCGTGGCCGATGTGCGCGGGGCGAACGCGCTTTATACCGATGTCTGGGTCTCGATGGGCGAGGAGGAGCAGAAGGCCAGCCGCATGGCGCTTCTCAGCCCCTATCAGGTAAATGCCAGGCTGGTTGAGGCGACCGGCAACCGCGACAACGGGCTGATCTTCCTGCACTGCCTGCCGGCCTTCCATGACGACCAGACCACCATCACGAGCGAGACGGGAGCCCTCGAGGTGAGCGATGAGGTGTTCGAGGCTCCCTATTCGAAAGTATTTGACCAGGCGGAAAACCGCATGCACACGATCAAGGCCCTGATGGTGTCGGCGCTGGCCGACCCGGAAAAGGCGTGAGACCGGCGAGTTTTGGAGACAACAATGCGTAAAAAACTGATCGATATTTCATGGGAAGACTTCCAGGCGCTTCCCATCAACGATAAGGTACCCTACCTGAGCCAGGCCGACGGCATCCCCTACCACACACTCTTCGCCCAGCAGTTCGATCTGGAACTGCTCGAGCGGCTCGGCACGCTGGCCAACAGCATCCGCATGATTGCCAAGGCACGCTCGGGCATGGACTTCCTGCAGCAGCTCATCAGCCACAAGCGGGCCATGCTATACTTCTCGCAGCCCAGCTCGCGTACCTTCCTCTCCTTCTATTCGGCCTGCCAGATCCTCGGCATGCCGATTGGCGAGGTGCGCGACCCCGCCATCTCGTCGGAGTTCAAGGGCGAGTCGCGCGAGGACTCCGTACGCACCTTCAGCTCCTACTTCGACCTGATCATCATGCGCTCGCCCCAGAAGGGACTGGCCGAGCACATGTCGTGGGTGCTCTCCAACACCGACCGGCCGATCCCCGTGATCAACGCCGGCTCCGGGCATGACCAGCACCCGACCCAGGCGCTGCTCGATATCTACACGCTCCAGCGCAGTTTCGAGCGCGTCGGCGGGTTGCGCGACCGCACCGTCGTCATGGTCGGCGACCTCGCGCGCGGCCGCACGGTGCGCTCGCTCTCGCAACTGCTGACCAACTATCCCAACATCAGGCAGATCTTCGTCGCGCCTCCGGTCTTCCAGATCGGCGAGGATATCCAGAAGATTCTGACCGCGAAGGGCGTCGATTTCGAGCTGACTAGCGACTTCCACAGCGTTCTGCCCGAGTCCGATGCGGTCTATATGACGCGTATCCAGGACGAGTGGGACGACGAGACGCACCAGAGCCGCACGGTAGATACCTCCGGCTTCAAGTTCGGCCTGCGCGAACTGGATATGATCAAGCCGCAGACGGTGATCCTGCATCCCCTGCCGCGGCGCGACGAGATCGCGCGGGAGGTTGACCGTGACCCGCGGGCGATGTACTGGCGCCAGATGCGCAATGGCATGTGGATCCGCTCGGCGCTGATAGCCCTCACCTTCGGGTGCGAGAACCGCATCCTTGAGTTCTACCGCGCCAACGTCTAGCCCGGGCCGGACGCCGCGAGGCAGTACTATATAATAGAAAAAAGGAAGCTACGGGTGCGGTTTACATGGTCATGGCTGGCAGGCGCGTGTCTGCTGCTGGCGGCAGGCTGCGCCACGCCGCTGCCGCCGCCGGGCGCGGAGTCGGCCTGGCGTGTCGGCCCGCTGCTGGAGGGTACACGGCTGGAATCGGGCGACAGCCTGCTGGCGGTGCGCCCCTTCTACAGCCGCGAGACGGCCGGCGACGAGCCCTTCCGCCGCGTCACCGACGTACTCTGGCCGCTGGGCACCTTCCGCCGCCGCGACGACCGCCTCAGTTGGCGCTTCCTGCCCTGCTACGGCACGGGCCACGAGGCGCCCGGGGCCAACGGCGCCTACCGCTTCCGCCTCTTTCCCATCTACTTCCAGGGGCGCACACGCGCCGGCGAGGACTATGCCGCCCTCTTTCCCATATATGGCGAGATACAGGATTTCCTGGGTTTCGGCGAGGCGCGCTTCGTGCTCTTCCCGCTCTACGGCACGTCGCTCAAGCGCGAGACGCGCACACGCTCCGTGCTCTGGCCCTTCTACCTCACGCGGCACGGCCCGGAGATCGACCAGTTCCGCCTCTGGCCACTCTACGGCGAGCGGCGCGTGGGCGGCAGCCATGCCCACACGCGCCATCTCTTCCTCTGGCCGCTCTGGAGCGATGTCCACATGGACAACGAGACCGTCCGCGGCCATGGGTTCGTGCTCTTCCCGCTTTTCGGCCGCTCGCGCTTCGAGCGGACTGGGCGCGGGCTGGAGGAGGGCTGGACCGTGCTGCCGCCCTTCTTCAGCGCGGTACGAGGCGCGGACGGCTACCGCTCCCTGCATGCACCGTGGCCCTTCATACGCCAGCTCGACGACCAGGACAAGCGCGCGCGGCACTGGTGGCCGCTCTACGGCAGCACCACCAACAGCATGCGCAGCGACTGGTATGCGCTGTGGCCGGTCCTGTCGGGTTCGGTCGCGCGACGCCCGCAGGAAACCGTGCGGCAGTTCGCGATAACTCCGCTCTTCTTCCGCGAGCGCCGTACCGTGCCGTCCGCCGCGCCCGGTGAGACGCCCCGCGTGACGGACGCCTATGACCGCCTCTGGCCGCTCTTCTCGTGGCAACGCAATGAACACGGCTCGCAACTGCGGATCCCCGAGCTGACCCTCTTCCGGCGCAGTGCGCCGATCGAACGCAACTTCGCACCCCTCTGGTCGCTCTTCGTCCGCCGCCAGCGTGCCGACGGCGCGCGCGTGACCGACCTGCTCTGGGGGCTGGCGGCCTGGGGCCGCGACGGGCAGCAGCGGCGCTTCGTGCAACTGCTCTGGGCCTTCCGGTTTACCGGTTCCGCTCCCGCGCCGGAAGCGGCGCCCCCCGCTCCGGAGAAACAGCCATGATAGTACGCGAGCCACGCCAATTTCCGGAGACCACCAACTCCTTGCAGAACCTCGGGCGCCGGTGCCTGGTGATTATCGGCGAGACGGGGCGCTGCGGCGTGCTCCTGGCCCAGTCACTGTGGGCCGCGCGCCATCTGCTGGTTTCGCGGCGCATGCGCCGCGAAACCGTGGCGCAAATGTACGTCGCGGGCATCCGCAGCATCCCGGTGATCACGATTGTGGCCGTCTTTACCGGCATGATCCTCGCCCTCCAGACCGGTCTGGTGCTAAGCCGCTACAATCAGGAGATCTATGTGGGCTCGGGCGTGATGGTCACGATGCTGCGCGAGATGGGGCCCTTCATGACGGGGCTGATACTGGCGGCCTGCGTGGGCTCCTCGATGGCCGCGCAGCTCGGCACGATGATGGTCAACGACGAGATTGCCGCGCTCGAGATCATGTCGATCGATCCTGTGCGCTTCCTGATGACGCCGCGCATGGTCGCCATGCTGGTCATGACCCCCGTGCTGAGCTTCTACACCTGCATGATGGGCGTCCTGGGCGGCGGCGTCGTGGCCATGACCCAGTTGAACCTCAAGTGGAGCCAGTATATGGTCAATGCAATGGACTTTGCCGACATCAAGGATCTCTACGTGGGACTCTTCAAATCGGTGATCTTCGGCGCGACCATTGTCACGGTGGCCTGCTACGAGGGCTTCACGACGGAGCAGGGTGCGGTGGGGGTCGGCATGGCCACGCGGCGTTCGGTCATCAGCGCCTTCCTGCTGATTCTTGTCCTAGGGTATTTTGTCACGCGGATTTTCTACAACTGATGATACGCTTCGAGTCAGTTACCAAGCAGTTCGGGCGGCGCAAGGTGCTCGACGAGATATCCTTCGAGATCCGCAAGGGCGAGGTGTTCGTGATTGTCGGCGCCTCGGGGACGGGCAAGAGCGTGACGCTCAAGCACATGGTGCGCCTGCTGACGCCCAACGCGGGGCGTGTCATGATCGACGATGTGGTCATCAACCATGCCTACGGCAGGGAACTGGAGCGTGTGCGCGAACGCTTCGGCTACCTCTTCCAGGGTGGGGCCCTGCTGGCGTGGATGAACGTGTTTGACAATGTCGCGCTGCCGCTGCGCGAGAAGACGCGCATGGGCAAGGACGAGATCGCGCGGAAGGTGCGGGAGACGCTGGCGATGGTCGGCCTCGAGAACGATGGCGACAAGATGCCATCGGAGATCTCGGGGGGCATGCAGAAGCGTGCCGGACTGGCGCGGGCCATTGTGCGCGATCCGGAGATCGTGCTCTACGACGAGCCCACCTCGGGGCTCGACCCCGTCACGGCACGCATGATTGACCAGTTGATCGCGCGGCTGAACAGGCAGATCGGCATCACCAGCGTGGTGGTCACGCATGATCTCCACAGCGCCCTGACGATCGGCGACCGCATCGCGATGCTAAAGAACGGCAAGGTCGCCGAGCTCAGCACCCCGGCGGAGTTCCGCAAGTCCCGCAATCCGGCGGTTCGCGAGTTTCTTGATGCGCAGTTCATCACACCTGAAGCGCAAGAGGGAGGATTCTGAACATGGCAAAATCTGATGGCTACTCCAACCGCGAGCTGACGCGGGAGATGATCGTCGGCACCTTTATCGGCAGCGTCTTTATCGTGCTCGTCGTCTTCACGATCGTGGTCTCGGGCAGCAGGATATTCTCGGGCGGTACCCACCCGCTGACGGTACGTTTCGACAGGGTCGGCGGGCTGCGGCGGCACGACTCGGTGCTTTTCCGCGGCGTGCCGATCGGCAAGGTCAAGCAATTGGAACTCAACAAGGATGGCGTCGTGGTGCATCTGACGCTGGATGAGCGGGTTCAACTGCGCGAGGGCTACCGCATCCAGGCCATGAGCTCCTCGCTGCTGGGCGGCATGCAACTGGTCATTGACGAGGGATACGGCGAACTTGTGCCGCCGGGCACGCCGCTCGAGGGCCTGTCGCCGGACAACGTCATCGAGGATATCGGAGCACTAGTGCGCGACGTCCGCGGCTCGCTGAACAGCGGCGGCGTCCTCACCAATCTGGAGCAGGCGGTCGCCGATATCACCGAAGTTACCGGGCGCCTGCGCCGCGGCGAGGGGACGCTGGGCAAGCTGCTCGCGGCAGACGATACGCTCTACAAGGATATCGAGGCCACGCTGGCCGACATCCGTGCCATCGTTGACCGTGTCGAGGCGGGCGAGGGGACGCTGGG
>LSQX01402236.1_pt1 | contig 15803 bp, 14 predicted proteins | sample 654561 | NCBI WGS metagenome assembly LSQX01 (sample SAMN04489861, study PRJNA283612) | anaerobic digester metagenome | isolation source: 4 biogas reactors fed with cattle manure at either 37C or 55C with and... | place: Denmark: Kongens Lyngby | collected 2014 | reverse complement strand
GATACCGGGTTTTATTTTTCGACGAGTCGCTTCAATCTATCCAATCCTACCGGGTAGGTATCCTTGAAAAAACGTACATGATCGTCCGGGACTTCGACCTCTACCATGAGCGTCGTGCGCCCTGACTCTTCCACGAAGCGGTAGTTCTCATGACCATCCAGCCACGCCTCTACTTCAGGCCCCGTGGTAATCTCGTTATCGCCATCAATGAAGCCCACGTTCTGTAGCGACACGAATTCCTCCGGCACATGCACTGCCACTTTGGAGATCATCCCGCCCCGGCGGCCATTTTCATCGGTACCCACGAAATATATCTTGTTGCTTGTATGCCACTCTCCCTCGTACGTGGAGGAAGGGCCAAACGCGGAGGCCCAATGCTCGTACGTGGCTTTATCGTCTAAGCCCAACATGGCCCGGTACACTTTTCGGGCAGGGGCATTGATTTCGATTTTAAATTGGAGTCGTTCCATTTTTCTCTTTTTTAAAGGTTGTCGTTTAGGGATAGATACCCACGCGGTATATCGATGATCCCTTCTTTGTATAACAAGAAGTGAATGCATTAGTTTATAAAAAAAGCTGCCTCAATCTAACTTTTGAGACAGCCTCTTTTATATGTTGCAAGCCAAGGATCGACTATTCATGGTACTTATTGGCTTGATTCTTTCGTGAAAGTTATTGATTTGTATCCTGTCGATTAGATCCTCGTCGGTTGGTTCCTTGCCGATTGGTTCCTTGTCGGAACTTTGTTACCTCTATCTGCATGAAATCCCGTTCTGCCTGTTGCGCTTTGAATAGCTTCTCGGGCGTGAGCACCTTCTCAAACTTGGTGGCATACTCTTTATCCAAGGTGGCCTCCTTAACTTTTATATCTACGTCGTTCTCCAACAGTTTCCGGTACTCTTCGTCGGAAATGTTGCTATTTTCTTTAATGCGCTGTATTTTTTCTCTGTGCCGTTTATGAAGCTCGAATTTCTTCTGCGTGAGTTCGTTGTTCAGTGGAAAATATTTGTTGGCCTCAGCTGGTGTAAGTCCCGCCTCTTTTTGAATATATTCCATTTTTCTTTTTTCAAACTCTTGCATATTCATTCGGCGGTTATTCTGTTTTTGGGCCGATAGCGTGAACGTGTACGCGGGAAACAACAGAACACAACAAAGTAAAATAATACTCTTTCTCATCATCAATCCTGTATTATAAAATATACGGTACGTTTCTTTAGTTCAAATATAGCTGATTATACATGTAGTCGTAGTAACCTTCATCTACTAACTGCTCCTCCAGATACTGGTAAAACTCTTCCTCTGTGATATGAACGTTAGACCAGTAGTTGGTGGAAGGTACATTCGTCGAAATTGTCTGGGGCTGTGGGTTGTCTTGTTGCGCCGAAAATGATTCTCCCGCGTCTTTAGTGAGAAAATTAATAGTGATATAGAGCCCCACGAACATGGCTGCCATGTAAACCCACGGCTTTACTTTATCCCATAAAGATACTTGCCGAGGGGGCACATACTCCTTTTCTGGCAAGCGATTCATTATTTCTTCGTTGAATTGCGCGAAATAATTTTCGGGTACTGTAAAAGGGTTTCCTTTGTCTATCTCCTTTAATTTGTTAAATTTAGTTTCCATACCTTTCATTTTTGCGCTGCGTAGACTGATGAGTAGACTTAACGATAGATAAAAGGTTTAACGAGGTTCACTTAAAAACTTTTCGATTTTTTTGGTGGCGTGATGGTAGGAGGCTTTCAGGGCCCCAACTGACGTGCCGACGATGTCGGAAATCTCGTCGTACTTCAGCTCTTCAAAATATTTCATTTGAAATACAAGCCGCTGTTTATCAGGAAGTGTAAGGATAGCTTTCTGGAGGAGTTTTTGTGCTTCGTCGCCATCAAAATAGGTGTCGCTTTCTAACGTGTTGAGAAGAAACGAATCCTCTTCGTCGATCGAAATATTGTTTTGGTTTCTCTTTTTATTGAGGAAGGTAATACTTTCGTTGATCGCGATACGATATAACCAAGTAGTGAGCTTCGATTCTCCCCTGAAGGTATCGATGTTCATCCACGCTTTGACGAATGTATCCTGGAGAATATCGTTGGCATCGTCATGCGAAAGTACCATCTTACGTATCTGCCAATAGAGTCTTTCGCTGTATTCAGCGACCAATTTCTCGAAACCTTGACGACTCGTTTTAGGATCGCGTATTTCTTCCAGTAATTGTTCCTCGTTGATCATTTCCATATGTTTGGGTCTCAACGCGAAGGTAATGGTTTTTTTTAACTTCTCTCAACTGTCGTCCCCTTTTTCAAACCAGATGATGAAATTTACCGCCGCTTCGGGATTTTGTTGCCACCATTCAAGTGACTCAGGGTAATAGGATACGCTGATATAGCGACAAAATGTATCGAAGTAGTCCGACGCGGCAATACGTGAGAAAAAAGGAACATAAAACGTCCAAAATACACCCTCTTCGCTTCTTAAACTCTCCCTTTCCAATACTTCAATAATTGCTTTATTCACGGTTTTAAAGAGAACAAAATCTTCGATTTCATCGCTGCTACTTTTTAACGAGTCGAGCGTGGAGGTGATGGCATGGTACACGAAGTTTCGATTCAAGCCTCCTTCGATGCTCAGCGGCGGCACCTCGTCGGGATGCACCGCGGAGGTCTCGGGCTTGTTCCTCATCATCTGTTGTTGAATAAACGAACGCTCTACCGGCTCGGTAGGCTTCTTTAATTGCATTGTTTGCAATAACTCTTCGAACGCGTTTTTAGAGCGGCGGCTGTCCGGTTCAAGCAATAGAAACATCTGGAAAGAAAGAATGCTCTGCACCCACAAGCCTTTATCGTTCAGCGCGTACGCGTAGAGAAGAAATGCCCCGCTGTGTGTTTTATCCACGTCGATGGCGCGTTTCACGTGCTCCATCGTTTTATCGGTGTTGCCTTTCTTATAATAGTTCAGGGCCATATTAAAATGGAGCAGGTATTCATCCCCGTGGATGTCGAGCCCCTTTTGAAGCACCTCGATTGCTTCATTCACTCGTTCCAACTCTGCCAAAGCCTCACTTTTTACAGCGTAAGCTCCCGTGGAGAGCTGTTCGTGTTCCGAATCGATCACTTGTGTGCTATATTCGAGCGCGTTGTCGAAGTCTTTAAGCGCGAGGTAAGAAAGCGACAGCTCGTAAATAGCCAATATCGAAGTGCTGTCCATCTCAAGTGCTTCAAGGTAGCGGTCGATGGCCTCTTCGTACTCTCCCCCGTCGTGTAACTCCACGCCTTCCTGAATGAGCTCATCCAAAGTGGGGCTTTGACCGTAGGCACCCATCACGTAGAGCACCATGAACGATACAATAAATAGTGTAGCTTTTCTCATCATGTAATCGTTTGATAGGATAAAAGTAGAATAAAAAAAGCAATCCACCGATCGAAACGGGGCAAATCAATCCTTTTGTAACACTTCTAAACAAATTCAAGGGACGAATAAATGGTTTTTTACAGTTACAATTGAAAAGTTACTACCTTTGTAAAGATAAAAAATAGATATGCGATATACCCGAGTAAATTTCACTTACAATCCGCCCACGGAGACAGTCAGAGATGTACTTTCGGCGACGCTTGCCGAAGTTGGCTTCAACGCGTTCATGGATAAAGAGACAGTGCTGGAAGCCTATATCCCCTCTGAAATTTATCGGGCCGAGGAGGTCGATAGGATTCTGGCCGAATTTCCGATGGAATCAATAATATCGTATGAGGCGGAGGAGATGGAAGATAGAGACTGGAATGAGGAGTGGGAAAAAAACTATTTCCAACCCATCGCGATTCACAACAAACTTTGTATACACAGCTCTTTTCATGAACCGGAAGGCAACTACCCCTACCGAATCATGATCGACCCGAAAATGTCGTTTGGTACCGGGCATCACCAAACAACCCAATTGATGCTTGAGGAGCTGTTGAACATGGATCTCACCGGTAAAACGGTGCTGGATATGGGATGTGGCACAGGCGTGTTGGCGATATTAGCATCGATGAAGGGGGCAATCGGCATAACAGCAATCGATATCGATGAATGGGCCTATAGCAACGCCGTCGAAAACGCGAGGCTCAACAATATACAAAACATAACTGTAAAGCAAGGAGGAGCCGAGTTGCTGGTAAAAGATAAGAACATGTACGATGTTATCACGGCCAACATCAGCCGGAACATCCTCCTTGAAGATATTCCCACGTACGCGAAGGTGTTGAAACGCCATGGATGGTTGTTTATAAGCGGCTTCTATCAGCATGACATTCCTTTGTTGAAAACCGTGTCCGAAGAGGTGGGGTTGACCTTTCAACATACTACCGAAATGGGGGAGTGGGTAGCGGTTGCATTTTGTGATCTATGAAATAAGGGGTACCTTCGCGGGCAAATTTAGGTTGTTGGAATCATGGAATGGTTGATGGAGTTAATTACGGGAACGGGGATCGCGCATTCGATCCTGATTCTCGCGGTGGTCATCTCAATAGGCCTTTTATTGAGCAAGATCAAGATCTTTGGCATCTCGTTGGGTACCACATGGATATTGTTCTTCGGTATCTTATTGGGGCACTTTGGCCTGGAGATTAACGAGCTGGTATTGCATTTTTTACGAGAATTCGGACTTATTTTATTTATCTACTCCATCGGCATGCAGGTAGGGCCGAGCTTTTTCTCCTCGTTCAAGCAAGGCGGCATCACTTTGAACTTGATCGCCACGGGAGTGGTGCTGCTGGGAGTTACTACTGCGTACATTATTCACGTGATCACAGGGGTGCCTATATCTACCATGGTGGGTATCCTCTCGGGAGCCGTGACGAACACCCCGGGATTGGGCGCGGCTCAACAGACTTACACCGATATGACGGGCACCACCGATCCGACCATTGCAACTGCCTACGCGGTGGCCTATCCCCTGGGAGTCGTAGGAATTATCCTCTCTCTTATTCTCTTCAGGTACCTCTTTAAGATTAACATGACGAAAGAAAATCAGGGGCTGGACGAACATAACGAATCGAAACTTACCGAAGCACAAATGTTCACGCTGGAGGTAATGAACCCCTCCATCTTCGGTAAAACAATTATAGATATCAAAGAGCTGATTGATAAAGAGTTCGTTATTTCACGGCTTTTACATAGTGCTACAGGCGAGCTGACGGTGCCTCGTACCGACTCGATCTTGCACGAGAACGATAAGGTGTTGGTTGTTTCTAACCTTAAAAATATCGACACCATTGAGGCGTTAATCGGGCGACGGATCGATATGAACCGGGAACAGTGGAATAAACTGGATTCGCAACTGATTTCTCGTCGCATCGTGATCACTGAGTCGGATATTAATGGCCGATCGATCGGAAACCTGAAGTTGCGCAATTTGTTCGGGATCAATATCACCCGGGTGAACCGAGCGGGAGTGGACCTGATTGCCGACACCAGGCTACAGTTGCAACTGGGCGACCGAGTGACGGTGGTAGGGTCGGAAAGTGCTATTGCCAACGTGGAAAAATTCCTTGGAAACTCGCTTAAACGACTGAGAGAGCCCAACCTGATTTCAATTTTCATAGGAATTGCCCTCGGTGTGTTGCTAGGAAGCATCCCTTTCGCCATTCCCGGGATCCCACAGCCGGTAAAATTGGGACTTGCCGGGGGGCCTCTTATCGTGGCCATCCTTATCAGCAAGTTCGGGCCCAAGTACAAGTTGATTACCTACACCACGATGAGTGCCAACCTGATGTTGCGTGAAATCGGTATTGCCATTTTCCTCGCGTGCGTGGGGCTCGGGGCGGGCGATAACTTCGTGGAAACCGTGGTGAACGGGGGGTATAAATGGATCGGGTACGGGGTAATTATTACCGTGATTCCCCTTCTAATCATGGGTACAATAGGAAGGAAAGCGTGTAAACTGAACTACTTCACCCTGATGGGGGCAATCGCCGGAAGCATGACCGACCCACCTGCTCTCGCGTTTGCCAATAGCACCGCGGGCAATGATGTGCCGGCAGTAAGTTATGCCACGGTTTATCCGCTCACCATGTTTTTGAGAGTAATCACCGCGCAGCTGATGATCCTCCTTTTTTACTGACCATAAAACTTCGAAAACTAACATGGCTGCTCTAACATTTCAACTCGACTATCATACTACATGGGGGCAGCAGGTATGCCTTTGCGGATCGATCCCCGAAATGGGCAACATGGACGAATCCCGGGCAATCGTTCTTTCAAACGAAGGCGATACTTGGTCTACAGAAGTGAATAGGGCCGCGTCGACTGACCTCCGATACTACTATTTTATACGAGAGAACAACCGCACCATACGGCGCGAATGGGGGGAACACCGGGTAATGCGGGTGGTCGGTAGAAAGGATTACGTGATCCGCGATTTATGGAAGGATAAGCCCTCCCACGAGTACCTCTACTCCACGGCATTTACCTATAGCATTTTCATGCATCACGATGATGCTTTGCCCAAGCGATACCCTGCCCAATCGGTGCTCCTGAACGTAGTTTGCCCCTACGTGAACAACAAACAAACCCTGGTTATCAGCGGCAATTGCGAAGCATTGGGTGAATGGGATTTGAAACGGGCGATACCCATGAAACGGGTACAGGCGGGAGAGTGGCAAGTGATAGTGAATGCCAAGGAACTTCCCAACCGGGTAGCGTACAAGTTCGTGGTTGTTGAAAAAAACACGGGCGAAGCGATTCATTGGGAAGATAGAGAGAACCGGATTCTCGACCTTCCGCACGTTGATAAAAGTTCTTGGGTGTACGCGGAGATGGCCCTGCTCTATCGTTGGCCTCATTTTACATTTAAAGGGGTGGGGACTGCCCTTCCTCTTTTCTCGTTAAAATCGAACGACAGCTTTGGGATTGGTGATTTCGCCGATTTGCGTAAAATGGTGGATTGGGCAACTATAACGGGGCAACAGCTTATTCAACTACTTCCCGTGAACGATACCACCGCCACTAGAACATGGCACGATTCATATCCCTATAGTGCTATTTCAAGCTTCGCGCTGCACCCGATTTATTTAGGTTGTGCCGATTTCCCGCTGAAAAAAAAGAGACAACTCAATCAATACCGTAGAGAGGCGAAAAAATTGAACGAACTCTCGCGATTGAATTACGAAAAGGTGTTGGCACTTAAAGAGAATTACACGCGTGATCTGTTCAATCAGGAAGGAGAAACCGTTTTGAAGTCGGAGCTATTTCTCGAATTTTACCGTCAAAACAGATCATGGCTCTTCCCCTATGCCTCGTATTGCTACTTGCGCGATCGGCACGGAAGCGCGCATTTTAGCGACTGGGGGGAGTTTCGCGTGTACAGTGAATCCAAGCTGTTAGTGATGTTGGAAGAGAATCCCGACGCCCATCAGGAGGTTCGTTTCTGGTACTTTGTACAATTCCTCCTGCACCGGCAATTTTCGGCGGTTAAGAGGTACGCGCACGAAAAAGGGGTAATCCTCAAAGGTGATGTCCCGATCGGCATCAATCGTGAAAGCGTGGATGCTTGGACCTTACCCCACCTGTTCAACATGGATACCCAGACAGGGGCTCCTCCCGACGATTTTTCGCTGCATGGACAAAATTGGGGATTCCCCACCTATAATTGGCAAACGATGAAAGAGGAAGGGTATGATTGGTGGGTGAACCGCTTCCGGAAAATGTCTGACTATTTCGACGCGTACCGGATCGATCATATCTTGGGTTTTTTTCGTATCTGGGAAATACCGCTTCACGCGGTCCAAGGGTTGCTGGGCTATTTTAATCCTGCTTTGCCCTATTCGGGGGAAGAGATTAGCCAAGCCGGTATCCCGTTCGACGAGGAGCGGATGGTTCAACCATTTATACGAGAAGATTGGCTTCCCGGTATATTCGGGGAGGAAACCGAAGAAGTGATAAAAAACTATCTTGATAACGTGGGAGACCATCACTTCCGATTAAAGCGGCACTGCGATACACAACGCAAAATAATAGAACTCTTTAAAGTGAGGGGGGAGGAAGCGAGTGAAAAAATACGCGATGGCTTGTTAATGCTCTGCACGGAGGTGCTTTTTATCCGGGACCCTTACCACCGAAATCGTTTCCATCCTCGTATCACTGCTCAGTCCACGCACGAGTACAAGTCCATGGACGAACCGGTAAAAGAGGCATTTAACCGGTTATACAACGATTTCTTTTATCGCCGCCACAATTTCTTCTGGCAAGAGCAGGCACTGGAAAAACTTCCCGCGATAATATCGGCTACTCATATGTTGGCCTGTGGTGAAGACCTAGGGATGGTGCCCGATTGTGTACCTACGGTGATGGATGAATTGCAAATCCTGAGCCTGGAGATTGAACGTATGCCAAAAAGCGCGCATGTTGCGTTTACCAATCTCGAGCAACTTCCCTACTTATCGGTCTGTACAACCTCCACGCACGATATGTCGCCCCTGCGGTTGTGGTGGAGGGAGGACAGGGACCTTACTCGGCACTATTACAACGAGGTTTTACAACGCGAGGGGGAGGCGCCGGTCGAGTGCACCGGGGATATCTGCCACCATATTATCAAGAGGCACCTGAAATCGTCTGCCATGTGGGTGATTTTGCCCTGGCAGGACTGGCTGTCGATCGACGAAGAACTTCGCGATCCCGATTACGCGTCGGAACGAATTAATGTTCCTGCCGATCCGGAGCACTATTGGCGGTACCGTATGCATATCTCTTTAGAGGAGCTTATCAACGCGGGTGAATTTAACGCGCGGTTGAAAAATATGAGTCGCTGAGCAAACTTAAACGGTTACTTGATTCCCCTAAAAACAACGTGTACATAATGTATAAACGCAACGGAGGGTGTAGTCTTGAGTAGACACACCCTCCGTCTTTATGGTTATATCGCGTGTTGATTACGCTTTTCCGGCACTACCTAACACGTTTTCTGTCTTGTGCATATACAGCTTTTTCAACGCCTCGCGAGCGGGACCCAAGTATTTACGCGGGTCAAACTCTGCCGGCTGAGTGGCAAATACTTCGCGTACGGCAGCAGTCATTGCCAAACGGCCATCGGAGTCGATGTTGATCTTGCACACGGCCGATTTAGCAGCTTTGCGCAATTGCTCTTCGGGTATACCGATGGAGTCTTCCAACTGGCCACCATACTTGTTGATGGTGTCGACGTACTCTTGCGGAACAGAAGAAGATCCGTGAAGTACGATGGGGAAACCGGGAATTCTTTTTTCGATCTCCTCCAGGATATCAAAACGCAGTGGAGGCGGTACCAGTACACCCTGTTCGTTACGGGTGCACTGCTCGGGAGTAAACTTGTAAGCACCGTGAGAAGTTCCGATGGAAATCGCGAGCGAATCCACGCCGGTACGGGTCACGAAATCAACCACCTCATCGGGTTCGGTATAGGTGTGGGTTTCTGCTACCACATCGTCTTCAATACCGGCCAAGATACCCAACTCACCTTCTACTGTTACATCGTGTTGGTGAGCGTAGTCCACCACTTGTTTAGTGAGCGCGACGTTCTCCTCGTAGGGGAGGTGTGAACCATCGATCATCACGGACGAAAAGCCACTCTCGATACAATCCTTACAAAGTTCGAAGCTGTCTCCGTGATCCAAGTGTAAAACGATGGGAATCTCGTACCCCAACTCTTTCGCGTACTGTACGGCTCCCTGAGCCATGTAGCGCAACAACGTTTGATTGGCATATTTACGAGCACCGCTGGATACCTGCATTATCACGGGTGATTTGGTTTCCACGCACGCCGCGACAATCGCCTGTAATTGTTCCATGTTGTTGAAGTTAAAAGCCGGGATAGCATACCCGCCATCCACCGCCTTTTTAAACAACTCTTTTGAGTTCACGAGACCCAATTCTTTATAACTTACCATTGTGCTAATTGTTTTTTATTTATTGGATAATTTGAAATTCTATCACAAAAATACGACTAAATCCCTAATTAAAGAAATATTTACCCGAAAGAGAGTATAATTATGATTATTAAACCGTGAAAAAATCAAAATAGGAGAGGGGGATTAATCGTTCGAAACGGTTGCTATTCTGTTTTTTATTGCTAATTTTGTTTTCTGAGCACTGCTTGTTTCTTTAAACCGGCAACGTTAATTAATTTAATTTCGCGTTAATGCACACGACACGATATGGATGAACGAAATTCCGTCTTTAACCAATAAAACGAGGAAGAAAAAACAATTTATAGCTTTATAATTATGATCATAGGAATACCCAAAGAAATCATGAACGGCGAAGCCCGAGTGGCCGCCACGCCCGAGACCGTGAAGAAGTTTATCAGCGATGGAATAAGCGTGCTGGTAGAGGCCGGCGCGGGCATTAAATCGCACTATTACGATGAGCAGTACGCCGAAGCGGGGGCAGAATTAATTTCCGATCCCGCGGAACTGTTCCAAAAATCGGATCTTATATTAAAGGTGAAAGAACCGCTTTACAATAAAAACACGGGAAAACACGAGGTGGAGATGATGCACCGGGGCCAGTACCTTATTACCTTTATTCACCCGGCATCGCCGGGCAACCACGATATGGTTAGACAGCTGGCTGAAGCGGGTGTGATTAGCCTGACCCTCGATGGAATTCCTCGGGTTTCACGAGCACAAAGCATGGACGCGCTTACCTCGATGAGTACCTGCGCGGGATACAAGGGAATGATCATGGCGGCAGATGATCTCTCCTTTTTTATGCCACAGATGTTTACTCCTGTAGGAATGCTCAAACCGGCTAATGTTCTGGTGATCGGGGCGGGAGTGGCCGGGCTACAGGCGTTGGCCACCGCGAAACGGCTGGGAGCAGTAACGTATGCCATGGATATCCGTGCCGAGGCCAATGAACAAGCAAAAAGCTTAGGTGCTAAAGTGATTGAATCGGGTGTGCCACCCGAAATTGCGATAGGAGAGGGTGGGTACGCCAAGAAGCTGCCCGATAAATGGATCGATAGGGAGAGAGAGGAAATCCAGAAAGTGATCCATGAAATGGATATCGTTTTCCTGAGCGCGTTGATTCCAGGGAAAGTGGCTCCCATTCTTATTACAGAAGAGATGGTGAAAGGGATGAAAAATGGCTCGGTGATAGTGGATGTTTCCATCGACCAAGGGGGTAACTGCGCGATCACTCCCCCGGGAACCAAAGAGGTGAAACACGGGGTGACAATCTGTGGGATCAAGAATATCCCTGGATTGATCCCCACGAGTTCTACTTGGATGTTTTCACAAAATGTCTATAACCTGGTGAGTTACCTTATCCGCGACGGGGAGGTAGTACTGGATATGGATGATGAGATTACCCGTTCGATCTTGGTTACAAGAGAGGGGGAAGTAGTACACGAAGGAGCTCGTGAAGCCATGTCAATCATTTAAAAAATAGCCTATGCATCCCATTATATTATTACTCGTATTTGTAGCCGCCACCGTCGTTGGCTACTTGATCATCAAGAACGTCCCCCCGTTGTTGCATACTCCACTAATGTCGGGAATGAACGCCCTCTCGGGAATTACCCTATTAGGAGCCCTTACTGTGGTTGGTATCACTTATATTGCCGCGAAACAGGGCGAATTACTTTTAGGACAACTCCTCGGGGGGATCGCCGTGATTGCTGCCACGATAAATATCGTGGGTGGATTCGGGGTAACCCATCGAATGTTGAAGATGTTTGATAAAAAGAAAAAAGAAACGAAGTCATGAGCACAACTCTCTATGTTGTTATCTGTCTCCTCCTTTCGATCGCGGTGCTCTTGGGTATCTCCTTTATGAGTAAAGTGAAAACGGCCGTGGCGGGGAACCTGATTAGCGCGGTGAGCCTTTTTTTAGGTATCGTGATCACCCTTTTATACAATGATATATTAACCGCGTGGACTGTTTTTATCTTTATGTTCATTGGCCTACTCATTGGAGGAGCCTTGGCATCGCGCGTGAAAATGATCCAGATGCCACAGCTGGTCGCGCTGCTCAATGGATTGGGGGGATTTGCGTCGGCTATGGTGGGAATTCTTTCTTTAATGGGAATTGGTATCGTGCAGCGGGACTATCCGGTATTCGTGAACGTGACATCTGTACTGGCCATCATCGTGGGACTCATAACCCTCATGGGAAGTTTGGTGGCCGCCGGCAAGTTGCACCGTATCTTGCCCCAAAAACCGGTGAAGTGGAAAAATCACGCGACACTTCTTACGGTTAGCCTTGTAATACTGGCAGGGATCACCCTTTATTCCGCGTTCGCGGGATACAACTCCTTTTCGATCGCCTTGCTTTTGGTGATTAGTATTGCGGTAAGCACTTTCTTTGGAATAGGTTTCGCCATCCGTGTGGGGGGAGCAGACATGCCCATCACCATCTCGCTGCTCAACTCGTTGAGCGGGGTAGCCGGTGCAATCGCGGGAATGGCGGTGAACGACCTTCTCTTGGTGTCGGTAGGGGGTATCGTAGGTGCATCGGGATTGCTCCTCACCCAGGTGATGTGCCGGGCAATGAATCGGAGACTGGTAGATATACTTACCGGAAAAACATCCACGGAACCTAAGAAGCCGGTTGCTAACATGGCCACCGTGCAAGATCCTACTGTCGCTCCCGATGAAGAAACTGTCATCGTTCCCGATGAAGGAGCCGCGTCGGAATTATCTCCATCGCCCGCGGAGATCCTTTCGGGTGCCAAATCGGTGATTATTGTCCCGGGATACGGGATGGCACTCGCGCAAGCTCAGCACCTCGTACAACAACTGGGCGATAGGCTCGAAGAAAAGGGGGTCGAAGTGCGGTATGCCATCCATCCGGTGGCGGGCCGAATGCCGGGGCATATGAACGTGTTACTGGCTGAGGCCGATGTGCCTTACGAAAAGCTGTTCGAGATGGACGCGGTGAACGACGACTTTGTAACCACTGACGCGGTGCTGGTGATTGGAGCTAACGACGTGATCAACCCGGCCGCACGAGATGCCACCGACACTCCAATATATGGTATGCCCGTGCTAAACGTGGATCAAGCGAAACAAGTTATTATCTGCAACTACGACCTGAACCCGGGCTACTCGGGCGTGGAAAATCCCCTCTATACCAAAAAAGCAGGTGTACACCTTCTCCTCGGCGATGCAAAAGAGTCGCTGACCTCTTTGCTTCAAGGTTTGACCTGACGCTGGATTCAACCTGAAGCTCCTTTGGAACGGGATACAGAGAGGAGAAAAGCACGGAAAGGGGGGGATTACGGAAAAATTTCAATAATTTCGCTCCTTTCCTTTGTATATTCCGAAATTTTATTTTCCTTTGTTTATATAATTTTAATAGTTATATGGTTTTATCTATGAGGTATAAACAGCGATTATGTTCTTGTCCTTGTAAATTATCACCAAGAAAATGTTAATTATACCTTATAATAATCACAAAGCGCGGCGCGCGTAAAATTTAAGACAACAATGGAACACTCGAATAAAGAGAATGAAATTCAGATTGAATTAAGTGAAGAGGTTGCACAAGGCACCTATTCTAACCTCGCGGTTATATCGCATTCCGCATCGGAATTCGTGATCGATTTTATCCGTATGGTGCCCGGGGTGAGTAAAGCGAAAGTAAAGTCTAGGATTATTCTAACACCGGAACATGCAAAGCGCTTGCTCATTGCATTGAAGGATAACCTCGACAAATTTGAACAACACAACGGTCCTATCCGGGCTCAAAACGATCCGGGATTCTTGCCTCCCATCGGTGGCATCGGTCAAGCATAAGTTTATAAGCCTAAGTTTTACACGATCATTCAGTTAAATATTACTTGTATGGATATTCTATTAAGTCTCTCTTCTGTAAATTGGTCGAGGGGGCAATTTGCACTCACGGCCGGTTATCACTGGATTTTTATCCCGTTGACGATTGGACTTGCTCTTATCATGGCCATCATGGAGAGCATCTACGTGAAAACGGGGGATGAAAAATGGAAAAATATTACCAAATTCTGGCAAAAGCTTTTCGGAATCAACTTTGCCATAGGCATAGCCACGGGAATCATTTTGGAGTTCCAGTTCGGGACTAACTGGTCGAACTACAGCTGGTTTGTAGGAGATATCTTTGGAGCACCACTCGCCATTGAAGGAATCGTTGCCTTCTTCTTGGAAGCCACGTTTGTTTCTGTCATGTTTTTCGGCTGGAACCGGGTAAGCAAGGGAGTGCATCTGATGTCGACGTGGCTCGTGTTCGTGGGAGCTGTTTTATCGGCTTTCTGGATATTGGTAGCCAATGCCTGGATGCAGTTCCCGATAGGGATGCAATTCAATCCTGACACCGTGCGTAACGAAATGGTCGATTTCTGGGCCGTTGTACTGTCGCCGGTAGCCTATAATAAATTCCTCCACACGGTGTTTGCCTCTTTCGCGGTGGGTGCCTCTTTCGTGGTGGGAGTATCCTGTTGGTACCTGCTCAAGAAGCGGCATACCGACTTCGCCTTGAAAAGTATCAAAATAGCCTCCTTTATCGGGCTGGCCACTTTTATCATGTTGGCAGTAACCGGCGACGGGTCGGCTTATCAGGTATCTCAAAAGCAACCGATGAAGTTGGCTGCCATGGAAGGGTTATACGAAGGTACGGAAGGAGCCGGGTTGGTAGCAATTGGTATGCTTAACCCGGCCAAGAAAGCTTTCAACGACGAAGTAGATCCTTACATTTTTAAACTAGAAATACCCAAACTTTTGTCGCTGTTAGGGTACAGAGACCTCAACGCTTTCGTACCCGGAATCCGGGACATTATAGAGGGGGGATACACGCTACAGGATGGTACCACCGCGTTGTCATTTGAAGAGCGGCAGGCCCGAGGAAAAATCGCGATCCAAGCATTAGCCGACTACCAAGTGGCGAAACAAGAAGGTCGCGACGCCGATGCCGCCAATTACGAAACCATCCTTCAAGACAATTATGCCCATTTTGGGTACGGGTACTTGGAGACCGGGGAGGACCTTATTCCGCATGTCCCGATCACTTTTTACAGTTTTCACTTGATGGTCATCATCGGGATGTATTTTATCCTCTTCTTTGTCGTGGTACTCTATTACCTCTACAAAAAAGATATGCGCGACACCAAATGGCTACAGTACGTGGCATTGTGGAGTATTCCCTTAACCTATATTGCCGGCCAGCTGGGTTGGGTGGTGGCTGAAATGGGAAGACAACCTTGGACCATTCAAGATATATTGCCCGTGCACATCTCTGCATCAGCTGTCTCTACCGGACATATTATAACTACCTTCACCATGTTCGCTGTACTGTTTACCGCGCTTTTGGCGGCAAACATCACTATTATGGTGAAGCAGATAAAGAAAGGGCCTGATACAATAGAACCGGAATCGGCAGCAGTGCCGGCTCCCGAAACTGCCTGATTTTTCAGATGGTTGAACTAGAAAAAACTCATTACAATGATTACATACGAATTTCTACAACATTACTGGTGGATAATTATGTCGCTCCTTGCCGGCTTGCTAGTATTCCTGATGTTTGTGCAAGGTGGGCAGTCGATGTTGAACTCACTCTCCCGTAAAGAAGATGAAAAAAAACTATTAATCAACGCCATGGGACGTAAATGGGAGTACACCTTTACCACCTTGGTCGTTTTTGGAGGCGCTTTTTTTGCATCCTTCCCGCTATTTTATTCCACCAGCTTTGGTGGAGCATACTGGGCATGGATGATTATGCTCTTCAGCTTTGTTGTGCAAGCAGTCTCTTACGAATTCCAATCGAAGCCGGGGAACATTTTCGGCCCAAAAACCTACCGAGCCATGCTCTTTTTAAACGGGGTGATCGG
>LSQX01360318.1_pt1 | contig 15804 bp, 11 predicted proteins | sample 654561 | NCBI WGS metagenome assembly LSQX01 (sample SAMN04489861, study PRJNA283612) | anaerobic digester metagenome | isolation source: 4 biogas reactors fed with cattle manure at either 37C or 55C with and... | place: Denmark: Kongens Lyngby | collected 2014 | reverse complement strand
ATGAGCATTAGCAACAAATATTCTTTTACGGATCTGTGCAATGCTTTTCTTCCTTGAAATATATCCCGAAGTAATTATATTATAATAAAAATTCAATAATTAAATTTAATAGGATATGATTAGATAATTCAATGTAACAGACAAGATGACCTTTTCCGATTCCTCATTCCAGACTCCTGATTCCCAATAACAATTAAGTTTTTACCCTATTAAAAATTTCTTATAAAAAAATAAATTTATTCATATATCGTTTTAACAAACAATGTGGGACGAAAGTTAAGAATCCCGCTTTTTATTTATTATAAAAATAAACTTATAAAAATGAGTCTATCAGAAGCACCAGTTGAAGTAAGATTAACAATAAAAGAAATAAACTCTGGACAAGAAGCAAAAAGAAAATTAAGCTCTCTTGGAATACATAAAGACGATGTTGTCATCAAGCATAACGACAGCAAATGGGGTCCTGTGATTTTGGAAAACCTTACGGTTCAATCCAATAAGCTTGCCATTGGCAGAGAATTAGCAAAAAAAATAGTCGTTGAAAATGAGCGATAAAACAATAGTAATTGTTGGGCAGCCGAACTCTGGAAAAAGCACGGTTTTTAATGTTTTATCGGATATAAAGAAAAGTAAAATTGCTATTTCTGGCTCTGCTGGAATTATCAATTCTTCTGTGATTAATATTAATGCTAATTCTTATAATCTAATAAATTTGCCAAGCACTTATTCATTAAACCCAAACGATAAGTCTGAGCAAATTACAGTAGATTATCTAATGAATAGCCCTGTGGACTTGGTGGTCAATGTAATAAACTCGAGCCTGCTTACAAGAGGTCTCGAGCTTACTATTGAGCTAATTGAGCTGGGGCTGCCAGTGATAGTTGTGCTTAATATGTTCGATGAAGCCGAATCGAAAGGCATTAGCATTGATTTAAAAAAGTTAGAAGAAAAGCTAAACGTTCCAATAGTTCCCACAAGGGCTAAATATGGAAAGGGCGTAAAAGAGCTTTCCGATGCTTGCTATAAACATTTGGAATACGAGCATAAGCCCGCAAGCACTTTTCATTACACACACCACATTGAAAAGCATATTCAGGATTTAGAAAACGCCTTAAAACCGCTTTTAGAAGGGAAAAACTATTCACGCCGCTTTGCTTCTATCAAGCTAATTGAAAATCCAACTTTAATAGAAAAAGACATTAGAAACAAGACTGAAGAGCTGAGCAATAAAATCTGCAAAGATCTTCTGGAAGAGCATAAATTAGATTGCTTTGAAACCGTTTCTTATGAAAGACATCACTACGCAATGAAAATTAGCGAGGACGTTTTAAGATATCGCGAGAAACGAAAACGGACTTTGGACGAAAAAGTTGATGATTATTTGCTGCACCCAGTTTTTGGGCATTTTTTCTTAACAATCTTTTTTGTATTATACTTTTTCCTGATATTTATTATTGGGAATGGACTTGCAGATTTAGTTGAGCCATTATTAGAAGATTTAGCGATTTTACTTGCGCCAGTAAGAGATTATAATGAATTTCTATGGTTCACTCTGAATGGCGCTTATCTTGGTTTTTCTGGAATACTTGGAATTATTTTACCTTACTTTTTGCCCTTAGTATTTTTGACGGCGCTTTTCGAGGAAACGGGCTATTTAGCTCGAACTGCGTTTTTGATGGACGGTATATTCCATAAAATTGGATTGCACGGAAAATCTGTCGTTTCCTTTGTTTTGGGTTTCGGCTGCTCTGTTCCAGCTGTGTATTCTACAAGAATGATAGAAAACAAGCGAGACAGAACAATTGCCGCAATCCTTATACCTTTTGTTCCTTGTTCGGCAAGAATAGCAGTAATTTTTGCTCTCACCGCTGCTTTCGCTTCTCCTATTTGGGCACTAATAATTTTTGCTTTTGTGCTGCTTATAATCGCAATTAATGGAAAAGTATTATCGAAACTACTATCAAAACCAATTGGCTTAGTTCTTGAAATACCAAAATTAAAAGTGCCTTCCTTAAAATATTCTTTTCAAAAAACTTGGCTGCGTATTCTTGATTTTACAAAAGATGCACTTGTGTTTCTTGTGCTGGGAAGTATGGTGCTTGGCTGGATAGAATATTTTGAAGTATCTTATTACATCAATTTAGCTTTCGAACCGATTGTATCATATTTACTTGGCTTGCCAAACGAGCTTGGTTCAACGCTTGTTTTTGGCTTTTTTAGAAAAGAATTGATTTTAGTGATGGCAAATCAAGCGATGGGAGTAGATAGCTTATCTAAATTGCCTTTGACGCTTAATCAGGTGATTACTTTCATAGTTTTTGTAACGCTTTATTTCCCTTGCTTCACTACTTTCGTTGTGATAATGAAAGAATTCGGCAAAAAAGTAGTTCTTTTTTCAGCTATTCTAAGTCTAATTGTCGCAATTCTTTCAGCTCTTTTATTCAGGTTTGGCATAGAAATGTTGTTAATATAAATTGAAATGATTTTATGAAAGGTATAATTCTTGCTGGCGGCTCTGGCACACGCCTTTACCCTGTTACAATGGCAATTTGCAAACAGCTTCTGCCTATTTTCGACAAGCCAATGATTTATTATCCGCTTTCAACGTTAATGCTTGCAGGTATAAAAGATATTTTAATTATCTCTACCCCGCAAGACACTCCACGCTTCGAAGCACTTTTTGGAGATGGTTCCCAGCTCGGCTTAAATATCTCATACAAAGTTCAGGCAGAGCCTCGGGGCTTGGCTGATGCTTTCATCGTTGGCGAGGAGTTTATTGGAAACGACAAAGTCTGCCTTATTCTCGGTGATAATATTTTTTACGGAAATTCTTTGCCAAAACTTATGCAAAATGCTGTCGATAATGACGATGGTGCTCTGGTCTTTGGCTATTACGTGAATGACCCTGAGCGTTATGGAGTGGTCGAATTTGATAAGCAAGGCAAAGTCCTTTCTATTGAGGAAAAACCGGAAAACCCTAAATCAAATTTCGCTGTCGTTGGACTTTATTTTTATGATAACGAGGTAGTGAAAATTGCAAAAAATTTAAAACCCTCCGCAAGAGGAGAAATTGAAATTACAGATCTGAACATCAACTATTTGAAACGCAACAAGCTCAAAGTCAAATTGATGGGGCGCGGCTTCGCTTGGCTCGACAGCGGCACACATTCTTCAATTATAGAGTGCTCGAATTTTGTGAAAACTATAGAAGAGCGTCAAGGACTAAAAATTGCCTGCATAGAAGAAATTGCTTATAAAATGGGATTCATCGATCAAGAGCAGCTTTTAAAACTTGCCGAACCGCTAAAAAAATCTGGATACGGCGAGTATTTAATTAAAATTTTAGATACAAGTTATTAAATGGGAAGCGGGAATTAGGAGTCGGGAAGGAAGGGGAATTGAAAGATATTCAGATGTGCCACACTTTCGAAGTGTGGCACATCTATGCAGTTCAAAAGCCACCAGATGGACTCCAACTCGAAGGTGGCGTCCATCTTTTGTTTCATGGCAAAATGCCTCTACTTCCCAAGTTCAAATGCGAAGAAAATTTCCTTCCAAAATTCAATTTTGGAAGGAGGGGGAAACACAGGACAGCTCTATATCCCCCGCTGGCGGGGGAAAAAGGGGGTGGAAAAGTATTTAATAAAAAAAATATCCCATATGAAGTTTAATTGTTAATTATTAATTATTCTTTGGAGAAAAAATATCCCGTAGGGATTAAATTATTGTAGAAGTCAATTTCCCGCTACTGTACTTATCCCGTAGGGATTATATTGTTGTAGAAAAGAAAAGATGTGCCACACTTTAAAAGTGTGGCACATCTGCCTAACTTAAGCATAACTTTAAAAGAAATCCCCCCAGCCACCTTTTTCAAAAGGGAGATAGAATATCCCCCGTCAGCAGGGGAAAAAGTGGAAGTTGAAAATTTAGCTGTAGCAAAAAAAGGAAAAGGCAGCGCTTTTTGGTGCGCTGCCTTCTATCTGAGAAATAAATAGTGTTTATTGAGAATTACGCTTCTTCTTCAGCTTCTTCTTTAATTTGAAAATCGCCTAACTCTGCTTTTTGATGGTCTGTAAGCACTTTGTTCAAATCAAGCAGGATGATAATCCGATCCTCCAACTTTGCAACTGAGGTAATGTAGTCTGAATTTATTCCGGCTATAATATCCGGCGGTGGCTCGGTTAAATTTCTATTTATCCTTAATACTTCACTTACGCTATCTACTATAAAGCCAATCACTTTGCTTTCCATTTCAACTACAATAAACCTTGTTGATTTGTCATATTCTTTAGCCGGAAGCCCAAGTCTTCTACGCAAATCAATAATTGGCAAAATATTACCACGCAAGCTGATTATACCTTCTACGTAATCGGGCGAATTAGGCACCTTCGTAATCTCAATCATCCTGTTTATACCCTGAATATTTAGTATGTCTACTGCAAATTCTTCGTCTCCAAGATGGAATGTTACAAGCTGAAGAAGCTCGCTTGAGCTTTCTCCTTTACTTTTACTCTTGCTTCCAAGTTCTGTAACCATAAAAATCCTTATTTCTTGTATAAAATTAATTTCTTTAAAAAAGTTCTCAGAGCTAAATTTATGCTATTTAACTGCTTAAGGAAACAACTCTTTACCAGGCTTTTGCTGTAAAGTTATCTGGAACGTCCATTTTTACAATATCGTCTGTTATAGAAATAAAGTAAATACCTTCTTCCAACACTTTATTTCTAATTTTTTCATCGTAATGCGTAGCAGTAATTAATCCATAGACTTTTTTATCCTCAAAAAGCGGTCTAAATTGCTTAAACTGAACAATTTCTTTTTTCAACTGCTCTATGGAATCTTCCCGCAAATGACTTTTTATTTCGATAATATAATAAGCATCTTTGGAGATACCAAGCAAGTCAATTTCAAGCACAGTGCCATTTTTCTGGTGATTAAAACACATAGTTGTGCTGCAGCTAAAATTTTTGTAAAGCAAATTCCTCAAAGAAGATAAAACTAACTCCTCATTAAAAGTGCCAAATTTATTACCAATACCTCCAATTTGCTTTCCAAGTTCTTTTAAAAACTTTTCTATATCTTGGAACCTTATGTCTTCTTTAAATTTAGCTGATAGTTCAGCAGATGACTTTTCTATCATCTCATTTGTTCTGTCAATTCTTTGTTGAGTTTCTTTGAACAAATGAAGCAACTGCTGAAAGCTTAATTTTTCTTCTTTTTCTTTGGTTTCCATTTGACTAATATCTACAATTAATTACTACTACAACGCTTGAAATTTAAAAATATTTTCAATTTATGCCGGCAAATGCTTTTTAGAAGAAGCTAACTGCCTGTATGAATCTGAAACTCTATCCTGGCTCTCTCCCGCTTCAGCATCTACTTTAAATTGAGATACTAAAGTGCGAAGTTGCTCTGTCAGTTTCGATAAATCTTCAGATGAATGGGCAATGTCTTGTATTCGTCTTGCGCTATCGTTAGTTACGTGGGAAATAGTGCCTACGTTCTTTGCAATTTGCTCGCTTGTTGAAGATTGTTCCTCGCTTGCGGCGGCAATTTGGTTAATCATATCTTGAACTAATCGCGAGCTATCAACGACCGATTTCAAGGAATCACCAGCCTTGTCAGCCAAGGAAATGCCATCTGCCACTTCGTTTGTTCCTTGATTCATTGCTGCAACTGCAAGCTCAGTCTCGCTTTGTATTCCTTTTATCATTCCAGCAATCTGCTTTGTAGCCTCGGTTGTGCGTTCTGCTAATTTGCGAACTTCATCAGCAACAACGGCAAAGCCGCGTCCCTGTTCTCCAGCCCGGGCAGCTTCAATGGCAGCGTTAAGAGCCAAAAGATTAGTTTGGTCGGCAATGTCATCAATTACAGAAATGATTTCTCCGATTTGCTTGCTGGATTCACCGAGTTTTTCTATGTTTTCAGCTGATTGCTTTACAACACCGGCTATATCTCTCATTTTTGCAACTGTTTGTTCGACCACAGAGCCGCCTTCGTTTGCAATATCGCCATTTTTTTCTGCAACCTCTGCCGCTTTGCCTGCGTTCATTGCATTTTCTGTAACAGTGCGAGCCATTTCTTCGACTGCCCCTGCTACTTCGTCTGATTGTTTGCTCTGTTCTTCGGCAGAAACTGCCATAGTTTCAGAGGTAGAAGAAATTTGAATTGCAGCGCTTGCTGTAGCTTGAACGGCATCAAGAACTTCCCTTATCACTCCACTTAAAGAATCACCAAGACCATTGATATTTTCTTTATAAACTGCTAAATCGCCTTTATAATCTCCAAGCATTCTCGGGGTTAAATCGCCAGAAGCAAAAATGCTGAGCACCTCCCCTGCTTCGTTTAGCGGATGAATTACGTTGTCCAATGTTTGATTAAACCCTTCAATCACATTGATATACTCACCTTTAAATTTAGAAGCATTTCCGCGAACCTCTAATTTGCCGTCTGCTCCTGCTCGCGCCAAATAAACTGCCTCTTCGACCAGCTCTCTAATTGTTTCCATCATAGTGAGCAAAGATGGATTAAGTTCATCTTGCTCGCTGCGTTTTCCTTCATTTCTCAATGTTTCGATTTCACTTAAATCGCCATTTGCTATTGCTACTGCTAAAGCTGTTATCCCTCTTAGCTTATCAATAATACCATTTATGCTATTGGCTAATTCTGCGTAAATTCCTAAGTAATTTCCCCGCACTTTCTTTGAAAAGTCATTAACTACAACTTCAGCTAAAACATTTCTTCCCTCGACTAAGCCTTGTAAACCGTCAATACAGCCATTCAAATTATTTTTTATTTCGTTAAAATCGCCCTTGTAATCATCAGTAATTTTTGGAGGTATTTCACCCTTGCTTATTCTATCAACGTATTCCGCAGCTACGTTTAAAGGACCGACTATTGCGTCTACTGAGCCATTAATACCATCTACTATACGTCTAAAATCGCCAAAATGCTTGCTTGCATCTGCCCTGATATCAAGTTTTCCATCAACAGTTGCTTTTGCAAGTGCATTTGCATCTTCTATTAAATTCAACACATTTTGTCTTAGTTTGTTAACCCGCTGAGTTGCAATAATTTGCTTCCCTGGCAACGCTGGCATTTCTTTTGATAAATCCCCTTCTGCATATTCATTAAGAAGTCCAAGTATTTCAAGAATATTCCTAACATGAATATCCATACCTTTATTAAAACCAGCTATCAGGTCTTTATAAAAGCCCTGAAACTTATCTTCGTTTGCGTAAGCTTCTATGTCGCCCTCTACTTGCATTTTTGTTGTGGAAATCATCTCATGGATTAACCCATTCATCGAATCAATTAAGAGGTTCAAGTTATTTTTAATTTCATTGAAATCGCCGCGATAGTCATCAGTAACCTTCGGCGGAATATCCCCTTTGCTAATTCTATCTATAAATTCAGCCGCAAGGTTCAATGGACCGATTATAGCATCTAAAGTTCCGTTTAAGCTATCAATTAAATTTCGATAATCCCCTGAGTATTTACTTGCGTCCGCCCTTATGTCTAATTTCCCAGCGATTGCAGCTTCAGCAAGCCTGTTTGCATCGCCTACCATTGAGGATATTGAATTAGCCATGTTGTTCATAGCTTGAATTAGTATAGCGGTTTCATCTTTGCTTTTAGTTTCGAGCTTGACGTTTGTATCGCCTTCTGCTAATTTGTTTGCTGCTTCGACTGTTTGGTTCAGTGGTCCCGTTATTCCTCTTGTAATTATTAAAGCTATCACAATTGATACGATAACTGCAATTACAGCAATTAAAACAAGAATGAAGAACGAAAAACTATACATTTCGCCAGCTTCAACTGCTGCCTCGTCGACCATGTCTGTTTGAAACTTTATAAGCTCATCAACAGAAGCAATATAGTTATTACTAGGCTTTTTAAGCACTGTAGCAATTAGCACAGCAGCTTCTGACATATTTCCATCATTGATACACTTAATTACAGGTTGCCTTGCTTCAAGGTAAGCATTTCTTGAATCTGCCATTCCTTTTAATAATTCCTTGCCTTTCTCCGATGCAATTGTTCTGTTCAAAGAATCCATTAGCCTCGTTACAATAGGTGTTTGCAGAGCCATTAAATCAAACTCTTCTTTAATAGCATTTGTGTCGCTTAATAAAGCAATGCTTTGAAGTGCTTCTGTGTTAGTTCTTAAAGCGTTAGTAATGTCATTTGCCCAAACAACTTTTGGGAATCTGTCATAAGAAATTTTATCAATACTTTTATTAACACTATCCAAATAAAACAAACTAAGAATAGTAATTACAGCTGTTAACAGAATAACAACAGCGAAACCCGAGTAAAGCTTGGTTCCAATCTTCATAAGAACTCCTTTGTTAAAACTAATTAAAAATAGTTATATTTTCTATTCTGTAAAATATGAATTTTCTTTTAAAAAAGCAAAGATTTTCTAATTATAAAATACCTTATTTTATTGAGTTTTTTCTGAACCGTGATTTTCTTGATTGAGGGATTACTTGATTTTTCAGATCTGCCACACTTTCCCAAGTGTGGCACATCTTTTTTAAGTCCACTCCTTCCCATTTGAACTTGGGAAGGAGTTGTGTAAAAATTTCTTCTACTTCCCAAGCTCAACTTTAGTTACGCAGATCTGCCACAGTTCAAAAGTGTGGCAGATCTTTTCTCTGTCCACTACTTCCCAAATTCATCTCGGGTAGGAGATGGTAGCGTAGGGAACAGGCATGCCTGTTCCCTACCTTGATATTTTTTTTCTTAATATCCGACCAACAGCAATTTATACGTGCTTGTTTTCCCAGCTTTTACAGAAACAATATAGCTGCCACGCGGCAAATCTGCTACTGAGAACTTTAAATTTGCCCGCATTCGGTTTCTGTCGTAATCTATTTGCTCTGTTACATCTTTAATTTTCATTCCCATTATATTGTAAATCCCTACTTCAAGTTGGTCAACTACGTCATAATAGATAAAAAATTCAAGCGTTACTATGTTATCCGAAGGATTGGGATAAATTGTATAAACTTTGACGTCTGGCATTCCGGGAGTATTTGAATTTATTTTTTCATCAACAGATACTATTCCATCTGGGTCAAAAATATAAAATCCATAGCTTTCAACACCTACGCTTTGAGCTGGTATCCAGATTTTCCCGTCTTTGTCGATTTCCATTAATGATTTGTAGCACCATTCAACCTCAGTAGTATCAAATTTTGGAACTTCGTAAGTTGTTAATACACCAGCAGTATCAATTTTATACAAATTACAGGAATTATAGCCTGTTATCCATATATTGTCCAAACTATCTATTCGCATCCAATACGTTGGTCCTATGTTTGTAATGTTATTTTCAATATCTAATATTCTTCTGTCCACGGTTAAAGAATAGCCGTCATATTTATATAAAAATAAATAATTGCTCGTAGCATAAAAATTATCTTTTGAATCTACCGCTAAATCTGAAAAATAGCCGTAACCATATTCAGCATCTCGTGTGCTAAAACTTTTCTCAACAATATCATTTTTAATTACAAAACAAGAATCTCCATAAACAAACCATACCCTGTTTTGGTTATCAAAAACAAAATTACATTTTGAAATAAAACGATAATAAGTGTTAGAAATAAAAACAGACTCGAATCTGTTATTTGCAAATTTACATAAAATCATATATTCAGATGAATAAGCAGAATCTTTCATCTGGATTCCACTCAACAGAAAAAGCCATAAATCACCATTTTTATCTTCTTTTATATTCCGAATTGTTTTATTTGGAAAAGGGTCAATATCAGCATAATCATCAAGTGCTTTAACATAAATTTGACTAATAATATAAGCTGTATCTGGAGTTACTTTAAAAAGAGGTGTAGTTTTATGTAAAGTATCGGGAATAGTAAACCAATAATTTCCTTTCGAATCAATAAATAAATCCCAAATATCTGATTTTTTATATACATTGTATAAAGAATCATTTCTTAGACATTTCCAAAATTCAGATTTTGTTATATATGACCATTCCTTTTTACTATGTTCATAAATAATTATTAAATTATCAGTTCTAAGCCTTACAATTATAGTAGAATCACCTTTTTGAATTATTTGATTACATTTTAAACGGTCATTACTAAGAAAATCTTCTTTATACATTAATTGCCAAGTTTGAGGAAAAAGACTATATGACAAAAAAATTAAAAAGAAAAGGATTAATTTTTTCATAGGAAACTCCTACTTTTATAAATAAATTATATTAGTTTGCTTTTTTTTCTACCTCCTTCCCAAATTCATCTCGGGTAGGAGATGGTAGCGTAGGGAACAGGCATGCCTGTTCCCTACCACATTTTTTAATATTCGCAATTTGTATGGCAAGGTTCCTTACAATCTGGTCCCATCATGCCGCCCCCTAATCTTGTTATTACGTATTCATTATTAATTTCATCATAACAAATAGTAACAGTTTCGTTGCAACACCTTTCACTCTCATCGCATTTGTTCATTACTTGAACTGGAAAATCTGTACCAAGTGGGTCTAAGCTGGAAGTAGCAACCCAGCCATCATAGCAAATGGCATCATACATTCTAAGAAGACACATTAAGTCACCAGGGCAAACAGGTATAGTTTCATAACCCGCCCATTCAGTAATAAATGGCGTAGTTGCAATTTTTATTAGAATTGCATCTGTAACTTTTTGGGCGTCTTGGTCAAAATCTTCGCCGGTGCAAGGTGATATTACAGCAATTTGAGATATAGACACCGAATGCAGCCCATTAACAATTCCATAACAATAGATGAACTGGTAAGAGCAATTACCAACAGTGATTGTTTCTACTTCTGGGTATTCTGTCCAGCCCGGCGGGCAAGCCAACACCACATTAGCAAATACTATTGCTAAAGCCGCTGTTAAAAGAAAAAGTTTTTTCATAACGAAAATCCTCCTAAATTAGTAATATAAATAATTATCTGTTTGCCCCTGCTTTTTATAGTGTCGAAACCAAAAAGACAGGGGATTTTTTCTTTATCTTGTCTTTTCTTTTCCAAGTTCCACTACTTCCCATTTGAACTTGGGAAGGAGCTGTATTAGATTTTCTTCTTTTTATTTGCTTATTTCATTTTTTACAATATATAAAAAAATAAATGAAATGTGCAAGGGAAAAATAAAATATTTATAAAAAGTTCTGAAACTCATTTTTATTTAAAGGAGCGAGAAAAAAATGATGCAAAATTCTAAAATTTGTTTATATTAGCAGTTGTGGGCAAAGAGCAATTTTTTTACAAAAAAATATCTCATAGCGTCAAGAAAGTAATCGCCAATTTCAAGGAAACTTATGCACTCAGGAAATTTTATACTTGTCCTTCATACGCACCTGCCTTGGGTTTTGCATCACGGCACTTGGCCCCACGGGGTTGACTGGCTGACCGAAGCTGTTGCAGAATGCTATATCCCTTTGCTTAATGTGTTTAACGAATTGATGGAAGAAGGTATTTATCCAAAAATTACTATGGATATTTCTCCAATTCTTTGCGAGCAGCTTGAACACCCGGCATTAAAGGAAATATTTATCAAATATTGCGATGAAAAAATTTCCGCCGCAGCCGAAGACGAAAAGCATTACAGCGATTGGGGTTATGACGCCCACCACATTTATTTGACAAGATATTGGCAGTGGTGGTATGGGCAAAGGAAAAATGATTTTGTTCATAAATATGGCGGGTCAATTATTGGGGCATTGAAGAAATTGCAAGATAATGGAGCGATTGAAATCCTTACTTGCGGTGCTACTCACGGCTATCTCCCGCTTCTTCCGACAGATGAGAGCGTAAATTTGCAAGTTCAACTCGCTTCGGCAAACTATAAAAAGCATTTTGGCAGAGAAGCACGTGGAATTTGGCTTCCCGAGTGCGCTTATCGTCCTTCTTATAATTGGAAATCTTTAATTCCAATTGCGCCATTCCATAAAGAACATTTGCGCCCAGGCATCGAGCAATTCCTTGCACGTTACAATTTGAAATACTTTATCACAGACGAGGACTTGACAAAAAGAGCAAATCCGCTTGGGGCTTTTCTTGATGCGGAGAACGAGAGATTTCTTTCCGTTCAATCTAATAAATTTAAAAGCACTTATGCGAGCTTCGACAAATCTCCACTTTCCTTATTTAATTGCAGTTCAAGTGAAAAAACCGAGTATGGAACTGCCGTTGCTTTCACGCGGCATCACGATATTTCAATGCAGGTTTGGAGTGGGCAAATAGGCTATCCTGGCGAGTCAAACTACCTTGATTTTCACAAAAAAAGCAATGATTCCCGTTTAAGATATTGGCGCGTTACCGACAATAAAGCCGATATGATGTATAAACTGCTCTATCATCCCGATTGGACGGCAGAAAAAATTGATATGCAGTCAAATCATTTTATTCACCATATAGAAAATTCTTCTAATTTTTATAGAAGAACAACTGGAAAGTTTGCAAGCGTTTGCACTCCATTCGATACGGAATTATTTGGGCATTGGTGGTTCGAGGGTCCCCAGTTTATAAAAGCTGTTTTAAAAGGGCTGCACAATTCCCCTTACGTCAAAGCAGCAACGACTTTCGAGCAATATAGCACAATCAAGCCAAAGGAGGTAATGCTGCTTCCAGAAGGCTCTTGGGGTGAAAATAATAATCACGATGTTTGGAGCAATAAAGATACGAATTGGACTTGGGTCCAGCTTTATGACAACGAAAATAGATTGAGAGCAATTTACAAAAAATATCCATTGAACACGCTAAATGCCGATGAATCAAGAGTTTTGAAGCAGGCATTAAGAGAACTTTTACTTCTTCAATCCTCAGATTGGCAATTTCTAATTTACACATTTTCAGCGCGCGATTACGCAGAGCAGCGCTTTTCTTTCCATCATTCCGATTTTAATACTGTTTTAAATAAATTTGAAAAGCTAAAAGAAACCGGATCACTATCTGCTCAAGATTGGAAATATATAGAAGAAACAGAAAAGCGGAATTGTCCCTTTCAGGAATTGGATTTAAGTTGGTGGAAGGAGTAGGGAATCGGGAATCAGGAGTCGGGAATCGGCAATTAGTAGTGCAGGCATCTTCGCCTGTTCAAAAAATACTTTTATTTGCATAAATTCATAAGGGATTTGTTGCTAAATTATTTCAAAAAAAGGAAGTTCAGATAATTTTTCACTCTATATAAATAAAATTTTATGAAAACAAAAGTAGAAAAACTGGATAAAGAAAAGCATTTCAGAAAACGGCTCGACCATTACTGGAAATTTATTGCAATTTCCGCTTTCGTTTTGATAATTGCCGGTCTTTTGAGAGGAAGATTTACTGAAGGCACTTACACGCTTGTCCTTAAAGACCCGGTAGTTATCTTGCTTGCATTATTTATTATCGCCTCGTTTGTTACTGTTATTTTCGATCTTTATAAAGATTTAACTATAATTGTTGGCAAAGATTATTTTATTTTTAAAAGCCGTTTTGCAGAAAAAAAATATAATCTTAACGATATTGAAAAGATTACTATTGTGAAACAAAAATTTAAACGCTTCCCAAATAAGTTGAAAATAATCAAAATTAAATTGAAAAAGAGAATTAGAACTATAAATATAAGACCATCTTCTTTTTGGGATGAGCAAGAACTGGTAAATTCAATTCATTGCCTAAAAAATTTAAAACAAAAATAATTATCAATAAATTTTTTAACTTTTCGTTAATAATATCAATATTTTTTCAATAAAAAGGAAACAAAATGACTGGAAAAGATGAAGCATTATTCAGCCAAGTGCAGGAAATAATAGATAGAGATATAAAACCATATATCGAAGCTGACGGCGGACGCATCAGCTTGCATAGCATTACAGACGGAACAGTATTCGTTAGACTTGCTGGCGCTTGCGCTGGCTGTCCCGGTGCAGCTATGACACTCAAAGGTGGAGTAGAAAGAATACTGAAGTTAAAGCTTCCCGAAGTAAAAGAAGTTAAGTTAGCTTATTAAAAGAAATTAGGTTATTGAACTATTGCCTGAACCGTGATTTTCTTGATTTAAAGATTTCTTGATTTTTCAGATGGACTCCACCTCGAAGGTGGAGTCCATCTTATCTCTGCTTCTCCTTCCCAAGTTCAATTTGGAGAGGAGGGAGACAGTCGCATCAACCAACGGGCAGTGAAGCATCAACCAACGGGTTAACCCGTTGGTTAATCACGATTTACGTTGATTTCGATATGTGTTCACATAGCTTTCCGCAAGGGGCAGCTGCCCCTTGTTTCTTCGCCGTTTGAGAGAAACTGCAGACAAATTTAATAATACGTTAAATACCAGCTTCTTTTTTTTGATTGAATAAGAAAATAACCTGTATTTTTCGCATAATCAGTTATAAAGTGGATTTTAAATATTTTATCATTTTTTTCGCAATGATAATAATTTTCCGAAATAAAATTGCCGTTCAAATCATACTTTTGAGTAACATAATAATCAGTTGATTTGTCTTTATTTAAAGGCAAAATTAAAATATTATATGTATCCTTAATTATTCCAGCTTCCATTATGTAATAATTTTCATTGTCATATCCTAAATTTGCTTCAAATAAATCAGCACTTGTTTCAACAATGTAATTTAGCAAACCTTTTGCACAGATTTTGTTTGTTTTAAAGTTTTTTCTATTAATTGAAATAAAAGTTTTTAACCAAGGATTTAGATAAAAATATTCATCATTTTCCTTGTTATAATCAATTAGACCAATTGAGGGAATATAATGAACTGAATCTAATTTATATGCTTTTTTTAAATCATTTAAAGACAGCAACGCTCTTGAATTTAGAAAGTGCGGATTGTTTGACTCTGTAATTAAAAATAAAGAATCTAAATGATTATTGTAATTCTTTTCTTTAATTATATTATGACAAACAAATAAGTTAGAGCTAAACTGCTTTGGACTGTTAGCCAATGTATTATTTTGCTTGCTATCTAATGTTTGAATATTGCCAAACAGAACGTTTACATTTCTGTTTAAATACTTTTTCCTCGTCATCTTTTGCTCCACTGAATCAACATTTTTTACTATTGTATCAGTTTTAACTCCGCTTATCACTTTTGCGTTACAAAGATATTCATTATTGTTCGTTGGTATTGCATAGTTAAATGAAAATATTGGGTACAACCTGTTATGCAACCACTCCAAATCTTCTACACTGATTTTTTCGGTAATTTTTTTAATTAATGCAGAATCAGGAGTAAAAGTATTTACTGAATCGCCGCTATGAATGTTAAAAACCCCAATTTCATTTTTCATTATATCAACATAAGATAAATTATTTTCTTTAATAAAAAAAGATTGGACCTGTGGATTTCCTATTGGATATTTAATTGGAATAATTTTTGAATAATCTAACAAATAGTGATTGAACAATTTTTGAATTGACTTTGCTGAGAAACGCTTTATACTATCCTTTTCAAAACGTGCAATCTCGTCATTATGAAAATTTAGAACGATTAAAGTAGGAATGCTTTTAATTCCAAATACTTTTAAAATAGAATCTGTAACTGCAAAAGATATATTTTCGCCCCTTATATTTTTTTTTATAAAAGGATTAATAAGAGAACTATCGGCAACTTTTACAATTATTTCAAGTTTAGAATTCGCGAAAAACTTCTCTATTTCACTAATTATGTTATTTATTGGCAACGAAACACATGATGCACAAGCAGGAGGCTCAATAAAAAAATAAAACGATGGCTGTTGATTTGTAATTAAACTATTGCTTTTACAGTTAAGTGTGAGCAATAGTATTAAAATAAAAACTACAATAATAT
>LSQX01017688.1_pt4 | contig 15804 bp, 13 predicted proteins | sample 654561 | NCBI WGS metagenome assembly LSQX01 (sample SAMN04489861, study PRJNA283612) | anaerobic digester metagenome | isolation source: 4 biogas reactors fed with cattle manure at either 37C or 55C with and... | place: Denmark: Kongens Lyngby | collected 2014 | reverse complement strand
GTCTTGACAATGGGGTCCACCGCAGCAACTTCGCGAAAGGCGATGCGGTGCGTGTCACCTGCACTCCCCACGACGGCGGCGCCAGCGGGGCGCCGGTCACCGACACAATCACGATCAGCGACTCTCCGCCGACGCAGCCGACCGTGACGCTGGCGCCGGACGCGCCGGCCACCACGGATGACATCACCGTGACCGCGCAGGGCAGCACGGACGCGGACGGGGACGCGGTGACCTACCGCTACGAGTGGACGAAGAACGGGACGGGCGTGCCGGCACTGGATGGCCAAACCACGGTGCCCTCCGCCGAAACGGTGAGTGGGGAGACGTGGACGTGCACCGTCACCCCGGTAGCAGGAGGCGTGGATGGGCCATCGGCGTCCGACACAGTCACTGTCGGCAACACCCCACCGGCGATAGTGGGAGTGGATCTCACGCCCGATCCGGCGTCCGGGAGCGATGATCTTCTTGCGACCCCATCCGGCTGGGCCGATGCGGACGGCGCCCCCGAGGGCTATCAGTGGCGGTGGGAAATCGACAGCGGGAGCGGCTTCTCAGTCATTGCGGGTGAAACGACAGACACGCTGGCGAGCGGTAACTTTGCTAAGGGCGATACCGTCCGCGTGACCTGCACTCCGTTTGACGGTACTGAGGCCGGAGCGCCGGTCAGCGACACTGTCACCATAACCGACCGGGCTCCGACGCAACCGGTGGTGGCGATCGCTCCGGAGGCACCGCTCACCACCGATGATCTGACCGCGAACGCCAGCGGAAGCACCGATCCCGACGGTGAGACCGTTACGTTTGGCTACAGATGGGACAGGGACGGGGTCCATCAGCCGGATCTGGATGGCCGGGAGACAGTGCCTGCCGCGAACACCTCATCGGGCGAAACGTGGACCTGCACCGTGACGCCATCGGCGGGCGGTTCGGATGGTCCGAGCGCCCAGATCTCTGTGACCGTCGGCAATACCGCGCCCACTGTGGCGTCCGTCGAGATCAGCCCCGATCCTGCCGCCACCGACGACGACCTCACCGCCACGGCGGAAGGGTGGAATGACCCGGACGGCGACGCAGCGGGCTATGACTGGCTGTGGGAGGTCAACGGTGGCTCCGGCTGGGCCGTCGCGGGTGACAACAGCAGTACCCTGGCCGCAAGCGAGTTCGCCCGGGATGATCAGGTTCGCGTAACCTGCACCCCCAATGACGGGGTGGAGGCAGGGCCGGCGATGCAGGACAGCGTGACCATCGTCAATACCCCGCCCACAGTGCCGCTCGTTGACGTGACGCCGGATGACCCGGCAACCACAGCCGATCTCATCGCGGATGTCTCCGGTTCATCGGACATTGACGATGACACCGTGACCTTCTCCTATCGCTGGCTGAAGAACGGGGAACACCAGCCTGCTCTCGACAACGCGGCGAGCGTCCCGGCAGCGGCGACCTCGGCGGGTGAGACGTGGCGGTGCGAGGTCACGCCGAGCGACGGCACCGACACGGGCGCCATGGCGTGGGACGAGGTGACTGTGGGTGGCGTGGCCCCGCAGGTGGATGCAGTTGCCATCGGTCCCGACCCGGCGCTTACGACCGACGACCTCACCGCGACACCCAGCGGCTGGACCGACCCGGACGGCGACCCGGAGGGCTATCTCTGGCGCTGGCATGTAGACAGCGGCAGTGGCTGGATCGTGGCGAGCACCGATGCCAGTGCCGCTGACGGCCCGACGCTTAGCTGCGACCAATTCAGTGCAGGCGACCGAGTTCGCGTCACCTGCACCCCATGGGACGGCACTCTCGAGGGCGCGCCGGTCACGGACGAGATCGAGATCAGCAACAGCGCGCCCGGGGCTCCTCAGGAGTGCACGATCGATCCCGGCGAACCGTCGCCTGATGATGACCTGGTCGCATCAGTGTCGGGCGCACAGGACGCCGACGGTGACGCGCTGGTGTATGAGTGCCAGTGGCGAGCCAGCACAGACCGTGGCGCGACGTGGGGCGAGTGGGGGCACGACGGCGCGACGCTCGGCGTCGGGCTTACTCGCGTTGGCGGCGGTTGAGCCGATGTCGCTAACCGCGGAGGCGCCGGGCGATTGGCTGATCCGCCTCACGGCCTCAGTGGACTCATGCAGTGACCTTGACAATTGGGTCGGGGCGCTGCAAACCGGCGCCATACGTCTCTCGGGGCCGCCGAAGCCGGCAGGAGACTACGTTGACCTCTATATCGCGCCCGACTCAGGCGCGAGGGACGCGGTCAGTGTAGCCGCGGTCTCAGCCGGCGCCATGGCCTGGGACCTTGTGGTCGAGACGAACGTGGCGGACGCGCAGGTCGTGCTGGAATACCCGGACCTGTCGTCGGTCCCCGCTGAGTGGGCGCTTTATATCGTGGACCGCGATACCGGAGCACGGCAGTACATGCGCACGACATCGCGCTACATCTTCGAGTCCGGCCACGATGGCTGCGCCCGGCACCTGCGGCTTGAGGCCGTGCGGGAGACGGGCAACCAGATGGTGCTTGGCAGCTTGCAGGCGATGCAGACCTCCGGTGGGGTGGAGATAAGCTACACCCTCTCTGGATCTGCGACGGTTCAGGTGACCATCCTCAACATGGCCGGGCGAACCATCCGGACGCTGTGCAACGAAAGAGTCGCCGCGGCGGGCGCCAACAGCGAGGTCTGGAACCTTGTTGGCGACCGCGGAACGAGGGTTCCGGCGGGATCATATCTGTGTCGGGTAACGGCGCGAACTGAGAGCGGCAGGCAGGCTTCCTGTCTGACCACCATGCAGATCGGACGGTGAATGCGCAGATGGCTCTTAGAGTGATCTGGTCGGTGGCCCTCGCGGTCGTGATTGGGCTGATCGCAGGATGCGGCGGCGGTCTCGGCCCGACGTATCCGTCTCCGCACACAGTGAGCATCGAGGGACGAATCACTGATGCTGTCACTGGAGACGGGGTCGAGGGCGTCCGGGTGAGCGTAGGCGACGCATCGGACGTTACGGATGCCCAGGGGCGATATCGCCTCGTGAACGTCGAGCCTGGCACACATGGTATACAGATAGAACCGCCGGCCGGCTACGCGCTGGCGGGCAACCTGTCAGACGTGGCGATCGGCGAGGGGTACGTAGAATTGGGGCGCATCTACGTCGTCCCGGAGGTCGAGGAGCCACCCGCGCCGCCTGCCCCGCCCATCGTGCCCTGAGGCGCCTCGGCCGCGGCATTCGCACGCGACCTTAGCGAAGTGAACCGGCAGTCATCGTGCCCTGGTGGGGAGCATGATCTGTCCGGGTCCGACGTGGCCGAAGCGCAGGCACGCGCATGCGTGACGCCACCTGAGCCGACCGCGCCAGAGACTACCGGGGCACCCTCGCCGGTCACCATCCCCGGGGCTATGCCTCAGACACAGTGCCGGCGACGTCCGCCTCCGCTGCGGGCTCGTTTCCCAGCGCCCCGTAGGATACACCAGCGAGGGCGGCGCCCACCGCAGGCGCCAGCCAGAACAGCCAGAGCTGTGCGAGTGCCCAGTCGCCGACGAAGAGTGCCGGGCCTGTGCTGCGCGCCGGGTTCACGGAGGTGTTGGTCACCGGGATGCTGATCAGGTGGATCAGCGTCAGGCCCAGACCGATGGCGATCGGCGCGAAGCCCTGCGGGGCGCGCGCATCGGTGGCGCCAAGGATGATCATCAGGAACATGAAGGTCATGACCAGCTCGGAGACCAGGCACGACCCGAGCGCGTAGCCACCGGGGGAGTGCTCGCCATAGCCGTTCGCGGCGAAGCCTCCGGTCAGGCTAAAGTCGGAGCTGCCCGAGGCAATCAGGTAGAGGATGCCCGCACCCGCGCCCGCCCCCACCACCTGCGCCAGGATGTAGGGCGCGACGTCGCGGCCCTTGAACCGGCCGCCAACCCACAGGCCGATGGAGACCGCCGGGTTAAGGTGGCAGCCGGAGATGTGGCCGATGGCGTAGGCCATGGTAAGTACCGTCAGACCGAAAGCGAGCGCGACTCCGACGAGACCGATGCCAACTTCAGGGAAGCGGGCGGCCAGCACCGCACTTCCGCAACCACCGAGGACCAGCCACAGCGTCCCGATGAACTCCGCGAACAGCCGTCTCTGGAGTGCCATTGCGTCCTCCTTACCGTCAGTGATGCGGCGACTGGCGTTGCGACGACCGCGCGACGGTGCGTCCGGCACTTCTCGAGGGTCCTTTCGCGAGGACTCAGTCCATCGCCTCCGCAATAACCCGGCCCTCCCACTCCGGGCTTCGGGGCAGGCCCAGAAGGTGGGCCAGCGTCGGGCAGGTGTCGCGAAGTTCCACCTCCCCCTCGATCTCGTGGCCACGCCGGATGCCCGTTCCCCAGAGCACCCACGGCACCAGCATGTCCTCATCCATCTCCGTCCCGTGGACCTTCTCATGGCCTCCATGGTCGGAGGTGACGAGCACGACTGTGCTCTCGAGCCATCCCAGCCCCTCCAGAGCCTCGACTAGCCGCCCGATACAGCGATCCGCGTTGGCGATGGCAGCCAGATACGCCCCGGACATCCAGCCCTCCTGATGGCCGACGTGATCCAGATGCCCCAGGTAGACGAACGCCAGGCCCAGGTCCATACGCTGCATATGCTCCACGGCGATCTCGGCCACGCGCTCATCGCCCTCGGGTGAGTCGACCTCTCTGCAGAAGTGGGATACGTTCAGACTGCCGGGATCCGACAGATCGCGCAGTTGCTCCCAGTTGTAGAACGCACCGGTCTGCAGGCCGCCCTGTCGGGCGGCATCAATGAGGCTTGGCACCGGGCGCACGAGCGGGTGGAATGTGTTGGTGTTAACCCCGTGCCTGCCGACTCCCACCCCGCGCAGCATTGTTTGATGGCAGGGCAGCGTAACTGATGGCATGTCCGACCGGCATGCCATCGTGCTCGCGCCCTCAGCGACAAGGCGGTCGAGCACGGGTGTGTCAGACAGTGGAACAGCATCGGCGCGCAGTCCATCAACGGAGACAAGCAGTGCGTGCGATATGCGGTGCACGGGATCACTCCTCCTGCGGCTCAGGGCCGGGGATGGTGTATTTTGTTGGCTACACTCGCAGCGGTGGATCAGGCTCTGGCGCGGATCGCCTCAAGATCGAAGCAGCAATCGCCCGGCACGATGCCTCGGTAGCGATCGGGGTGCGAGGTCATGATGAAGATCTGCAGCATCTCCCCGGCGCGCTGCAGAAGCTGCTTGATCCGATCGTGCCGCCGGGGGTCCGTGTAAAGCAGCGCGTCATCAAGCACCACCATGGTGCGGCCGTAATGCTCCGCCCACGTCTCTCCCAGCGCAAGCCGCGTCACGAGATCAAGCTGCTCCCTCGTGCCGGAACTGAGCGCCGTCGGAGGGTGCTCAATGCCTCCATCCACCACGCCGCTGATGTTCATCTGTTCGTCCATGTGAAGCGGTCGGTCACGCCCCGTCACCTGCCGGAACATGACTGCCACTTGCTCCTCCAGCCCCGGCAGCGCGCCTCCCGCCTCGCTGCGTCGGCTCTCAACGATGCGGCGCAGCAGCTTCAGCGCCTGCCCTTCACGCCAGGCAGCGTGCAGCTCTCGCTGTCTGGCTGCGAGGTCCTCCTCGATCTTTGTCAGCCGCTCGTAGCGCCCTTCGGTGCGTGCGCGTTCGATGATGCCCTCGTTGTCGCCGCGCTTGCCCGCAAGCTCAATCTCGCGCGCGCCGACACCCTTCAGCGCCTCCTCGGCGGTCTGCATGAGGCGGCGCGGATCGGCCTCCTCCGATGGCAGCTTCTCGCGCATCGCGTCAAGTGTCTCCTCAAGCGATGCAAGCGCGCTCTTCGCTTCGCCCACTCGCGCCTGAAGTGCCTCCTCATCAGCACACTCGTAGCGCTGCAGGATGGCCTCCATCCGCGGTCCATTCTCGCGCAGGGCATTCTCGAATTCAGTGGCGTTCGCCCGCATGAGGTCGCGCTGCTCCGTCAGCCCACTTGCGCGGTCGCGCCGCCGGGTGAGCGTCTCCTGCGCCTGGTCCTCAAGTGCCTGAGCCGCGCGGAAAGCCTCCTCGCGCGCATCCAGATCCGGCCGGTCGAGCTTCGCCAGCGCCTCCTCGCTCAACTGCAGTTCGTTGAGGCGCTTGGTGAGTTCCACCCTGATCTCGGCCTGCCGGTCGCGCACCTGCTCGGGGCCATCGAATGGAGCGGCGGCTGCCAGCACTTGCTCCTCAGCCCGCGCCAGGTCGTCTGCAACGCGCTCATGGTCGCGCTGCAGATCGCGGAGGGCTGCAGAGCCCTCGGCCGCGTAGGGCGCCAGCAGTTCGCCCAACTGCTCTCGCGCGGCGACCAGGTGCGCCTGCAACTGCGCGGGCTCGGCTGCACCAGACTTCACGGTGACATGCGCGACTTCGGGCAGGTCTATCTCAAGCGAGGCGCCGGCGGTGTAGGCGACCTCGTCACCCGCCTCTGCGGTTCGATGAAGCTCCTCATCGCCGCCGCTGATGGCGACCTCCTGCTGTCGGCGCGTCCGGATCGTCACGGACAGCCCCGCCGCCTCAAGCTGCGCCTGCAGCCGCTGGACATCGCGCTCCAACTCCTCCGCTCGCTCGACCTCACTGTCGTCGGGGCAGGGCATCGCCTGCAGGCGGCCGCTCAAGTCTTCGCAGCGTCCGCGTAACCCTTCGACACTCGCAAGCAGCTCAACCAGCGAGTCGCGCTCCTCCAGCAGCGCCAGCGCCTGAATCAGCTTGCGAGCCTGCTCCTGTTCGCGGGCTGCGCGCTTCCGCTCGCCCTGAGCGCTCTCATGCGCCTCCTCTGCCTCCGAGACGAGCTGCTGCGCGGCTCGCAGATCCGCCTCGATCCCCTCAAGCTCAACCGTGACTTTGCTCAGTGCATCGCGCGCTTCGTCACAGGCGCTCGCTGCCTTCAGGAAGGCGGCAAGGTCGGCCGCCTCGGCGTTGCACTCAGACCGGCGTTGGTCAAGTTCCTTCTTGAGCATCTCGATCTCAGTTAGCAGCGTCCCGATCTTCTCGGCTTCGTCGCGGTAGGTAGCGATCTGCTCCTGCAGGCGCTCGCGCTCCCGGGCGAGATCGTCGAACTCGCCGCTGAGCGCCTCAAGCCGCGCGGCAGCATCCTCGACTTCCTGCAGCGAAGCCCGCGCCTGCGCCAGTTGCTCGGTCAGCTCGTCTATCTCCGCAGTCAGGTTCACAATCCGCGAATTCGCGCGTGGGTCGCCGCGCTTCGCGGTGAAGTGCTCCTCATAACGCTCGCCCAGCCGGTCGAGAATCGGCTCCAGCAGGGTGTCCGCGCTACCTTCACCGAGTACCGCGCGCAGTTGAGCCGCTACCGCGCCGGGCACGACGCAAGTGCTGCTGTCGGCGCGCCCGAGCATGCACGGGTCGCTCAGGCACCACAGCGTGCGCGCCAGGCCCCAGTGACGCAAGTCGCTGGCGCCACGGCCGGGCGCCTCGCCATGCAGCAACTCGCGCAGGAAGTCGTCGGCGCCGTCGCGCTCGTGCATCAGCGACCAGCCCGAGCCGTCGCGGCAGCTCAGACTGCACGAGGCGCCGCTCAGGAGGCGCTTCTCGAGCCGCCATTGTCGGTCATGCGCCTCGAACTCGAGGCCGATCTCGGGCGTGAGCGAGGTGTTCCACGGCCTGAGGCTTTCGGCGGCATCGCCCGTGATGCTGTAGCCATCGAACAGCGCCCGCGCCGTTGCTTCGATGAGAGTGGACTTGCCGGTCTCATTTGGACCAAAGATCATGTTCAGGCCGTCCCCGAAGCGCCCGACTGTGACCTCGTCGCGGAAGCACTTGACACCCTTGACTGTGATCTCACGCAGTATCATCTTACTCAACCTCCCCCGCGAGTTCGGCGAGAATGCCCAGCGCCTCGCGGGCGACATCCGCCGATGAGAGTTGCTCGGCATCAGGTGGATCTGTCTCCAGCCACGTCCGGGTCAGTTCGCCCCTGTCGCGCGGCGCCACGCCCTCAACGCCTTCGGGAGCCGCTTCCTCTGGGGTCGCCAGCGATTGCAGGTCGGCGATCGCGCCTGCGATCACCTGATCGTGTGCCGCGAGTGTCCGCAGCGCGCCCGCAAGCTCCTCGCTCGTGCGCAGATCGCTCTCGATGCCCGCGAACAGAAGCTGCCCGTTCTCGCAACGCGCATCGAGCCACGCCTCAAACTCCCGCACCAGCGGCAGGTTGTCGGCCGCGACGGTCCCCCTCAGGCGCAGCCGCAGCAGTGTGTGGGCGCCGTCCTCCAGCGCGTGAATCTCGTTGCGCAGGGCGTCGAGCGCCTCTTCGACGGGCTCAGCGACCTCGCGTTCCCACGTCAGCCACGTCAGGCTGCCGATCTGGCGCACCTCGATCTGCGGCGGTTGCCCGCTCTCGATGCTCACGAGCAGCACGCTTCCCGCCCCGTCCTCCCCGAAGCTCGTCTGCTCGGGCGTGCCGCAGTAGGCCATCCGGCCGCTTTCGAAGAGCCGCAGTCCGTGGGTATGTCCGAGTGCGAGGTAGTCGAGACCGTTTCGCACTGCGACGTCCGTTTCAATAGGCAGAATGCGCTCATCTGCCATGGTGGGCAGCGTGCCGTGGGCGACGCCAATGCGTATCTGCGCGTCGTCCTCGCGCGGCGGAATCCATGTGGTCGGATCGAGGTAACTCCACCGTTCCGTGACCGGACAGGGATAGAGCGTGCAGCCATCCGCGAACTCGACCGGAGCGGGCTCACTGAGGACGGTGATGTTCCCGGTCTGTGCGTCGGAGAACTCGCGGCGCCGGTAGACGGAGCCGGCATCCCACCAGTCGTGATTGCCCGGGAGGATGAAGACAGTGATGGGGGCGGCTGCCTGCAGAAGCTGGACAGCCCGCGCCACCGTCCGCGTGCCGACCTGGTTGTCCTCGAACATGTCCCCGGCGATGAGGACAAAGTCCACCTCCTCGTCTCGCGCGAGATGGACGATGCGCTCCAACGCGGTGAAGCGCGCCTCGCGCAAACGTTCGGCGCACTCACCTGACTGCCCGGCTCTCATGCCAAGCTGCAGATCTGCTGTGTGGATGAACCTGATCATCAGAAGACCCCCTTCTGCGGTGTCCATCAAGCGCCAGCTATGTAGACCAAATCATGCGCTCCCGCTGCCCCGTCATGCAGGCGGTTTCGTCTGATAGGAGGTGGCTCAGCGGGTCTGAATCAGATACTTCGCGACCTCAAGCAGCTTCTGAGTGTTCTTCTCCGTGCACCATGTCGTCAGGTGGACAATACGATGAACCATTAGCGGGTGGGTCCCACCGTAGCTACTCGCGCCAGCCTGCAGCCCCGTCGCTTGCTTCAGTAGTTCATCGGGGTCGATCTGATCTGCGAGGCGAGATGAGCCCGAGGTGAGCTTCACGATGCAGCTTGCTGCAGCGTCAAGCTCCTGTGCGCAAAGCAGCCCCGCGCGATCCGCGGATATCTCTGACAGTGGCTGCCATTCGGCTATTGTTTGAGCGAGATGCTCAGCGCTCCCATGCCACGAGAAATCGCTCTCCAGGAGGCTGTCATGATAGTGGCCCAACTGCTCTGCCTCGTGGAGTGCCTGCTGGGCCAGCTGCATCCCCTCAAGGGTGCCCGAGTTGTAGGCTCGGGCTGCGAACGTCTGCAGTTCCTCGTGTCTCTGTCGTGCGGCGAGACGCTTCTGACGGGTCTGCTGCGCCACTTCACCGATCCGGTGCAACAGCAGCCGCCCCACGGCACTCCAGAGTACGTGATCAGACGCGGCATGTCCAAGTTCATGTCCAATCACGAACCGTATCTCAGCTATGTTCATCGCATCCACCGCGCCCGAACTCAATGAGATGTAATGTGGCCCCATTCCGTAGGAGACCGCCTGCATCTCCACCGCGGCGTGCATATAGAGTTCGGGTGGCTGCATCCCGAGGGCAGCCGCGCACATCTGTCCCGCCCTGTACAGCTTGGGTAGTTGCCGTTCGGAGACCTTGACCGTATTGCCGGCCAGATGCGTGCGCAACTGGGGCTCTATCTCATCCGCGTAGTAGCTGCGGGCGAACTGAACGCCTTCATCATACTCCTCAAGTAGATTCGTGTGGGCCCGTTCCTCCTCATGCCGATACGGCGCGTTGCGCATGAAGCTGCTGTACTGCTTCCGAGACCACTTGGTCATGGACCTCGCCTCCCTGGGACTTCAGGTCAAAGAGCGTCGTTCAGAACAACTCGCACTCTCCGGCCACAATCGCGTCACGAATGCCGGACCAGTCATTCAGCACGGCCGTGGTGATGTCCTCCGCCGCAGGCCGGGCGGCCCGCTGGTCGATGCCGCGGACCTCGATCAACACCCGCTGCGGCTCCGTGATCGGGGCGCCGATCTGCGACACCATCGTGCATGTGGCATCGCTGATGCCGTCCACCTCACCCACCAGCCGATCCACGATCCGCCGCGCCATCACGTGGTAGATCTTGCCGACGTGGCAGACCGGGTTCTTGCCCGCGCAGGCCTCCAGCGATTGCGGCCGCATCGGCGTGATCAGGCCGTTCGCCCGGTTGCCACGCCCGACCTGCCCGTCATCGCCCATCTCCGCCGATGTCCCCGTGACCGTCAGGAAGACCGACCCTTCGATATCGTCATCAGCCGCGTTAACGGCTACCTCGACCTCGCAGCGCGTGAGCGATTGCGCGTGCTCGAGGATGAACTCGTGCACCTCGCCCTTGACCGCGAAGTAGTGGTCGAGGCTCTTCGTGTGCTCTCCGATGAACGCGACCGCGACGGTCAGGCGGATCGTGTCGCCGGTGCGAACGCCCATGACCTTCACGTCGCTGCCCAGCATCGGCCAGTGCTGCTTGACTTGCGGTGAGTTGAGCAGCCGCTCGGTCTCGTGGACCACTCGCTCTGTCTCCGATAGCGGCGCATATGCCACCGCGAACGAGGTGTCGTTCGACAGCGGCACCTCATTGACGCCGCAGACCTTGCGCAGGTCCGGGCTGCCGATGCCGATGCGGCTGCCGATGTCGATGCGCTCCTCGCTAAGCTGCGGGATCGCCTCCGCGAGCCACTCCCGCGTGCCCTCGATTGCCATCGCCTTGATCGGCGCCAGTGGACCGCCCTCGATGCCTGGTGTCGCGCGGCCGCAGAGGATCAGCTCCATCGGCCTGATGATCTCGCCGCCGCCGAAGGCAGGCCTGCTCTCACCGCCGACCAGCAGCGCCTTGTCTACGTTGTGGTGGAGGATGCGGCCGTAGTTCTCCAGATACCAGCGCGAGAGGCGCCGGGAAAGCTCCTCGGCCGCGCGGTCGCAAATCGTGTCCGGGTGCCCGAGGCCCTTCCGCTCCACCATCTCGACGAGCAGGTCTTCCTGGGCCGGGCCATGTGCGTTCGCTACTGTCACGTTCATCGCGATCTCCCTTATTCTGCCGGAACTGGGTTGGGCGTCGTCAACATGCGTCGCGAAGCAGCGGTCATTGGAGCCCCGCGGCATATTCCCCCCAGGGCGGGGCGAACTCCTTCAGTCTCATGAGATCAGAGAGGTCAGATCGTCGAGCCGCTGAATCGGCTCCACACTACTGCATGCAACCATGCCGTCAAAGGGCGGAATCCAGACCCCGGTAGATGCTGCCATCCACTTCCCCCGCCAGGGCATTTCGGTCTTCCAGAAATGGTCCTCTGACTTGGGGGTAGGGAGCAGCCTGGGCACTCCCAGCACTCGACCACGACACAGCCACAGGCACTTCCGGCGTCGCTCTTTCATATCCTTGATGGCACAGTCCAATCGCAAGTGGGCGACTACAACCTCGCCCTCCGGCACCTTGCTCCCTACTACGTACACGATCATGTCTTTGGGCTTATCCCACTTGCCGCGCTGCATTCCGGGTTCTGGTCTCTGGATTTCATAGTGAAGCCCTGTCCCGTGCTCGTCAAACACCAGTTCGATCTCGCATTCTGCGTAGTACTCGGAAGCTGAGGCATGCACGGCATTGCGCGGGAGGCCGTTGATCCTGTCACCGAACTCGTACCTCAGCGTCCCGGGCGCAGCCTCTGCAGGCACCGTCGCACCAACCAGCTCAAGAAGCGCGTCCACGGCATCATCCCTGCGCAGCAGAACGGCGCAGACAACACCGCTGCACATGAACTCTACCTGCTGCTCGAAGAAGGGCTTACTTCTGTGTTCCTGGTAGAAGATCTCCATGAACATGCGGTTGGGCACTTCGGCCACCATCGCTTCTATCTCGAACCCGGCCTCCTCGACCCGATTCAGGATATTGCCGATCTGTCCGCTCGCCATCGCGTCCGGCTTGATAAGCATCAATGTCTCTTCCACTATCTTCTCTCCTTTACCAGTAGATGAGGCTCAGGCTTCCTGCCGCAACGAACGACCATGCAGCGTCAGTCAGTTCATCATCATGCTCAGGTCCGCTTGCAGCTCTTTGCGGGCGCGGCAGAGGGCGACGCGCTCGGCGCCGGTCATCGCTTCATCGGTGAAGACCAGCTTGATGAGCGCGCGGCGCAGGCTCCCGCCGCGGCTGGTGATGAAGATGGTCGTCTCGAGTTCGCCGATCTCTTCGCCCGGGGCGGCGACGCCCTCTAACGGATCGTGCTCGTCACCGCCCGCGGTTGGGAACGGCTCGAGGCGTTGGGGCTGGCGGCGTTCGCGACGGTAGGTGTCGATGATGCAGTTCTTCGTGGCCGCGAGCAGGTAGGGACGCTCACGGTGGCCCTGCTCGAGGAGTGCCCAGAGCTTGATGCGGGCCTCCTGGTAGGCATCCTCGATCACTTCGGGATGGTTGCGGCAGATCGTGCGGGCCTGGCGGTGGATGACTGGGGACAGTTCTTTGAGCATCTGTGTTGCCTCCTATCGTTCGTGACTTTGCCACTGCCACGAGGTCTTTTCGTGGTCTTGGCGGCGGCTTCGGGTCACGTCCCTGACCGCTCTCTGGATAGGTGTGCTGGAAATGAGAAAGCCATCTCCCGAGGTGGAAGATGGCTGCGTGAGGTCGGCATCTTCGCCCCTGCGGGCTCGCCAGTTGCCACCGTTGCCGGGTGAGGGCCGGTTGGCGGCGGAGTCGAAGGTGGGCGTCACCTCGTCCGCGCTCTGGATGCGTGTCGGTTGTCGATGGTGATTATACTGCGCAGGCGGATCGTGTCAAGCATTTCTCTGGATGCTTCGACCAATCATTGCTGCGTTTCGTTGCTCTCTGATGTATGCACGATTCCGGCGGTGTTATCCGTTACAGGTGACCGGAAAAACCGGTGTCAGGTGTAGACGCCTCACTCCCAGGTGCGCTTCCAGGGTGGGATGGCTGAGGCCTCGTACTCCGTCATCGAGAGATGGCGCTCGAGGGTCCGAATAGCCACGTCCCACCCTTGGGGACAACGTTCTACGGCGGCAGCAATTGAGCGAATCGCGGTAGGCGCGTCGGCGGCCTCGAAGTGGGAGCCGAAGAGGCTAATCTCACAGCGCAGTCCACGCTCTCTGACAATAATTGATCGCGGGAATGTTGTCTGCTCGAATAACATGTGGGACAGTGCCATGCCGTCGCGAATGTCGTCCCGGACCCGGTTCAGACCGTAGCCATAGCGCTTTAGTATCTCGATCAGTCGTGGCCCTTCGGTTATACGGTTCTCAAGCTGCCAGTCTAGGTCCTCCCGATAGCAGTCCCAAGCCTCATCCAGCAAATCGTCGACGGACCAGTCCAGAAGAGCTCCATCCGACAGGGCAGCGCGTGCTTCGCTGATCGGCACAAGGTCGCTCTTCACGGGGGGCATTTCCTGGCTCGGGCCTATCGCATCTGCGCACAGATCCATTAAAATTCCGTCCATTGTCGTTCGCGAATCACCGGGAGCGGCCGCAGCCACCAACGCCAGGAAACTCCCTCCACTGGCCATTGCGTCAATCCAAGTGCTTTCGTCAACAAGTCTCTGCAATGCCGCCGCCTCCTGGTCGGTAATCCTCCCGGACGCCGCAGATGCTTGCTTGGTGCGACTGAACGAATCGGCAAAGTGAGCATCAGACTTCCAGAACTCGAACGACAGGTCCTCGAAGTCGGGCCGAGGCAAGCGTGCCGCACGGCGCGCCCGGACGAGCATCCCCGCCAGACGTGGTTGGTCCCGGTCCGCCCGTGTCAATTCGGCCCGATGTCTGATCGCATGTTCAACAACATTCACCGTCTCTTCCCACCGTCGCTGCATCTGCAGCGCGACCGCCAGCGGTGTCAGCCAGTTCGGATCATCGGGCGCTTCCTGCAGATGCTCACGCGCGATCTGCTCGGCCCGCTTCCAGTCGCCTTCGTGGATCGCCTGCATCGCTCCGTTCACTCGTGTTCGCATTGGAGGCCCTCCTGTTGATCCCTGTATCTGTCTGTCTCAATAAGAGAACGGTTCTCGGGCGGGAGAGCGTTACAACCAGTCTACCGCTTCACTGAGGCATCAGGACATGCATGCCCCTGAAGATCTAGCTTCTGTAGCAACGAAATACTGCTGCACGCTACCATGCCAGGATATGGCACCCGGGTAACTCCGCCCGACACCGGCGAGTGGCGACCCTGCCACGCTGTCGGAGAATTGCTCCAAAACTTACGCGGCCACTCAGGACGACCTACAGACCTGATAGGAATCAGCTTAGGCTGCCCTACTGCCGTAGCTCTACACAGCCACAGATCACCACCACTCTCTGATAGTTCTCGCAACGCAATGTGAAAATCTGTGTGTGCAAGCTGATATACTCCTGGCTCTATCACGAGCTCGGCATTGGGACGCAGCACCTTGAAAACACACATCTCGGCCGGGCTGGACCACTTGCCGCTTTCTTCCCCAAGCGCTAAACCTACAAACGGTTGGTCGCGGTCTATATACAGCCCACGACGCCCCCTGAACACGAGATCAATCTCTCTGTCTGCGGCACGATCAGAGTCAGAGGCATGAACTGCATTGTAGGGCAGCCCGCGCTCGTGGTCGCCGAACTCATAGCGAAGTGTACCAGGCTCTGCCTCGCTAGGCACGGTTGCGCCTACGAGCTTCCTGAGTTCTGCCACCGCATCAGATTTCACCAGCCTTACAGCGCATACATTGCCGCTGCACATGAAATCAACCTGCCGCTTGAAGGAGCGTTTGCCCTTGTGCTCTTGATAGAAAAGCTTCATGAAGACGTCATTGGGCTGTTCAGCCGCCATCCAAGTGATCGTGAAGCCAGCAGATTGGACACGGTTTAGTATATCCCCCACCCTGTCAATAGCATCTGGCTTAACAAGCATCAATGTTCTACTGCCCATCATTGCGCCTCCTTCACCACGAGACAAGGCTCCGTGCTCCTACTGCGCTTAAGCTCAACATACTCATCTGCGGACACCAACATGACACCAACAGTGCGGCCAGGCGAGCGCCGTCAGGTCCAGCGAGCCGATGTCACTCTGGCGCTTGAGTAACTCCAGCAGGTCCTCCTGGCGGGGCTGGCCGAAGACCAGACGGTAGATCGCCAGCGCCTCCTTCAGCGCCGGCAGACGCTGGGTCTCGCGGCTGAGGGGCAGCATCGCCCCGAGCTCGCTGCCTTCAGGAATGCGGTAAGTCGGCTGCCTCGGCGTTGCACGCAGACCGGCCTTGGGCAAAATCCTTTTTGAGCATCTCGATCTCACGCAGCAGCGTCCAGATCTTTTCGGCGTCGTCGCGGTAGGTCGCGATCTGTTCCTGCAGGCGCTCGCGCTCGCGGGCGAGATCATCGAACTCGCCGCTCGAGCGCGTGCTCCGTAACCTTCAGCGTCTCTTCCCACCGCCGCTGCATCGGCAGCGCGACCGCCAGCGGTGTCAGCCAATCCGGATCATCGGGCGCTTCCTGCAGATGCTCACGCGCG
>LSQX01327521.1_pt1 | contig 15806 bp, 11 predicted proteins | sample 654561 | NCBI WGS metagenome assembly LSQX01 (sample SAMN04489861, study PRJNA283612) | anaerobic digester metagenome | isolation source: 4 biogas reactors fed with cattle manure at either 37C or 55C with and... | place: Denmark: Kongens Lyngby | collected 2014 | reverse complement strand
CTGACACGTGGGAATCCAGTATTTTCAGCATGTTCTGGATACCGGCCTTCGCTGGTATGACGATGGTGACGTCTTCATTACGATTACGACACAGTCTCCGGCGTGAGACAGTATCGTCATGCCGTTGAAAACCGGCAACTGAAAACCGACATCCTTTTATCCGGAGTCTGCATCGGCCTGCACCCGCCATTTGTAATACAATCAGGGTCTTGCCCTTAACGTTGCAACTTCTGAGATTGCCGCCTTTATTCACTGTCGGATTAGTTTACAGATGATATTTGTATTACAATTCAAAGGTTATGTGTTTTTCTGTATTCCATGTCGATTTCGGGCATTCATTCCGTCGGAATAGTTTACATCTTTAATGTTTCAGCATCCTGAAAAAATCCTGAAACAAAAAAGATCAACTTTATATCACTGTAAATACATATATTTACCTGGCGCTTGCCTGCCCAATTACTTCCTGGCACGTGATGTGCTTTGTATATCGGCAAAAAGAAAATGCGGAGGTATTCAAATGAAAAAAGTACTTTTAAGCCTGGCTGCGGTTGTGATGGGACTTTTCCTGATCGCGCCCGCGGGGAGTGCCTACACTATTGAGGCTGGTGACTATGTCATTATCTCTCAGGGAGCGGGGGGCGCAAATAACGGTGGTTCTTTCAACATTGACAAAATTGGTGATGATGAAGGCGTTTTGTTCAGCACATTCTGTCTGGAAAGAAATGAATATTTCACACTGGGAGAAACCCTTATGGTCGGGTCGATTTCCGATGCCGTGCTTCAGGGAGGTTTAAGCGGTGGCAATCCGGATCCGATCAGTTCAGCCACAGCCTTTTTATACTATCGGTGGGCGACTGAAGATATAGCTAATAACGCTGCCAATGCAAACGCTCTCCAGCTGGCCATCTGGTATCTGGAAGGTGAATTGGTCAAAACGTCGGGCTTCGACACATTGGCACTCACCGACAAGGCCCGCGATTTCATAAATTCCGCGGCCAATGCCAATGGGGATTACGGCGTGCAGGTGATGAATTTTATGAGCAAGGATGCCCGCGGTAATTATAACGTGCATGCACAGTCTCAGTTAATTTACAACCCCACCTCCGTGCCCGAACCTGCTTCGCTGGTGCTTTTCGGTCTGGGCCTGCTGGGCCTGGCTGGTATCCGCAGAAAAATGAAATAACCAAAGCCGGTTTATAACATTGCAAAAAGGCAGAGCCACAGGCTCTGCCTTTTTTGTTGCCTGCAGCCGGAGAGGCTAAGGGGTAATGGGTTGGCAAGGAGGGCTGTTGCCGGTCTTTCAGCTTCCCATCCGCCAATCCCCCTGATCTTCCAGCCGCGAGCTGCGAGTAATTCACTATCCACCTGTCACTTTCAGCTGATTCCACCCCCGCCGGGAGACTGTGTCGCAATTACTTTTTTGTCATTTAGTGCAAGCGAAGCGCGACTTTGAGCCTGCCTGGTGCTTGACACGGAAAAATCCAGTATTTTCAGCACGTTCTGGATGCCGGTTTTCACCGGCATGACGATGTTAACGGCTTCTTTACGATTGCGACACAGTCTCCGGCGGGGGACATGAGCGGCAGACTCCCCTAGACTATTAGCCATGAGCCACCAGCTTATTCACATCGCCTTTTTCTGAACATGGAAATTCGAGCGTTGAACTTTTTATCTGTCCGTCAATCATCGATGGCCCGCCGGGTTTTGCCACTTCATTCTCCGATGGCGCTTTCGATGACGCCTCCCCCCAGTACACGGTCTCCATCATAAAAAACGACAGACTGCCCCGGCGTGATTGCTTCTTGCGCCTCACTGAAATGCACGGCCAATTTGTCCCCGTGAAGAGAGAGTCTGCAGCGCGTCGGCTTTTTACGGTAGCGGATTTTTGCCTCCGCCTCCGCGGGCCAGCCGTCGGTCAGCAGATTCAGATCGGAGGCGACCAGCCCCGGGGCGAACAGGTCTTCCTTACCTCCGACAACAACCGTATTTGAACGGGCGTCAAGGGACAAAACGTACAAGGGGCTGGGCGCGCTTATCCGCAGGCCGCCGCGCTGGCCGACAGTGAAATCTGCAATGCCGCGATGTCGGCCCATGCGCCTGCCGCTTTGATCGACAATATCCCCTTCGGGCATATTTATGTTTCGAGACGCGAACACCTTGCGGTAGTCACCGTCCGGAACAAAGCAGATGTCCTGACTTTCACTGCGCCGGGCCGTATGCAGTCCGGCTTCGAGGGATTTTTGACGGACCTGCTGTTTGGTCATCTCCCCCAGCGGGAAAAGAAGATACTCAAGGTCGTCTTTGCTGATACCGTAGAGAAAATAGCTCTGGTCCTTGAGCAAATCTGTGGCACGAAGAAGATGCGGTTTCCCGCCGGGCCCCTGCAAGATGCGCGCATAATGGCCGGTGGCCAGGTAATCAAAATTCAGCTCACGCGCGCGCGACACGAGCTCGCCGAATTTCAGATGGCGGTTGCAATCGACACACGGATTGGGCGTTCGTCCGTGCATATATTCGGTGATAAATTTCGCGATCACCTTTTCTTCCATCACAGGGGCGCACTCGAAAACCAGGTGGTCAATTTTCAGCCCGGCGCACACGCGCTTTGCGTCTTTAATCGCCTCGTCCGTAAAGCGGCCCGGCAAGGGGCCTTGCTGATGAACCCCCAGAGACATGGTGGCGCCCATGACATCAAAACCTGCCTCGATAAGCATCAGGGCGGCTACCGATGAATCGACACCGCCGCTCATCGCCACCAGGACTCTTTTTTTCGTCGTTTTCACTGCATTTTTCATGCAAGAGCAATAGAACCAACTGCCGCCGGCAGTCAAGGCAAAAGTTAGCAGCCAAAGGCCAGTAACCAGTGACGAGTAAAAAGTGCAAGAGCCGTGAGAATAAGCTCATGGTTCATAGTTCATGGTGGATAGTATCCCTCGCGGGAGACTGTGTCGCAATTATTTTTGCGACGGGATATTTATCTGCTTTTTGATAGCAGAATATTGGAAAAATATTTTAAGGAAGACGCCTTTGCCCTTGCCGCCCGGGATCCGTTACTGGACAAGCCGGAGCATGCCATTCTCAAACAAGCCTTAATCACGAAATGGCATGGAAAACTGAAGCTGGCCAGGACCGGATAGGATAAATTTGTTTTGTCTTTAGAATGATGCTCGTGATAAGGTCAGCCGTTGAAAATAGGGTGACCATGGCTGTTGTCACAGGATGATCCAATGAAAAAGACGCAAATTGTCGTTCCATGCTATAATGAATCAAAACGAATCGAAGCGGAGCCCTTTCTGGGTGTCCTGAAAAAGAATCCCCACCTGTCCTTTCTCTTTGTCAACGATGGCAGCACAGACGATACACTCCACGTTCTTCAATCCATCAAGGAAAAAAATCCGCTCCAGATTGATGTTTTGAATCTTGAAAAAAATTCGGGTAAAGCAGAGGCCGTACGCCAGGGAATGCTCAAGTCTCTTGAGGGATCTTTTGATAACGTGGGATACTGGGATGCCGATCTGGCAACGCCTGTCAACGCCATTGAGGACTTCTGCCGGTTGCTGAATTCCAGAAACGCGCAAATCGTTATGGGCTCCAGGGTAAGACTGCTTGGACGAAATATCGAAAGAAAAACGACCAGACACTGCTTGGGAAGAATATTTGCCACATGTGCTTCACTTTTACTGAAGATCAATATTTATGACACCCAGTGCGGCGCCAAAATATTCAGAACCTCTGATTCCTTAAAGAAGGTTTTTCAAAAACCCTTCAAGGTCCACTGGACTTTTGATGTGGAGATGTTTGCCAGGTTCCCCATAGTCACGGGAAAACCTCTTGCTGAAATCAGTTCCCAATGGGTGGAGTATCCCCTGGATGAATGGTTTGAAGTTCAGGGTTCTAATATCAAGCCCAGGCATTTCCTGAAAGGAGGCGGTGAATTTCTTGCTCTGTGCCTTTACCTGCGCACTCCGGCCCGAAAAATTTATGAAAAATATCTGTTTGGATCATAAAAAGCACATCTGAAGATAAAATCTCTCATCAAAAACAACCCTGACATTATCCGGTTTTCACCGGCATGACGATGTTGACGGCTTCTTTACGATTACGACACACTCTCCAGTTGGCGGCGGGGGGAGCTCCAGACCGGGTGATGGAAACAGAAGTCGGGGAGCATAGGTCGGAAGTAGGAAAACAGTGATGAGGGATAAGCGACTACAGGGTCGGAAATAAACGTCTCTACAGGTTGAAAAATCTTTTCATCAGCTCTTTGACATGAGCCTTTTCTTCCGCGTCACCTTCGAGTTTTTCAACGATCAGGGGCAGCCACTTGTCCCAGTTGGCCGCATCGAAATGCACACCGATATCCGCATAAAGCTCCTCGGAAATTTCCGGATAGCTCAAAAGCCCCCACAGGACTTCGAGCCTCACTTCATAGTCGCACGGTTTTTCCCAAAGGCCGCGGAAATACTCTTTTACGTCCTCATCCCCTATGAAGCGCTGCAACAGCTTCAGGGCGAAGCGCCTCAAAAGAAGATCGTGCTGCCTGGAGGCGGCGATTGCCATAAGCACCGTTTTATCTTCCGCAGTCATCTCCTGCCGGCAATAGTTGAAAAGAGGATAGGTGTTTAAAAGCTGCTGCATGGCTGTTTCAGGCGGCGTGCCGTCCCTGAGGTCCTGCAGCGCTTTTCGCGCCGCGTAGCGGTAAATGATTTCCTGGCGGCCCTGCTGCTGAAAATTTTCCATCCGTCTTCCTGTCTGAAAAAGTTTACGCCCCCTGCACAGGCTGTCCGGTCACAAAACTATGGTAGTTGAGATATTCATCCGCGATAATGGCCGAAAGCGCTTCTCGCCTTTTGGGGCTGCCCAGCTTCACATATTGCCATTCTTCGGCGGAAAGTGTCATGCCGCCGCTCAGGCCGATTCCCATTGACGCGCACAGGGCGTCGGCCGCCTTGACAATCAGTGTTTTTCTTTTCAGCTCGGCAGACTCGCCGCCTGAAAGAATGTCCGTTTCATGGTGGTTGGCGATAGCAAAGACCATATCGGACGGAAGGCGCCACTGCTTTGCAACATATTGGCCCATATCACCGTGATCAAACCCCAGAATTCTGTTTTCCGCCTCCGGAAAAGAAATGTGCTCTTCCTGGACTATCCTGATCACTTCGGCAAATTCCTTTTTCATGGACAGATTGATCACGACTTTACCGATGTCATGCAAAAGTCCGTACACGAATGCCTCACCGGAGGGGATCACCCCCAGGTCTCTGGCGATAAGCCCGGAGGCGACAGAGGCGGCCAGCGAGTGCTCCCACAAGGCGACATCTGTTTTGTTTGACGAACGACGCAGGTCTCTGAGCGAGATGGCAAAAACCAGCGCCTGTACAGTGGTAAAACCGATACGCGTGATCGCGTCGGAAATATCCGAAACCGTGTTGCTTGCCCGGTAGTAGGGGGAGTTCGCCACTTTCAGCAGGCGCAGGGAGAAGGCCTGATCCAGCGAAATGACTTTTTTCAAGTCTTCCAGCGATGAATTGCCGTCGGCAATGATATGCAGGATGCGGGTTGCGACCACCGGCAAAGAAGGAACGTCCGGCACGGCACCAACAAAATTTGTGAGTTTATCCTTTTTCACGCCCCGACCATCATATTGTATTTTTATCTGTTAATGGTTTCGCCCGATGCCTGCATCCGTTTTCCGAAAATTCAGCTGGCCGAACGGCATTCTTTATCTCATACTTCCCTTGATTCTTCAATACATGAATTTTAAGCAGGGCGTGCAAAATTTTCTTGACAAAACCCGCAATTAATGTGAACGACGATTCAGTTTTTGAACAGGCATTCAAAATAAAAAAATATTAATGGACGTATGAAAAGAACCAGACGCAAAGCACGGGAATTCAATATGCGGCGGGAAATGATTCTCACCGAGGCGGAAAAAATCTTTTCGGCCAAAGGATATCATAATGTAACTATGGCGGAAATTGCCGGTGTGTCGGGTTTTTCCACCGGAGGACTGTATCTTTATTTTGAAAACAAAGAGGATCTTTACTCCACGATGATCATTGAAAAACTGACTCTCATGTATGCTTCGATCACCGAAGAGGTGGAGTCTGCCAAAAATCTGTACGACAAACTTGAGGCATTTGTCCGCTCGCAATTGAGGTTTGTAGAGAATAACACCGATTTTTGCCGTATTTTCCTAAGAGGCGAAAACGAGCTGCTGCCTCCCAAGAAGGATGTTTTGCGCAAGCGATTGAGGAATGATTACTTAAACAACCTGTCCTACATGGAAAACATACTAAAGGCCGGTATCAGAAAACGACTTTTGAGAAATCTTCCGGCCCGCGATGCGGCAACCACCCTGGCCCACCTGATTCAAGCCACCGCAATGGACTGGATGATGATGAGTCCGAAGGAATCGCTTGTATCAAAAAAAGAGATCATTTTGGATATTTTCCTCAATGGAGTGAAAAGGCATGAAGATTAAAATTCTTCCGGCACTGATCGTGCTGCCGGCGCTGCTTGCGTCTTTTTCATCCGTCGTACGGGCACAGTCATCTTTGAGCCTTGATGAAGCCGTTGCCATCGCGCTCAACAACAGCCGGGTGCTCAACATCGCCCGCGAGGGGACCATAGGCGCAAAGGCCGGAAAGCACGAAGCGATCACCCGGTTTTTGCCGAAACTCAGTACTTCCTACAGTTATGTCCGTCTCAACGAGGCACCCGGCCTCAACTTTCCGGGATTCCCGCCTGTAATCCCGCCTGCTGCCATCGTAACCGGCACAAAAGACAATTACAACTGGGTGATCGAGGCGCGCCAGCCCCTGTTTGCCGGCGGCGGCATCCTGGCCGCCTATCAGTCCAGTCAAATTGCCGAGGACGCAGCGGTAATCGAAGAGGCGGCCAAGGCACAGGATGTGATTTATGATGTCAAAGTAGCGTATTTCAATATTTTAAGAGCGCAGCGGCTCTGCGATACGGCGGATCGGGCGGTAGAAATGCTCAGCGCGCACTGCGACGCGGCCGAACATTTTTTTAAGGTCGGCCTGATTCCCAAAAATGACCTGCTCCAGGCGCAAGTCGAGCTGGCCAACGGCAGGCAGGCCGCCGTGAAGGCACAAAACGCGCTGGAGCTGGCCGGGTCACACCTGAACATTCTTTTGAAACGTGATCTGCACACCCCGGTGGAGGTGCAAGATAACCTGTCTTATGCTCCGTTTGACCGTACACTGGAGCAGTGCCTGGATATTGCCCGGCAAAACAGGCCGGAGCTCAAGGCTGCAAAACTTAAAAGCGAGCAGGCGGATAAAGCGGTTCGTATCGCGATGAGCGAATTTTTCCCGGTCGTGAGCATGGTCGGACAATACGGGCGCTTCGGCGACAAGCCCGATCTTGACGGCAGCACATACAGGGACGCGGAAAACTGGCAAGTGATGGCGGTAGCCAGTTGGGATTTCTGGGAGTGGGGGAAAAGCAAATACCGTGTGGATGCCAGCCGTGCGGCCCTGCATCAGGCAACCGATATGGCCCTGGAGCTTCACGACCAGGTGGCCCTCGAAATTAAAAACGCGTATCTGCTGCTCAAAGAAGCACAAAGCCAGATCGACGTTTCTCAAAAAGTGATCGATCAGGCGCGTGAAAATCACCGGATTTCCGAGGCGCGCTACCTCGAAAGGGTGGCGCGCTCCACTGAAGTGCTCGATGCTCAGACGCTTTTTACCCGCGCGCGCTCCGAATATGCCAACGCGTTGGCGGATTATAATATTTCTCAGGCCCGCCTGGAAAGGGCAATGGGTATTATCAACCGGCCGCCTCAAAATTGAGCGCAAGGAAAGGGTTTTTAAAATGAAAAAATCATATCTGTGGCTACTGATAGCGTTTAGCGTTGTTTTGCTTACCCCCTGCCGGGGGCAGACGGAAGAATATACGCTTCGGAATCTGTATCAGCAGGCCCTTATCAACTCTGAGAAAATAAAATATGCCGAAGAGAATCTCTACATCGCCCGGATGACGAAAAACAAGGCCTGGGCGGTGTTGATTCCCAGATTGACGGCCTACGGCACTTATAATCATTTTTCGCAGGAGAAGTACCAAACGACGGTCACCCCCCTGCCCGATCCTTTGCCCGCCATAACAGGCAGCGTACTGATTCAGCCGTCGTCATCGGGTAACTGGGGCGTACGCGCCGATCAGTCTTTTTCACTGTCCGCCCGCGAGCTTGACGCTCTGAAAATCGCCGGCCAGGGCATCACGAAAAGCGAATACGACCTCGATTATGCCAAAACGGATTTTATCCTCGCGGTAGCCTCTTCATACTATGATGTACTGCGCGCACAAAAGGCACTCGATATTGCACAGGCCAACCTCGACCGCCTGGCACAATATCGTCATTTTGTGGACAAAAAGGTCAAAGTCGGAGAGCTCACCAGGACGGCTCTGCTGCGGGCCGACGGCGAGCTCTCGGGAGCGCGCGCCGACTATCTGCGCGCCCAAAACGCTCTTAAGCTGGCGCGCGCGGCGCTGACACGCGTGACAGGTGTCGATGAGCCTTTCGAGCTGAAAGAAGAAGATGCCCCGCCAGTGCCTGCTGACGAACTGGACAAAATGCGCGCCGCGGCTCCGGACGCCAGAGCTGATTTAAAAAGCTATGAGATGCACACACAGATGGCCTCCCGACAGGTAAAGTATGCGCGCGGGGCGTTCTGGCCGCAGGTGGGCCTGTTTGCCGTTTACAGCGGCCTTGACCAGAGTCCCGAAACAGCGACACTGAACAAAGAAAGTGTCTTTGCCGGCGTGAGCCTGACCTTTCCTTTTTTCGAGGGCGGCCTGAGGATTGCCGAATATAAAGAAGCGCAGGCCAAAGAGCGCCAGGCCCGCTTGGCCTATGAAGACCTGAAAAAGACTGTCGACATCGAACTGCGCGCAGATTATCTGGAGTTGGAAACACAAAAAGGCACACTGACGTTTCTGGAAGACCAGCTTGTCTATGCCCGTGACAACTACAATGCTGTGCTGCGCCAGTATGAAAACGGCCTGGCCACCAGTCTCGACGTGATGGACGCCAACACGCTGCTTGTATCGTCGGAGCGCAACGCGGCCGACGCCTTATACGGCTTCCGGCTGGCTCATTTGAAAGTCAGGAAATCAAGCGGAACTCTGTTGCAATTTATCGGAGAGGAAAAATAACAAGCGCATGCGTATCGTCATCATGCGGGGAGGAAAAAAATCTATGAAATCTCGATTCAACACTGTGTCTGTTCACCGCTGTACGCTGTGGCGCATGGCCGCGCTTGTGCCGCTTGTCTGTCTGGCCATGGTCTTTGTTTTCACTGCCTGCTCCCAAAAAGAACAGGCGCACGAGGAGCGGCTGGTAAATGTTCATGTATGGGAAGCTCAAGTCAGAAAAGTTCGGCCCCATCTGGAAACAACCGGAACGCTCAAAGCATATGAAGAAGTGCTGGTCAGCGCGGAAGTTGACGGGATAATCAAAAATATTCTTGTTGATGAAGGCTCTGTTGTAAAAGCGGGTCAGCTGCTGGCACAGATTAACGATACGGACTACAATTTGGACCGGGAGCGCACACAGGCGGCAATGCGTCAGGCGCAGGCCTCCCTGGAGAATGCACGGGCCGAATACGGGCGCAAAGAGGCGCTGTTCAAAGACGAGCTGATCACCCGCCAGCAGTTTGACGATATCTCCACCAGGGTATCTCTGGCAGAGGCGGAGCTCGCAAGTGTAAAGGCCACTTTGGCCATCGCTCAGGAAAGGCTGGCGCGTACAAAAATTTATTCGCCGCTCAACGGGGCGGTCAAGGAAAAGAAACTCTCCGCCGGTGACTTTGTCCGCAACGGCATGCCGGTTTTTCAGGTGATCAGTACAAATCCGCTAAAGCTGAGTTTTACCGTCGCTGAAAAAGACGTCGCCCGGCTCAAAAAAGATCAGGAAATTTCCTTCACCGTGGACGCCTTTCCGGACAAAACCTTTACAGGAAAAGTCAGCCTGCTCTACCCCAACGTGGAGGAACGCACAAGGACGCTGCAGGCCGAAGCGCTGGTGCCCAATGCAGACCGCATGCTCAAACCGGGCTACTTTGCCCGTGTCCAGATATTTATCGAGGCCTCCCGCGACGCGGTGGTCGTGCCGGTGACGGCTCTGCTTTATGACAATGCCACCATACGGGTTTTTGTGGTCACAGCGGGTAAGGCTGAGCCGCGTGTCATCAAAATCGGCAACAAGTACGGCGAAGTCGTGGAAATTATCGAAGGAGTTGAAGAAAATGAACAGGTGGTCGTAGTGGGCCAAAACAACCTGTCGGAAGGAGTAAAGGTTAATGTGGCTCGCTAAAACCTCCGTCAAACGGCCAGTTTTCGCCACCATGGTCATCATGGCTCTGGTGGTGCTGGGCATTGTCAGCTATCCGCTCATCGGAGTCGATCTTTTTCCCAAAATCGATTTCCCCATCGTCACGATTACGACAACCCTCAAAGGGGCAAGTCCCGACGTGATGGACGTCGATGTCACTGAGCGCATTGAGGGAGCGGTTAACACGATCAACGGCGTCAAGAGCATTACCTCGACAAGCTACGAGAGTTTTGCCCGGACAACTATCGAATTTGTTCTCGAGCGCAACATTAATGAAGCGGTCCAGGACGTACGCGAAAAAGTATCCGAAATCCGCTCGAAGCTGCCCGCCGATATTGACGAGCCGCGGATCGCCAAGGTGGATCCTGACGCCTCGCCGATCCTGTTTTTAAATCTTTCCGGCAATCGCTCGGTGCGCGACCTGTCCACCTACGCAGACGAAATACTCAAGGAGCAGCTGCAGCGCATCAACGGCGTCGGTGACGTTATTTTTTACGGACTGAGGCTTCGTCAGGTGCGCATCTGGCTGGATGCGGCCAAAATGCAGGCGTATCAGGTATCGCCGGGTGATGTGGTTGTGGCTCTCCAGCGCGAAAACATCGAGCTGCCGGGCGGCCGGATTGAAACGAAAACAAAGGAATACACCGTCCGCATCAAAGGCGAATTCGCCAGAATTACGGATTTCAATGACCTGATCATCAGCTATTACAAGGAAGCGCCGGTGCGCATCCGCGACATCGGCCGGGCTGAAGACGGCATGGAAGAAAAAAGGAGCCTCGCCCGCTTCAACCAAGTTCCGGCAGTCGGCATGGCCATTCAAAAACAGTCCGGCACGAACACGGTGGAAGTCGCCAACAGTGTGAAAGCCGAAGTTGCAAAGATCAACAAAACACTGCCGCCCGGAATGCAGATCAATATTGCCGGAGACCAGTCTCTGTTTATCGTGCGCTCCATCAACGAGGTCCAGTTCCATCTCATCATCGGCAGTATCTTTGCCATTTTAGCGGTTTTCATTTTTTTGAAAAACACGCGCACTACGCTGATCAGCGCTGTGGCCCTGCCCGTTTCGGTCATTTCCACCTTTGCGCTCATCAATGCCTTTGATTTTACCTTCAACAACATGACGATGCTCGCCCTTTCTCTTTCGGTGGGGCTGCTCATCGACGACGCGATTATTGTCATCGAAAACATATTCCGCCACGTGGAGGGGGGCATGTCGCCGCGTGAGGCGGCTGTTTTCGCCACCTCGGAAATCGGCCTGGCCGTGATGGCCACAACATTTGCCATTGTGGCCATCTTCCTGCCCGTGGCCTTCATGAAAGGTATTATCGGAAGATTTTTCCTGCAGTTCGCCCTGACGATTGTTTTTGCCATACTTGTATCTTTGCTCGTTTCCTTCACGCTGACACCGATGATGGCGTCAATTTTTCTCAAACCCGGCCTGAAGTCAATACCCAACCCCCTGGCCGGTACGCAGGCGCTACAGGCGCCGAAAAAGAAAAAGATATGGCAAAAAACGAGCGACGCTCTGGAGCATCAGTATAAAAGGCTTGAAGAATTTTACCGGCGGGTTCTGGAATTCACTTTAGGCTACCGCAAGACAGTTCTTTTTTCCGCTTTCGTGATCTTTGTCCTGAGCCTGGCTCTGACCACTTTTATCGGGAAGGAATTCAACCCTCCGGAAGACCAGAGCGTCTTTATGGTGCGCATGGAGGCGCCGATCGATTACTCTGTCGAACAAGTCGAAAAATATTTAGGCAACACCGAACAAATGATGCAGGATTTGCCGGGCGTCAAATCCGTCTATTATGTCCAGGGATACGGAGGCTACGCCAACCGGGCGCTGATCATGATCAACCTTGTACCTAAATCTCAGCGTAAACACACACAAGAAGAGCTCAAAAAAATGGCGCGAACAAAATTACGGACCATCCCGGGGCTGAAAGTTTCGGCGGAAGACATTTCCGCCGTAGGCGGTGGAATACGCAATGTGCCGATTCAGTATAGCATACGCGGACAGGATCTCGCGGCTGTACAAAAATACGCAAAACAGATTTCCGATGAATTTGCCAAACTGCCGGGCATCACGGACGTGGATACTTCCCTTGAGGCGGGCAAGCCTGAATTCAAGGTTTATATCGACCGCGACCGGGCGGCTAATCTGGGCGTCGATGTGGCCTCGGTGGCCGAAGCCGTCAACCTGCTGGTCAGCGGCGAGCTCGATATCGCCAGATACAAGGATGAACTCAAAGGCAAGCGCTACGACATACGCGTGAGACTCAATCCCGCAGACCGCGACAGCATCGACGGTTTGCAGCGCATTACCGTGCGCGCCCGCGACGGAAAACTCGTGGAGCTGGCCAACATAGTGCAGGTGGAGGAGGGCGTAGGCCCCAGCGTGATCAACCGCACCGACCGGCAAAGGGCCGTAACCATCTTTGCCTCCCTGGAAGGCAAGCCGCTGGGCCAGGCCACGGCGGAACTCGATGCCATCTCGGACAGGGTTTTGCCGCCCGATTACTTGCCCAAGCATCTGGGCGTGGCCGACATCATGGAAGAATCCTTCATCTATCTGATGTTCGCGCTGGTGCTGGGAATCATTATGGCCTACATGATTCTGGCTTCGCAGTTTGAAAGCTTCATCCATCCCGTGACGGTGCTGCTGTCCATGCCTCTTTCGTTTATCGGGGCTTTCGGCGCCCTGTTTTTGACGGGAAAGACTCTCAATATTTTCAGTTTCATCGGACTTATCCTGCTGATGGGGCTGGTGAAGAAAAACGCCATCCTGCTGGTCGATTACACCAACGTTTTAAGAGGCAGGGGAATGCCCCGCCGTGAGGCGATCCTGCAGGCAGGCCCCGTGCGGATGCGCCCGATCCTCATGACGACCTTTGCCATGATTTTCGGCATGCTGCCCATTGCCCTGGGCGTGGGCGAGGGGGCGGAAGCGCGTGCGCCCATGGGGATTGCGGTGATCGGCGGCCTTTTCACCTCGCTGGTGCTGACGCTCGTTGTCGTGCCGTCCGCCTATGATATTTTTGACGACTGGCAGGAAAAATTCAAAAACAGAAAAAAGAAAAAAGCGCTGCCGGCTCAACCATAATATGCCGGTACGCCGGGGAGGAACGCCTATGAAGATGCTGTATATCATTTATGCCTCGGCCAGTGATGAAAGCGTCACGACCGCCTTCAAGGAAGCGGGCTACCGATCCTACACCAAGGGGCAAGGCATGACGGGAGAAGGAGAAGAAAGCGAACCGAAACTCGGCACTCACTACTGGCCGGGCACCAACAACGTCATGCTGATGGCCTTGCCTGACGAGGAAGTTCCACGCATCCTCGAGCTCGTGAGAACCCTGAAAGTACAGCAGCCGCGCGCCGGACTGCGCGCCTTTACCGTCCCCCTGGAGGAATGCGTCTGATCACGTCTTGCCCCCCGGCAGGCAAAGTGCGCAAATGGAAAAAGGCAGGAGTCGAAAACCAGGAAATAAGCGGGTAATCGGCGACAGGAAAGATGTGCTTAGCAGATACTTTACCTGTTTTCAGGAATCTGTGGCGATCCATTTTTCTGTTTATAATATATACAAAAACAGCCATGTCGTATGCTTTGTATACACACATCCCCGATGAATATCGTAACTATGACCGTTAGTACTGCCCATTGCCCTGTATAAATATCCAGAATATGGGCGCTATTCCCGTGCCCCGCAACCCGGCACCGTCCGGGCGATAAAACCTGCAGTATGGTATAATATTTGCTGTCATTGATCATCCAGATATTTTCTTAACAGGGCGATTGATGCCCGGACAGCATTGACCAAAGGAGGCAAAGAAATGAATGACAGATCATGGCATCGCCACTACGACCCGGGTATCCCCACATCAATTCGCTACCCGCACATAATCGTACCGGACATTGTACAAATTCCCGCCAAAACCCACCCGGACAAACCGGCAATGGTTTTTGAGGAACGGGAAATCACCTTCTGGGAGCTGCGCGTGCAGATATTGCGCTTCGCCAACGCACTGACGGCTCTTGAAATACAAAAGGGAGACAGGGTCGGTCTGCACCTGCCGACGTGCCCTCAGTATGTCATTGCCTACTACGCGCTGCTGTCGCTGGGGGCGATTGTCGTCAATCTCAACCCTTTATACACAGTGGAAGAGCTGCAGCAGACAGCCCACACAACAGGCATGTCGGCGCTTGTCACCTCGGACATGTCTTTGAACAATGCGCGCGTTCTTGTTAAAACGGCCGATATCAAAAAAGTGGTCTTCGCCAGGCTTGGCGATTATTCCGGACACGCGGCCAAAAAAGAGAGCTCGTCTGCCGAGCCGGAGGAAGGGTGGCATTCATTTACGCAAATTCTGGAAAACTGCACAAACACGCGCAAGCCCCGTGTGAATGTCAGCCCGGACGACGTGGCCGTGATTCAGTTTACCGGGGGAACCACCGGCATCCCCAAAGGCGCCATGCTCACCCATAAAAATATCATTGCCGCAACAGTCCAGCTGGCCGCCTGGACATCTCCTCTTTTGCAGCTGGTCCCCCCCGGGCGCCGCACTATCCTGACACATCTTCCCTTGTATCATGTTTACGGCAATCTTTTGGTGAACTGGTCGATCTACAGCTGCATAAAACAGATTCTGATCGCCCGGTTTCAAATCGACGAACTGATCGACCTGATAAAAACCCAGGAGCAGATCTTCTCGTTTCCAACCGTGGCCACGGTGATCAGCGCCCTTTTGAGTCATCCCCGGCTCGGCGAGCTGGACCTGGGCAAAAAAGTCATCTCCATCAACTCCGGCGGCGGCCCAACGGCACTGCATCTGATGGAGCAGCTCGACGACATGGGTATTTACACCAGACAAGGCTGGGGGATGAGTGAAACAGTCGCCGGAGGGACCAATACACCGGTGTTCGGCATCAGAAAAATCAACAGCATCGGCATCCCCTATCCCGATAATGACGTGAAACTGGTGGATCTGGAAAATGGTGTGGATGAAGTCCCACGGGGTGAGCCGGGTGAAATTATCATCAAAGGCCCCACGGTAATGAAAGGGTACTGGAATGACCCGGAAGGAACGGCCGAACAGTTAAAAGACGGCTGGCTCTACACAGGCGATATCGCCATTCAGGACGAGGACGATTTCCTTTTTATCGTTGACCGTAAAAAAGACATGGTTATTTCCGGAGGCTTCAATATTTACCCCAGAGAGGTGGATGAAGTTCTTTTTCAGCATCCCAAGGTTGAATTCGGTATCGCCGTAGGCGTGCCTGATGAATACCGCGGCGAAACTCTGAAGGCCTTTATTGTTCTGAAAAAAGCTCAAAGCGCGACAGACAAAGAGATCATTGATTTTTGTAAGGAGAAACTCGCCCCTTACAAAGTCCCCAAACTGGTGGAATTTCGTGACTCTCTTCCTCAATCATCTGTAGGCAAAG
>LSQX01392499.1_pt1 | contig 15807 bp, 13 predicted proteins | sample 654561 | NCBI WGS metagenome assembly LSQX01 (sample SAMN04489861, study PRJNA283612) | anaerobic digester metagenome | isolation source: 4 biogas reactors fed with cattle manure at either 37C or 55C with and... | place: Denmark: Kongens Lyngby | collected 2014 | reverse complement strand
GGGAGAGTATATTGATAAGTGGAAAGGAATGGAGTCTGAGGTGACTGAACTCGTTAATTATATGAAGAAGTCTATAGAATCTTCCCTTAATCTCTAAAAGGCTGGTGTTGAGAATTCCATTGATAGGTTCTCTCATACCGAAATTTCTTAAAATGGTCAAAAACCGCTGGATATGTTCCCGCCTACCGATAGTGCAAAAAGTGCCTTTGACTTGTTTTCGACTACCGACAATGTAAAAGACATCAAACCAGCCGGCTCGTTGCATGTTGAGTGCGTGGTATTGATGTCGAGGGTTGAGAAATAAAAGTGTAATAGTGCTTGATATAAAGGAACTTCCGTGATTTTGAACTCGTATTCAAGCCGGGTTCAAGGTCACGGAATTTTTATTGTGAGAACATATCTACAGCCAAAAAAACGCAAGGTTGTGTGGATGGAATTACTTTCTGCCTTGCGAGTTGATGGAATTACTGTCAAAAATGTGCCGAGTGGATAAGATTACTGTAAAAATATGATTGAGTTGACAAGGTGGATGTAGGCTAAAAAATTATAATAAATAGCAATAAATGATATGAAACCTATTGAAAAACATAACAATTCATGGTATGATTTAAGCTAGAATCTTATTGTATTATGACACGGGTATTGGGGTGTAAAAATGATAGAGCAGAATGAAAAATGGATAAATATTGATGAAGCAGCTGAATATTTAGGCGTCAAGCCAGGAACTGTGCGTGATTGGATCAGAAAAGGAAAAGGGATACCGGCACATAAAATCGGTAAACAGTGGAAATTCAAATGTGCTGAGTTAGACGCTTGGGTAAAGAGTGGTAAGAGCGCAATTGACTAGATACAATGAAAGGGAGGCAGCGTATAGAATGGATTTAGGGCAAATATTCACAAATAAATATGTTGCAGAATATATGGTGTCTCTATTTAATTTAGATAATACAGATGCGATATTAGATCCGTGTTTTGGAGAAGGTGCATTTATAGAAGCCTGTTTGAATCAGGGGTTCAAGAACATTTCTGGATACGAATTAGATGAGAATCTTTATAAAGAAGTGAAAACAACATATCCGACTCTTAATTTGCATAATGCAGACTTTTTGAATATAAATTACAATGGAAAATATGATGGAATTATTATGAATCCGCCTTATATAAGGCAAGAAAAAATAGATAATCTTAAACCCTATGGAATTACAAAGAAGATATTAAGAAAAAATGCCATTTTTGAAAAGCTACCTCGGACAGCTAACTTGTATATGTATTTTATATTAAAAGCAATTGATCTGTTGAAAGCTGAAGGTCAGTTAGTGGTTATTTTCCCGAGTAGTTGGTTAAAAGCACGAAGTGGTAAGACTTTTGAAAAAATACTCTTTTCAAAATGTTCGCTGAAACATCAAATTCATATTTCGGGAGAAGTGTTTGAAAAAGAGGCATTGGTTGAAGTTGTGATTTTAGTTTTAATAAAAGGTAAAATAGAGATTGAACCTGAGATAAAAAACTTGGAGATTATTAGTGGACAGATTGCTGATAAGGGATCCTGCAGTATTGAGGACGACCTATACTTTAGTGAGAGTTTTTCAAAGTATGCACGAATAAGGCGAGGTTTAACAACAGGATTTAATACTATGTTTATTAACCCTGTTTTTAAAGATAGTTTATCAAAAGAGATGTTGGTACCTATTATCTCGTCTCCGAAAGCTATTAAGGGGTACAATACCAAAGAGGCAGAGGTAGATATGTTGTTTTCAGCATCTAGAGATGATGAACTGAATGATGAAATAATCGATTACCTTTCATATTGGGAAAAAACTATTTTACAAAAAGCCTCACCAAAAACATTGTACGAAAAAATACAACAAGGAGTACCTTGGTATAGTGTAAAAACGATTGATAGTAAGGGGATTCTATTTAGTTATTTTGTGCGTAATGATATGAAATTTATTGATAACAATTTGGGAACATTAGCACGAGATAATTTTTATATTATATATCCTAAGATTGATAGAGGATTGTTATTTGCATTACTCAACAATTATTATACATATTATCAACTTGAGAAGTCCGGAAAAAAATATGGTGCAGGTTTACTAAAATTACAGCGTTACGATATAGAAGATTTAAAATTTCTGGATATTGGTTTGCTTTCAAACCGAGACCAAGAAAAAATCTGTAATCTAGCCGAAAAGTTGTCTTCTGAGGGAGATGCTATGATTGTGAATATGATTACAGAAGTTATTTCTTACTATTCAAATGTAAGCTTTGAAGAAATAACAAATCGATATAATGAAATCAAGAAGCGGAGATTGGAGGGTTATACAAATGGCAATTAGTGTCGTAAGTCTATTTTCAGGAGGAGGTGGGTTAGACCTCGGATTTAAAAAGGCAGGATTTAACATTAAATGGGCAATAGACAATAATAGTAATGCTGTGTCGACTTATAAAGCAAATATTGGAGATCATATTATTTTTGCAGATATTAATACCATTGATTTGGATAGTATACCCTATGCTGATGTTGTAATAGGAGGCCCCCCTTGTCAGTCTTTTTCCCTTGCAGGAAAAAGAGATGTTGAAGATGAGAGAGGTCAATTGGTTTGGAGATATATTCAGATTATCAAGCACATAGAACCAAAAGCGTTTGTCTTTGAAAATGTAACAGGTCTTCTTTCCGCTAAAAATTCGAAAGGGGAAAAGGTAATTGAACTTTTAAAATATGCTTTTATTGAAATTGGATATAAACTTTCAACTAAAGTAGTGAATGCAGCTGATTATGGGATTCCTCAAAGAAGAAAACGAGTAATTATTGTTGGCCTGAAGAACGGAAAATCTTTCCAGTTTCCGGCAAAAACTCATTGTGAAGATGGAAATGGTCTCAAGCGTTATGTAAGTGTTAAAGATGCGTTGGGGGATTTGCCATTAGCTATTGAGGATGAAAAAGGAACGACTGAATATTTGGTTGAACCTCAAAATGAATACCAAGAGAAAATGAGATGTAAAGGGGGGATTTCTGAACACTTCATACCTCAAATGAGTGAGCTTGATAAATACATTATTTCTCACGTTAAACCCGGTGGTAATTACATGGATGTTCCCGCAGATGTGAATTCAACAAGAATTAGAAGGTTACAGAGAGATGGCGGACACACAACTTGTTACGGTCGGTTAAAACCAGATGCTCCATCGTATACTATTAATACTTACTTTAATAGGCCGAATGTAGGTTGTAATATACATTATTCTGAAGATCGTTTAATTACTGTAAGAGAAGCGTTGAGGTTGCAATCCTTCCCTGACTCATACAAACTAGTATCAACAAGCAAACAAGGGAAAAATTTTATTGTAGGAAATGCTGTTCCTCCAATACTGGCAGAGATTATTGCTAAAGAGTTAAAAAAATATATTTAGGAGGCAGTTTATGTGGATTTCATATTCTGATTCAGAAGTCAATAAATTTCATCCCGTTTGTGAAAGGGCATTGAACCAGGCTTTATTTTTACTTGGAAAAGATAGCGAATATAGAGTTGTTCATCATCAATATACTGGTTCGTTAGAGATGGATTATGTCGTACAAAGTCTTGCTACGGGGAAATATCTATGTGTAGTTGAGGTCAAAAGAACTCCTTCTGATATCCATAGCGCAAGATATCAATTCCAAGCTATGTCATATGTACAAATGAATGCTAATGAATCAGAAAAACCATTCTATATACTTACAAATCTGGAGTATGCTTTTGCTTTCAGATATGATTCAACTAGACCCCGTGTTTTTCAACAAATGCTAAAGCCAGGGCTTTCAAGTATAGCTAGTTTTGTGAACGATGATGAAGAAAGCCTCGTAAATAAGTTAGCTGAATACTTCAAAAGCAGAATCTCTGAATTTTGTAATAATTCATATGAGTATCTGGTTACCTTAGAAGAATTTGCATTACATATGGAGCAGATTAAAGAGAATCAAAAGAGATGGAAAAGCCATTTAGCAGTTTTATTATATGAATATATTAGAGGTGCATTTACGTTCTTAAATAGAAATGACTTGCCAGATATTAGAGTATTCCACAATAACATTGTGAGTATTTGTAATGAGGCGGCTAGAGTAAATTTCAAAGATATTTTTAATTACTCTGAAGATAAGTTTGAAAGAGATATTGTGGTAGATAATTCTACTCTTATTAATCTATACGATTTTGGTAATCAGAATGTTTCTGGAGATTCAGTTTCTGGAATTCTACATCAAATAGTTTCTGCAGGGCATGAACATGAAGGAGAGGTTCCAACTGATCTAGAATTAGGTCGTGCTGTTGCAGAGTTAGCAAAATATATTAATGGTAATCTAAATGCCGATGAACTTTTATGTGATCCTGCTGCAGGTAGTGGAAACCTTATTAGTTCTGCAATAGACGTACTAAATTTAAGACCAACACAGATACTTGCGAACGACTGGAATCCCAAGCTCTTGGAATTGCTGTCTTTACGACTTGGATTGAATTTTGCAAGAACTATTTCTCGTGATAATTCACCATCAATACATAATAATAACATCGTTGAGTTGGATAGAACTTTTTTCAATAATGTAAAGATTGTTGTAATGAATCCTCCTTTTGTTGCTGGGATTAATTGTGTGGATAGAAAACAAGAAATTTATAGAAGAATTCACTCTTTAGCAGGTCAAGATACTAACACGAATATTGGGCAGATGCCCTTAGAAGCAGCATTCCTTGAATTAATTACTTATCTAGTTAATCCTGGTACTACAATTGCATGTGTATTTCCTAAAACTCATCTTATGGCACGAGGTAATGAAGCGCAGGTAATCAGAAGATTAATTCTTAGTAATCTAGGATTGAGAGTTGTGTTTACATACCCAGGCAATGAAATATTTGACGAAGTTATTAAAGATACTTGTGTCTTGGTAGGCAAAGCAATGCAACCAAGTGATTTTATTGAAGTCATATCTAGTTATGAGAAAATACCAGATTTAGACATACAACGATTTTCATGCTCCTTAGTAGAAGAATTTTCAGCTGACTTTGCGCCAATTATGCCGGGTGTAGTGGCCAAAAAAGTCTCAATTAATGAATTAAGAGACAGTATTACAGATGGGTGGCGTTCTTTGAACAGTGAGATGGTAGATGCAATTGCTTTTGTAAAAGAAAACTTTGCAACTGCACCATTAATGAGAACTTTAGGGGAGTATGATTTTCTAGTTAAGCCAAAACGTGGTAATGCAGCAAATAGCGGTGGCAGTGACATCATGTTTTTTGATTCAAGAAAAGATTTATATAGTCAATTTGAAAATCGAAACATAGTGCTCAAAGCAGGTATGAGAAATGCGAAATTAGATACCCTCGATATTGGCCAAGGAGACTCAAAGTTCCTAGATGTTGCATCAAATGATGAGCAAATTATAGATGAGATTATAGATGTTTATGATAGATTACCAGCACGCGGTGGTAAGCAACAAAGAAAGCGAAAAACGAATCAAGAATGGAAGCGAATCTTAGAAAGAGAGAGTCGTAATGGTTTCGGTTCAAATTCTGTCCTTGTACCCCGTCTACTCAGAACTGGAGGAAAAGCGTATTTATCTAAGGAACAGGTATTTGTTTCAACAAATTTTGTTGTATATACATTGCCAACATACGAGGAAGCTTTGCTGCTATCTTCGTGGATGACAACTATTTTTTATCAGTTAATCTGTGAAGTGTCGTCTAAAGACCAGGAAGGAATGAGGAAGATGGAGGTTACTGATATTAATAAGACTTTCATTCCTCAACTTGATATAATCTCTGAAAATACACTTAATAAGATAATGGCAATAAAAGATGAAATCATATTTCTTAATTTAAAGAGTCCTGAAATTAGAGGGATTGACAAAATATGGGCCGATGAGCTGTTTGGAGATATGGCTTATGAAATTTTAGAAAGGGCACAAAGATTATTAAGTTTCTTAGCAAACAGAAGAGATCCGTAAATATAGACGGAGGTGTTTTAATGACTAGATGGAATAAGGCAAATGTTCCACATAAAGGGTGGAAATACCTCGGAATGGAAGACTTAGGTGAGAATTTAGAACCTGATGATGTGATCAAATACGAGCAATGTGAAATGTGTGGTAATGAAAGAATTCGATATGTGCACATTTTAGAACATCCAGATTATTATGGTGAGATACGTGTAGGTTGCGTATGTGCATCTAAAATGATAGAAGACTATGTGAATCCCAGAGAAAAAGAAAGAGAATTAAAGAATCGGGTAAATCGAAAAAAGAATTTTATGAAACAAGAATGGCGTTATAAGCCGAGTACTGGTAATTATTCACTTCGATATAAAGGTGATTACATAACAATTATAAAAAGTAAGTTTAATTCTGGTTGGGGAGTTATTTTTAAAGGGAAATGCCAATGGGATTATAACGGAAGAATGATTACAGACCTTAATACTGCAAAAATAGTAGCATTTAATTTATTTGATGAATTGCATGAATCTAAAGAGCAAGTACAACCTTACTGGGATGGATACCGTTGGATTTATTATTAATCTATTAGTATATTTTTATAATTGTTATGGGTAGGGGGATTATCTATGACAGATGCTCGTTCATTTAAAGATTATGTGGCAAAGGCGTTTGACAATCAATTCTGGGCAGTTGCTGAAACATATCTTGACGAAAAATTCGATTCTTTGGACATAACCTTATATAGGGTTCATAAAGCTGGAAAACCAGAGGTTGTAGACGTGAATGTTGAACATGTATGGGTTGATGATTTGCCAGAAATGAGAATTCAATTTGATGTAGCTTTATCTGTTATATTCGAGATTCCTGAGGCTGATTATCACTACGATGATTCAGAGGAAAAGTCAATATGGTTAATGGTTCGTTGCCATGGTGACCTTAGTAGAAACCTTCAGGACCTTGAGATTTTTGAAGTTTCTGATTATGGCAGGAAAAATCGTACTAAAAACCCGTTAGATGATTCACTTGTTCCCTATATCCCATATGAAAAGTTAGATGAAGTGGCTACATCATTTCTTAAGGAATACTATCCAGAAGCTCTTAAGTCCACCCCATATGGTCAAAATCCTATTTGGGTTGACCCTAATACCCTTACAAAAAGACTAGGTTTAACAATAAAGACTCAATGCATAAGGGAAAATGCTTCAGTATTTGGTCAAATTTACTTTGTTGATACTGATGCAGAGATGTATGATTCAAATACTCAGAGTAATACAAGAATACGTATTGAAGGAAAAACTATTGTCGTTGATCCCAAGATTTATTTGCTGCGAAGTTTAGGATCTATTAATAATACAATAATACATGAATGTGTTCATTGGGTAAAGCATCGAAAGGTATTTGAACTTGAAAGGTTATATAATACTACTGCTTCTCATATTAGTTGTGAAGTGATTGGAGGCGCCGTCTCTACGCTTTCAAAACAATCTACCGAATGGATGGAAAAACAGGCTAATCAACTAACTCCTCGAATTCAAATGCCAGCAGAACCTTTTAGGATAAAAGCAAATCACTATATATCACAATTTATGCGTGAATCGAATGCTAGGCATACAGTAGATGTAATGGAAAAAGTTATTACTGCATTAGAAATCGGTTTTGGTGTATCTAAGCAAGCAGCAAAGATTCGCCTTGTAGAGTTGGGGTTTGAAGAAGCTACAGGCACATACACATATCTTGACGGTCATTATGTAAAACCGCATGGTTTTCGTAAAGGGGCAATTAAGATTAATCAGACTTTTTCTTTAAGTGCCCAAGATGCAGCCATTGAAAGGTTTATTAACCCAGAACTTCGTGCCATAACTGAAAATGGGGATTATCTCTTTATAGACAACCATTTCGTATACAATTCACCACTTTATGTAGAACGTGATGAAAATGGAAAGCTAGAATTAACCGGATATGCCCGTTCTCATATGGATGAGTGTTGTCTTGTTTTTGATATGCGTATAACTAGCAAGGTAGATAATGTATACCACACAGCATGCTTCTTAAACCGTGAACCAAGTGACATCACTTTTGAAATTAGATTTCATAACGGATACCAAAATGCACCTCAAGAACGTCAAGTTGCTATGCGTAAGAAAGTTCAAGCAGAAGAATTAGAAATTCGCAAACAAATGACTGATGATCCAGAACAGTGCATGGAACTCCTTCTTAAATGGAGAGGCATGAATTATACTGACCTTGGTCTTGAAATTGATCGTGATCCAAAAACTATTAGTCGCACCGTTAAAGGTAAGACTGTTCCAACAGTGGAAACTGCAGCGCTGATATGCTTTGGCCTTCATCTCCCCCCTATAATTAGTATGAAGCTCATGGAGGTACTTGATTGCCAACTAAATCCAATAAAATGCCCTAGTCATCAATGGATTAATGAGGCTTTATACATAAAATACCCAGAGCCAATATGGGCTGTTCGGGAATATTTGATTCCATACGGGGTAGAAATTTAATTTTTTTATTAAAAAAACGGACACAGCATGTCCAATATCTTGCTAAAAAGTGGCCTGCGACAAAAATCAGGCCATTTTTTGTTGGTAAGTAAAACAACTCAATAGTATCAAGAGTATCAAGTTTATTTTAAATTGTAAATTTACTCTTTAATCTACTTTTAATTTGATTACCGGAGTTATCTAAGTAAGCTCTAAAGGCTGAAAAAGATAACTCCGGTTTTTTTATTTCTAAAAGTACTGATGGACATTGCATGTCCATTTTTCAAAAAAATTATGTGTTACATTAGTAATAGATAAGCAGCAGTGCTTTCTAAATATTATCTCAAAGTCCGAGATGCGCATTANNTTAGGACGGCGGGATGCATAAGAGTCTAGAACACAGTGATAAAGGCTGTGTTTGAAATGAAGATGCACCCACCGTGATTTCGTGCGCCCTTTTTTCGGACAAGCGGAGTCTGTGGCCATCTTCACCACAGGCTCTTTTTGTATTCCGCCGCCAAGTCTTGGACGGAAAGGAATACGAAATGAAAAAGAAAAACCAAAGTATCACTTATACCTATTGGTGTTGGGATGAGGAATCAAAAAAGACATTCCCAATCACCATTACCGCAGGTCAAAGCGGTGTAACCGAGGAGCATATTATTATGCTCAACGAATTCGACCATGCGTCTGAACTTGGTGACCGTTATGAACAAGAAAACCGTGATTATGGCACAGAAAATAAGAAGGCCAAATGCAAAAGAGACTCGGATGATTGCACTCGCGATCCAGTTGAAAATCTCGAAACCAGTGCAACTGACCCTGCCCATATTTTATTTAAAGAAAAAACGGACGAGCCTAATCCATTAGTTGAACAATTGCTATCCTTGATGGAAAAACTCACGCCACAGCAAATTGACCTTATTTATGATCTCTTTGGTAGCAGGCGTCAACTCACGGATATTGCAAAAGAAGAAGGTGTTTCCGTTACGGCAATTCATAACCGTAAAAACAAAATTATTGCAAGGTTAAGAAAATTGTTTGCAGAGCAAGGCATCATCTAAAACCGCATAACTACTGCATTTTGTGAAGGGGGTTAATAATTTCGGCTTTATAAAGAGGAAGAAATAAGACGCTACAGAAAGCCGCCCTTCCTCCGGGTGCAGGCCCGTATGATACAGGAGGTAAAGCCTATGAATCTACAGCACAAAGTGCAAATCAATGTTGCACAAAAAGACGGTTCCCATAAGAAAGCCGTTATCAAAAGCGGGATCGGCAAGATACCGCAAAAGCTACTGAATTTTCTTTTTGGTGAGTTTGCCGAAGTTTTGGTACTCACTCCCGGAAAGAGCGTTCAGTCAGTTGAAATCCACGAAATTGGGAAAGGAGGAACATCACATGAGCCGAATTAAACTACTTCTTGATGTGGTAAGCGATATGGAATCGCTGACGGAAAGTTTGCGCACCTTGGCGAATGCAATCGCAAGCGACGAAACTGCAGAAACATCAGAAAAAAAGACTACCACTCAAGAAACATCAAATGCAAAGCCTACCGCAAAGACAATTACAGTAGAAGATGTCAGAGCCGTGCTTGCATCTATCAGTCAAAGCGGCAAAACCGCCCAGGTTAAAGAATTGCTTATAAAACATGGAGCAAACCGTTTAAGCGAGATTGACCCTGATAAGTATGAGTCTCTCCTTGCGGATGCGGAGGTACTTGCCAATGGGTAAACAGAAGGCGAATTGTGCCAAAGGCACAAGAGAGGCTAGTCTGGACCACGCAGTCCTTTCGGCATCCGGTTCCCATAGGTGGACGAAATGCACCCCCTCTGCCCGACTTGAACTAGAGTTTGATGATGCAGAATCTTCTGCCGCTGCCGAAGGTACCGCCGCTCATGCTTTAGCCGAACACAAATTACGTAAGGCACTGAAAATGCGTAGCAAAAAACCCATCTCCCCCTTTGACTGTGACGAGATGGACGAACACACAGATGCTTATGTGGGTTTCGTGCTTGAACAGCTGGAGCTGGCAAAACAAACCTGCTGTGACCCACTGGTGCTGATTGAACAGCATTTGGACTTCTCTAAATATGTACCGAGAGGATTTGGCACGTGCGACTGCATTATCATCTCTGATAAGGCCCTTCATATAATTGACCTAAAGTACGGTATGGGAATTTTGGTAAACGCAGAACACAACAGTCAAATGATGCTGTACAGCCTTGGTGCTTTAGAAATCTATGACAGCATTTATGACATTGAAGAAGTGTCTATGACAGTTTTTCAACCTCGCAGGGAAAATGTTAGCACATGGACTATCACAGTGGACGAACTAAGAAGTTGGGCAGAAAATGAGTTAAAACCAAAAGCGGAACTTGCATTTAAGGGCGAAGGCGAATATTGCCCGGGCGAGTGGTGTACCTTTTGTCGTGCCGCTGTGAAATGCCGTGCAAGGGCAGAAGAAAAACTGAAACTGGCGCAATCAGAGTTTCGCCTTCCACCGCTTTTAACAGATGTGGAAATCGAGGAGATATTAGGAAAATTAGGTGACATCACCAAATGGGCAAATGACATTCTTGCCTACGCTACCGACGCCACTGTCAACCACGGAAAACAGTGGTCGGGATATAAGGTTGTTGCAGGACGAAGTATCAGGAGATTTAAAGATGAAGATGCTGTTGCCAAGGCTGCGAAAGCCAATGGCTATAAAGACATCTACAAGCAAAGCCTGATTACACTTACGGAGTTTGAAAAACTGATGGGCAAATCCAAATTTAATGAAATTCTCGGTGACCTTGTATACAAACCACCGGGCAAGCCCACTCTCGTTCTTGTTTCGGACAAACGGCCGGAAATAAATGTATCAAACGCAAATAACGAATTTAATGAAATTATGGAGGATTGAATATTATGGCAAACCAGAAAAACAGTAAAACCAAGGTAATAACCGGTGTTAACACACGTCTTAGCTATTTTCATGGCTGGGAACCCGTATCCATTAATGGCGGAGCTGAAAAATACAGCGTTTCAGTACTTATTCCAAAGTCCGACAAGGAAACTCTAAAGGCAATCGAAGCGGCCGTAGATGCTGCTATTGAAGAGGGCATCGCAAAATTCGGCGGCAAAAGGCCAAAGAAAGCCGCCATTAAACTTCCCCTTCGTGACGGCGATATCGAGCGTGATGATGAGGCATATAAAGGACACTATTTCGTTAATGCCAACAGTACCACTGCTCCTCAGATTGTAGATAAGGCAGTCAAACCTATTCTGAACCGTGATGAAGTTTATAGCGGCTGTTACGCCAGGGTTTCGCTTAATTTCTACGCTTTTAATTCCAACGGCAACAAAGGTGTCGCCTGTGGACTTGGCAATATTCAAAAAATTAAGGACGGCGAACCGCTTGGTAGCAGATCATTGGCATCTGATGACTTCACATCCTTGGAAGATGACGATTTCCTCGCATAGACAAAACTACACGCACGGTGGGTGGCGGAGCCTTTTCCGCCCTCTCCTGTGTGATGGAAGGATGTGATTATTTGAAAACAATCAGCATTGATATAGAGACATTTTCCTCGGCTGACCTCAGTAAATGTGGTGTTTACCGTTACTGCGAAGCCCCGGATTTTGAAGTATTACTCTTCGGTTACTCCATTGACGGTGGCGAAGCACGGGTTATAGACCTTACCTGCGGAGAGAAAATCCCGGCAGACATAGTATTCGCCTTGTCAGACCCCGCCATTACAAAATGGGCTTTCAATGCACAATTTGAGCGTATCTGTTTATCCCGTTTTCTAGGTCTCCCCACAGATACTTACCTCGACCCAAAAGGGTGGCACTGCACGATGGTGTGGGCGGCAACACTTGGTCTGCCTCTTTCGCTTGAAGGAGTTGGTGCGGTGCTTGGATTAGAGAAACAAAAACTCCTAGAAGGCAAAAACCTAATTAAATATTTTTGTGTTCCCTGTGCTGCTACCAAAGCAAACGGCGGACGCAAAAGAAATCTACCACAGCATGATACGGAAAAATGGGAAACCTTCAAAGCCTATAACAAACGTGATGTCGAAACCGAAATGGGTATCCAGGCAAAGCTTGCAAAGTTTCCGGTATCAAATACAGAATGGAACAATTACAGGCTCGACCAAATTATAAATGACCGCGGAATTAACCTTGATATGTGTTTTGTAAAAGAGGCTATACGCTGCGATGAAGTTACTAAAACAAGACTAAGTAACCACATGCAAAAATTAACCTGTCTTGAAAACCCAAACTCTGTACAACAGATGAAAGCGTGGCTTGCCGAAAACGGCCTTGAAACAGATTCCCTTGACAAAGCAGCGGTTACGAACCTTATAAAAACTGCTCCTGACAATCTTAAAGAGGTGCTGTCACTTCGACAGGAACTCGCCAAGTCGTCAGTCAAAAAATATACCGCTATGAAAAACGTGGTAGGAACAGATGGCAGGGTCAGAGGTCTTATCCAGTTTTATGGTGCCAACAGAACCGGCAGATACGCAGGCAGGCTTATACAAGTGCAAAATCTCCCGCAAAACCATTTGCCTGATTTAGAAACAGCAAGAAACCTAATAAAGACAGGGTTGTTTGATGCGGTGGGAATGCTCTATGGCAGCACTTCAAGCGTCCTTTCGGAACTTATTCGCACAGCCTTTGTGCCAAAAGAAGGCTATCGTTTTATCGTCGCAGACTTTTCTGCAATTGAGGCTCGCATCATTGCCTGGCTTGCAGGAGAGAAGTGGCGACTGGATGTCTTTGCAAAGGGCGGTGATATTTACTGCGCATCAGCCTCGCAAATGTTTAACGTACCGGTTGAGAAAAACGGTATTAACGGACATTTACGGCAAAAAGGTAAAATTGCAGAACTTGCTCTCGGTTATGGCGGGTCTGTTGGGGCATTAAAGGCGATGGGAGCACTTGAAATGGGGTTGACAGAAGATGAGCTAAAGCCTCTCGTCACGGCATGGCGCTCGTCAAACCCCAACATTACAAAACTTTGGTGGGATGTGGACAGAGTCGCACTGAAGGCAGTCAGGGACAAAACCACAACTCAAACGCACGGTATTCGCTTTACTTATAAAAGTGGCATGCTTTTTATCACCCTCCCTTCCGGCAGAAACCTTGTATATGTTAAGCCGAGAATCAGAATTAACCAGTTCGGTTCGGACTGTGTAACCTACGAGGGTGTTGGCACCACAAAGAAATGGGAACGCATAGAAAGTTACGGCCCCAAATTTGTGGAAAACATTGTACAAGCCACTGCTCGTGATGTTTTGGCGGAAGCTTTGATGCGCCTTTCTGGCTTTGGGTTTGAGATAGTCATGCACGTCCATGATGAAGTGGTTCTTGAAGTACCGCTCGGCAAATTTTCTGTTGATGATGTGTGTCGAATAATGTCGGCAAGCCCTAAATGGACAAACGGGCTGCTACTTGATGCCGACGGCTACGAGTGTGATTTTTATAAAAAAGACTAGGAGGTTTATGTTTATGAATGAAATCAGAGTTTTTAACAATAAAGAATTTGGTCTGGTAAGAACAGTTACAATTGACTCTATTCCGTATTTTGTCGGAAAAGATGTCGCCGATATTTTAGGGTATGCAAAACCGGAAAATGCAATTGCTGCTCATGTGGATGATGAGGACAAAACCACTACCCTGATTCAGGGTACTGGTTCTAATTACAAAAGCAAAGCAGTTGTAATAAACGAAAGCGGTCTGTATAGCTTGATTTTTTCAAGTAAAATGCCAAACGCCAAAAAGTTTAAACACTGGGTTACAAGCGAAGTTCTTCCCAGTATTAGAAAACATGGTTTGTATGCTACCCATGAATTGCTCGACAATCCCGACATTATGATTAAAGCTTTGCAAGAGTTAAAAGCCGAGCGCCAACGTTCAAAAGAACTAATGCTTATTTCAGCGGTGCAAAAACAGCAAATAGCCGAACTTAAACCAAAAGCAAGCTATTATGACCTTATACTGCAAAACAAAAATACAGTTCCCATAACACAAATTGCAAAAGACTACGGAATGAGTGGACGTGCCTTTAATAAAATGCTGCATGAACTGGGCATTCAATATAAACTGCGCGGCACTTGGCTTTTGTATCAAGAGTACGCTGACCAAGGCTATACCCAATCTCGAACGCATGCAATTGATGCCGAACGCAGCGTTATGCACACATATTGGACGCAAAAAGGCCGCCTCTTCCTCTATGAGCTGCTTCGGTCAAAGCGCAATCTTTTACCGATTATCGAAAGAGGTGCATTATGAGTATAAACAAGTTTAACAAAGAAGGCTACCATGACCCAACAGCTTATGAGGCTTTAACAGCTGTGGCAAAAGAAGAAGCAAAAAAAGAGTATATGCCGCTGGTCTACATAGCCTCTCCCTTTTCGGGGGATGCGGAACGCAATACTAAAAGAGCAAGGGGATATTGCAGATTTGCGGTAAGCCGTGGATACATCCCGCTTGCACCACATCTGCACTATCCGCAGTTTTTGGACGATGACGATTCCGAAGAGCGTGAAATGGGTCTGTTCTTTGCCATAGTGTTGCTCGGAAAATGCGATGAATTATGGGTGTTCGGCAATATTTCATCCGGTATGGCTAAGGAAGTGGCAAAAGCCAAAAGACGAGGAATGACCATCAGATATTTTAACGAAAGATGCGAGGAGGTGCAGAAGGTATGAAAATAGCAGTCGGAAACAGTCGTATGGATAAAAAGTGGATTAACAAAGATATCTCCTGGGAGGACTTTTTGACAAGGTGTAAATCAACCGTACGCACCGTTGAAACCGTAGAAGAATACCGTAAACTCAAAAAAGGAAGGCAAGATGATATTAAAGACGTTGGTGGCTTTGTGGGCGGGCATCTTCGTGAGGGCAGACGTAAAAACGGCAATGTGCTGTGCCGTTCCCTGCTTACCCTTGACATGGACTACGGAAAACCGAATATTTGGGAAGATATTCTTTCAGTACTGCCATATAAGCTGCTTATATACTCTACTCACAAACATACACCCAAAAATCCGCGTCTTCGCCTTATACTTCCTTTATCCCGTGAAATCAGTGAGGACGAATATCCTGCGGTTGCCCGTATGGTAGCAAAGGAGATAGGGATTGACCTTTTTGATGATACAACCTATGAAGCTTGCCGTCTCATGTACTGGCCGTCCACATCGGCGAATGGTGAGTTTTTCTTTAAAGAAAAAGACGGAGAATTATTAAACCCAGATGATTTTCTTTCAAAATATGTAGACTGGAAGGATGTCTCCACATGGCCGGTATCATGCAGGCAATCGGAAGTGGTAAAACGCAGCATTGAACAGCAGGCAGACCCTTT
>LSQX01227415.1_pt1 | contig 15810 bp, 16 predicted proteins | sample 654561 | NCBI WGS metagenome assembly LSQX01 (sample SAMN04489861, study PRJNA283612) | anaerobic digester metagenome | isolation source: 4 biogas reactors fed with cattle manure at either 37C or 55C with and... | place: Denmark: Kongens Lyngby | collected 2014 | reverse complement strand
TGGAGCTCCGACTTTCCTCAGGTATTGCTACCCGCGACTATCCGATTTACTTGCGACTATGATTATACACGAATTTTGTAGTTCCAACCACATGTTATCATGCTCAAATAACGAAACAATTTCAAATTTCTTAAAAAAAGTAGGAAGGGCGGCAGGATATTGTGTGTGTTTGGAGAATAGGTATTAAAGAATTGACAAAGAGGACGAGTAAAGCTTAACAGTCAAGACTATACTCATGTTACGCTATCCCAGTAATAGAATTGACTTTAGTAATCTACATGCAGAGGGGGTGAAAAAGTGTTGGCAATATTTGCTTCAGGAGCAGGGGGTGAAGGGTTGTTCTATAATCCTGTTGTCCTTCTCCTATCGGTACTGGTGGCGATCTGCATATTCGTGAAATTCTGCGGCTGGGCGAAAGGATTCCAGTTATCCGGGTCATTGAAGAAGTGGGTATTCATTCTGACCGGAGTTGGATTGGTCTTTTTTAATGTCCTGTACAGTATGGGTAACAAACAGATTTTGGCCAGCGGTGATTGGAGCGGTGCAACCATCGCAGTATTGGCTTCATTGGCATGGATATTGGTATTTTCGTTCGTACTGATGGCGGAAACCAAGACCCAATCCTAATAATATTAAGCAAAAGACGGCTGCGGCCGTCTTTTTTTGTTAGAATTAGAATTATATTCACGACTGGGAGACGATTGGATAATGGCCGATTATGCCAAGATGACTATACTGACGCCAGATGGCGAAGCCCAGATCTTCTGGGTCCTGCCCGGCAAGACGGTTTGGGAAGCCATGGAGATAGGTGGCTGGGATACCGGCGGGGCCTGCGGCGGGCAGGGAACCTGTTCCAAATGTAAATTCCGTATCAGCGGACAGATCAGTCCTATATCGCGGGGCGAAAGGGAAAGGCTTATCCCGGAAGAGGTACGCAATGGACAGCGGCTGGCATGTATGACATCAATTCTGGGCGATTTTACCGTACATATCGACTTTTGGCCGGATGGGTCCGATGCCAAGGCCAAAATATTTGGATATCGGTTTGAGGGGGCTCTGCCGGTTTATAATAAGGAGTTCTTTATCCCAGGGCTGGACAAGGAGGCTCCCATACCTATATTCGATCGGATCAGGCAAGCTCTACCCGAATACCGATTGGAACTTGCTCCCGAGAATTTTAACTACCTGGCCGGACTCGACCGGCAGGGACGGCCGGCGCTGGAATTGTTCGGGTTAGTGATGGATGACCGACGGGTTATCAAGATTGTTCGCCCCCGCGAAAAGGTCCTGGGGTTGGCCCTCGACATCGGAACTACCAGCCTTTTCGCGGCAGTGGTGGATCTGGAGGACGGCCGGGTAGCAGCGATCGCATCCCATTCTAATATGCAGCGGATTTATGGGGATGATATAATTGCCCGGGTCAATCATGTGCGTGAGCAATCTGATGGGTTGGCTACCATGCAGCGCATCCTGGTGAACAACCTAAACAGCATGATAACAGAATGCGCCGCTAAATCAGGGATAAACCCGGAACATATATACAAGGTGGTGGCGGTCGGGAATCCAGTGATGCTGCATTTTTTGGCTGGCATAAGTACGGCCGGGTTCGAAAGAGCGCCCTACACTGGTGTTTTTAGCGAAACCATGAGCATCCCGCTGGAAGGCACGGGTCTGCAAACCAATCCCGCTGCCATGATGCTCATGCTGCCCCAACTGGGAGGCTTTGTGGGTGCCGATACCACCGCTTGCCTCTTAACCCTGGAACCCTACCGGGATAATACTTGGCTGTTGCTTGATATCGGCACTAATGGGGAGATTGTGCTCAATCACCAGGGATACATGTGGACAGCCTCGGCAGCGGCAGGACCTGCCTTCGAGGGAGGAGCGGTAACCTGTGGGATGAGAGCGGGTGCGGGAGCCATTGACCGGGTAGCCTGGATCGATGGACAATTGGAAACGCGGGTTATTGGGGAGGGCCCACCTCGGGGAATATGCGGCTCAGGCATAATCGATCTGCTGTCAGTATTACTGACCAACGGGTTCATAGACAAAAAAGGCACTTTTACTCCGGAAGCGGAGGCGGTTTTTGCCAGTCGGGAAGGTAAGCGCGGCCGGGAGTTGATCTTGGCTGGTGAAGAAGTGGGTGCCGACAGCCTCCTGGTGTTTAACCAGGAAGACATAAGACAGGTGCAATTGGCCCGCTCGGCAATTCGGACGGCTATCGCCATAATGATGAACGAGGCTGGTATAGACGCGGGCAGATTGGAGCATGTATTCCTGGCGGGCACCTTCGGGACCTATGTAGATCCAGCCAGCATCACTAATATTGGGGTGATTCCCCCGGTGGACCTGGAACGGGTCAAGAATATTGGCAATGCCGCCGGTGACGGAGCCATAATGGCCCTGATCAGGCCCGACAAAGTCAAAGCCGCGGAGAAGCTGAAAACCCAAGTGAAATACATTGAGCTGGCGCTTCGCGAAGAGTTCCAGGACCTCTTTTTAAAGAACCTGGATTTTTAGGGACACTGCTATCCCCCGATTCTTCCTAATATCGCGTAAGGGCACATCTTGATTTATGCCGTGGCGAGTGTTTAGATTTAATACGATGAACAGGAGGCATCAGTTTTGTTGGATTATCACGTGCATGCGCTGGCCCATGGGGAATACAGCTATACTCAGGATTGGATAGACAGTTATCTCGACTGGGCCTATCAAGTTGGAGTCCATGAGATAGGCTTTTGCGAGCATGATGAGTTCGCCCCCTTGGTCGATATGGAGGTATATCATTCTATTCGGGGCTCGGCTCGCCACGATATCAGGGTCAGATTGGGTATTGAGATGGATTTTGTCCCGGACCGGGAAGAAGTGATGCCGAAGTCCATCCAAACTGACAATTATGATTATATTATAGGGTCGGTCCACTTTGTCGATGGTTGGGGCTTTGATCATCCTGACCATCGATCCGGATACGATGAGCGGGATATCGATGAGATCTACCGCCGCTACGCAGAGATATTGATGCTGTCCACTGCCAGTCGCCGTTTCGATATAGTTGGGCATATCGACTTGATTAAGATATGGGGGCATCGGCCCCGCCTTAAGTCTGCTTTGGCTTACCTGGATCCAGTACTGAAGAGTATCAAATACCATGGCCTGGCGGTGGAGATCAATAGCAGCGGTTTACGCAAACCGGTGGGTGAGATTTATCCCAGCCCGGATATCGTAGAACGCATGTATGATTACAATATCCCGGTTACACTAGGTTCAGATGCCCATCATCCCCGGCAGGTGGGGTTGGGCCTGGTTGAAGCGTATCGCTGCGCCCGCCGGGCGGGTTACCAACGCTGCGTAAGTTTCGAGCGCCGGGTGATGACGGTGGCGCCATTGAAATACTGATAGAAGGAGTCTGGGAAGGCTAAATGAGTCACATCGCGTTATTGATCATCAGTCTGGGGATAATCCTTCTCGGGGCGGAATTGTTTGTTAATGGGGTTGAGTGGCTGGGCAAGATCTTCAACCTCTCCGAAGGTGCGGTGGGTAGTGTACTGGCAGCGGTAGGCACGGCTCTGCCGGAGACCCTCATTCCCATCATAGCCATACTGTTCAGCCGCGGCGGAGCAGGGGTGGAGATCGGCATCGGCGCCATATTGGGGGCCCCCTTAATGCTTTCCACCCTGGCCATGTTCGTCACCGGTGTGGCAGTATATATATTCAGTAAACGACGGACAGCCGGAACCAAAGTCCACTGTGACTATTCCTCCATGAGAAGGGATCTGCTATTTTTCATCATAGTGTATGGCGTAGCTATAATGGCTGGGCTCATTCCGGTCAGCTACCGAATCTGGCAGGTCTTGATAGCATTGGTACTGATAAGCGCTTATATTTGGTATGTCCGTTTGATGCTTAGCCAGGAAAGGGATATCGAATCGGAAAGCTTCATCCCTCCCTGTTATTTTGACCGCCAGGACGAAATTCCTGATACGGGTCGGGTCGGCGCCCAAGTGCTGGTGGCCTTAGGCTGCATAGTTATAGGCGCCCATTTCTTTGTTAATGCCATCACTGCGCTAGCGGCTGTTTACATGGTACCGGCATTTGTACTAGCCCTGATAATAACCCCCATTGCTACCGAACTGCCTGAGAAATTCAATAGTGTGATATGGATATCGCGGGAGAAGGACGGTCTGGCCTTGGGTAATATCACCGGGGCTATGGTTTTTCAAAGTTCGCTTATTCCGGCCTTGGGGATTCTACTGACTGATTGGCAGCTTACCTCCGGTGCTCTATATTCAGCAGTATTGGCTGTATCTGCTTCGGCTATATTGTTTGTCTATCTGCAGCGAGAGAGAAGAATGTCAGCTCTGATGCTCCTTTTGTGTGGAGGATTTTATGCACTGTTCCTGACGGCGGTTTTTACAGGGATTATCACCTGATAAATATTTGGGAGGGATGATGGAAATGAACGATAACCCGTATGACAAGGCTCATGAACTGGTGAAGGCACTCAAGGCAGATGAAAGATACCAGCGACTAGCAGCCGCACAGCGAATACTCAACGACGACCCGTCAGCCAAGAAGAAGCTGGGCCTGTTCAGAAATCTACAGTTGGAGGTAAACCAGGCTGAGATGTTGGGCCAACCGATAACTGAGGAGCAAGCCCAGCAGGTGGCGCTGGAATACGCCAAGCTTAGCCGCAACAAAGTAATAGCCCAGGTGTTCGACGCCGAGGCGGCTTTCGTGCAGATGTTTTATGATATCCAACAAATCATTCAGAAGGGACTGGAAAGCGACTTCCCCCTCTAACATCTCCGGTTATGGGCTGGAACATGTTGCACTGGCAAGAACCCAACCCGGAGGATCAGGAATTGTGTAGACGGGCCAGCCATCCGGATGTGAGGTTGCCCAGGGAGTTGGTTTTTTGTTACGCTAATTACAGCCAAGGTGGTTAAGAATGATTATTGGGATAGCGGTTGGTTTTCGGTTTTAGAAACGAAAAGTCGATTTTCGATTCGATTTCACCAGGCTGGCTGGCGGTCTGGCCAGCAAATTACTGGGGAGGGACTACATGTATAAGAAGCTAATGGTTTTGACTTTGTTATTATTGTTGTTGTTGGCGTCTGGATGTCAAAAACAGACGATCAACAATGTGGCCATGGTAAATGGTGAAGAGATCACACAGGTCGAGTACGACAAATATTACAACCTTATAATGACCAATTACGAACAACAGCGGGGCAGCACCCTGGATGAGACGGCCGACAAGGATCTTATCGACAGCATCAAGGAAGGGATATTCGAGGATATTATCATGCAAAAACTGATCCGCCAGGAAGCCGGCCAGCAAGCGGTGGCGGTCAGCAAAGAAGAAGTGGATCAGGTACTGATCCCATTTAAGGAAACGAAAGAAGCCGAAGGGGCGGGCAGTTATCAGAATTTCCTGGAGTCTATGCAGACCAGCGAGAAAGACCTGCGCAACCAGATCGAAATCAGCATCCTGTATGACAAATTGTTGGAGAAGGTTATCACTGACGTATTCGTCACCGATGAAGAAGCCCAGAGTTACTACGACGAGAACGAAGCCCTGTTTAAGGACCCGGGAGGCATTCAGATCTACCACATCCTGGTCGCCAGTGAAGAACTGGCCGAGGATATCATCGCCCGGCTCAAACAAGGGGAGGATTTTGCCGCCCTGGCAGCCCAATATTCTACCGATCCGGGCAGTAAAAATAATGGCGGCGATGTGGGACTGGTCAATGCCGGCACCAGTTTTGTGCCCGAATTCAAGGAGACAGCCCTGGCCCTAAAACCGGGGCAGCTGAATCCCTCGCCGGTTCAAAGCGAATACGGATTTCATATAATTAAGGCTGGCGAAGATGTGCCAGCGGCGAAACTCTCCTTCGAGGATGTAAAAGGGGATTTGAAAAAGCAAATGGAGATGGATGAAAAAAATCAAGCCTTTGAAGCATATATGCAGAACTTAAAGAATACCGCTGACATCCAGGATTTACGCCAGCAATAATATTTCTGGCGCCAGAATTACCAGGGCAACCCAACGCTAACGGTGAATCATCCACACCGGCATTGGTTGGATCACTGCCGATAGACAAGCCCGCCTGAGCAGTACCCAGGCGGGCTTATCTTCTTAACAGTATTATTCGGTTGAACTCTGGCTGCATCCGTTTGCTACTGAGACAGTACCGTGCCGTCCCGTTCAGCTTGTTGATAGGCTTCCTCGTACTCTTCCACCAGAGTATCCATAAGCTCCTTAACCGATACGATCTCTGTGCAACGATGGACATTGTCCCCCGCAAACTCCAGGCCGTGTTTTAGATTGCCCTTCTGGGCGTTAGTGAGGGCCAGGGCGATGCAATAAGGGCTATTTTCCAGTTCACAGGTGGTTATGCAATGATAGGGGCATTTGAAGGGTTTCTTCTTGCCCGACTCCATGCTTTCTATAAACTGGTTGCGAACCGCCCGGCCAGGCATTCCCACAGGGCTTTTGATAATAACCACGTCTTCCGGGCGGGCAGCCAGGTAGGCTTCTTTAAACTTGATCGAAGCATCGCATTCATGCGTAGTGACGAACCGCGTCGCCATCTGTGCACCTTCCGCGCCTAATTGCATGTATTTGAAAATATCGGCACCGGTGAATATGCCTCCGGCGGCAATGATCGGTATGTGCTTTTGTTCTTTTTCACTTATCGGCCTGATAGCCTGAATGACCTCGGGGACTAAATTTTCCAAGCTAAATTGTGGCTGGTCCAATTGTTCGGGCTTAAAGCCCAGATGACCACCTGCCCTGGGTCCCTCTACCACAAACGCATCGGGCAGGTAGTTATAACGATCCAACCAGCGTCTGCAGATCAATACCGCTGCCCGTCCGGAAGAGACGATCGGCACCAGTTTGGTGTGGTGTTCTTTCTGAAGGAACTGGGGCAGGTTGAGGGGCAAGCCAGCCCCGGAAAAAATTACATCTATGCCTTCTTCCAAAGAGGTGGTAACCATGTCTGCAAAATTCGACAAGGCTACCATAATATTGACTCCCAGGATACCGGTGGTCCTGGCCCGGGCCTTCTGGATCTCCATTCTCATACGGCGCTTACTGGCTTCCACATAGTTGGAGAAACCGTCTGGTTCCAGCATCCCCATACCGGCTGCGGCAATCACGCCTATTCCGCCTTCATGGGCGACCGCTGCTGCCAGTCCCGATAAAGAGACCCCGACTCCCATTCCTCCTTGGACGATGGGGAGTCTGGCGGTTAAATCGCCTATACGCAGTTTTTTTAAGTGTTTTATATCCATACCTATCCCCTTCTGGTTATTGATGAAGATTTAAAACAAAACTATCCTGAAGTTGAGAAGGAACGTAGAAAATAGAGAAATGACGAGTTGGGTCGGCCCCCTGTTTTTACAATAATAGACTCATGAATTATACCATAATGGTTCTATGGAGTCAGATAACGACTCAGTTTTATTGACAACCCGGCATGGCTCTGTATAAACTTATCCCATGTATTGCTGAATCGGGCCATTCCCATACTATCAATATAGTATCTCATCCATAATACGAAATGCTAAGATAATGATGTAGAAAGGTAAAATGCGTATATGAAAGCTACTATCCTGGGTTTAGGATATTACTTGCCAGGAAAAGTACTGACCAACAAAGATCTGGAGCGCATAGTGGACACCGACGATGCCTGGATCGTGGAAAGAAGCGGGATAAGGGAACGTCATATCCTTGCTGAGGATGAATCTTGCTCCCTGATGGCTATCGAGGCGGCGCGCCGGGCATTGCAGGACGCCAACCTGGATGCGGCTGATTTGGATCTTATCATCGTCGGCACAGTTACTGGGGACATGCTGTTTCCGGCTACCGCCTGTCTCGTGCAGGCGGAACTGGGTGCATTCAACGCGGCGGCCTTCGACTTGGGAGCCGGCTGCACCGGCTTTATCTATGCCCTGACAGTGGCGGAGAAATTCCTGCTGGCATCTGAAATGCGCCACATCCTGGTAGTTGGAGCCGAGGCAGTATCCAAGGTCCTGGATTATACCGACCGCAGCACTTGTGTTCTTTTTGGAGACGGTGCCGGCGCGGCGGTGTTGGGCAGGTCGGATGGTGACGACGGTATCATAACCTCTTGCCTGGGAGCGGATGGCAGAGGGGCCAAGGACCTCTATATGCCGGCCGGCGGATCAGCCATACCGGCCACTCCGGAGAGTGTAGCGCAGAGATTGCATTATCTGCGTATGAATGGAACTGAAATCTTCAAGTTTGCTACCAAAACCATGACCTCCGTCAGCGACCGCCTGATCAATCAAGCCGGCCTCACTTACCGGGACATTGATTTGTTTATTCCTCACCAAGCCAATATCAGGATAATTAAATCCGCTGCCAAGCGTATGAAAATGCCTATGGATAAGGTATTTGTTAATGTGGACCGGGTCGGCAACACCTCGGCTGGGTCGATCCCGGTAGCCCTGGCCGAGGCATACGAACAAGGCCGCTTGCATAAAGACGATCTGATTATGATGGTGGCTTTTGGCACTGGTTTGACTTATGGCGGCGTTATCTTACGTTGGGGGGAGTGATTAGATGCGAATACATACTAGCATTTGTGACTTGTTCGAAATCCAACATCCAGTGATTCAAGGCGGCATGGCCTGGATAGCCGGAGGACGTTTAGCGGCGGCCGTGTCCGAAGCTGGAGGCATGGGAACCATAGGATGTGGAAATGCTCCCGCTGATTGGTTAAAAAAACAGATAGACATCGCTCGTGGCATGACCTCGCTTAATTTCGCTGTCAACCTGGTAATGACATCCCCTTTTCTGCAAGAGAATCTCGAATTGATCGTCCGGGAGAAAATCCCGGTAGTAGCTACCGGAGGGGGAAATCCCGGTCCATATATGGCCGGGCTCAAGGAACATGGTATCAAGGTTATGCCAGTGGTGGCATCGGTTGCTTTGGCCAAACGCCTGGAACGGCTGGGGGCTGATGCTTTGGTGGTCGAGGGAGTGGAGTCAGGCGGGCATGTGGGCGAAATGACTACCATGTGTATTGTGCCCATGGTGGCCGACCAGGTAAAGGTCCCTTTGTTGGCCGCGGGCGGGATCGCTGATGGACGCGGACTGGCAGCGGCCCTGGCGCTTGGTGCTAAGGGGGCTCAGATGGGAACCTGCTTTATCTGCGCTCAGGAGACCGACGTACACCCGAATTATCAGGAAAAGGTTATAAAAACCAGGGATCGCTCCACGGTGGTATGCGGAGAGACTACCGGTCACCCGGTTCGTGCCATACAGAATCCTTTTGCTCATGAATATCTTAAAGCCGAGAAGGCTGGGGCTGACGCCGAAACCCTACAGCGGATGGGGAACGGGAGATATCCGCTGGCGGCGGTCGAAGGCGACATGATAAATGGCAGCATCCTGTGCGGACAGATTGTCGGCCTGGTTAAAAAGGTGCAGCCGGCAGCTCAGATAGTTGATGAAGTAGTAAGCGAGGCAGTGGCTTTACTGCAAAAGATGGAGGGGTGGCTGTGTTAAAGCTGGCTTTTGTATTTCCCGGCCAGGGTTCCCAATATGTGGGCATGGGGCAGGAATTGGCTGCCGCCTATGGGGCGGCGGGCGAGATATTTGCCCAGGCCGACAAGATATGCGGATATAGTCTTAGTAGATTGTGCTTCACCGGGCCCCAGGAAATGTTGAATCAAACCAGATATGCTCAACCGGCTTTGCTGGTTACCGGCCTGGCCTGCTTGGAAGCGGTCCGTGCCAATGGTTTGTCGGCTGATTGCATGAGTGGTTTGAGCTTGGGTGAGTATACCGCTCTGGTAGGGGCGGGCGCTTTGCCCTTGGAAAAAGCATTGCCGCTGGTTATGCGCCGGGCGGAGCTGATGCAGGACGCGGTCCCGTTGGGACAAGGGGCGATGGCGGCCATAATAGGACTGGATGAAGCCACTGTGGAAGAGGTATGCCGCGACCAGGAAGGCATAGTCACCGTAGCCAACTATAATTGTCCCAGGCAGTTGGTCATCTCCGGGGAAATGGCGGCGGTGGAATCGGCTGCCCTCCGGCTGAAGGGAAAGGGTGCCAAAACCATGATGCTGGCTGTCAGTGTTCCTTCCCATAGCCCTCTGATGAAAGGATGTGCCGAAGAATTTGCCCGGGTCATAGCCGGGGTTGAGTTTGATCAGCCAGCTGTTCGGGTTATTTCCAATGTGACCGCTCAGCCCCATGATGTTGCGGGGATACCCCGATTGCTGGTGGAGCAGTTATACTCACCAGTCCGCTGGGAGCAATCTGTTCGCTATATGATGACCCTAGTGGACTACTTTGTCGAAGTCGGGCCTGGCTCCAGCCTGTCGGGATTAATAAAGAAGATTGACAAGAGCCGGGTTTTGGGGCAGGTTGATGATTTAAGGAGCCTCAATAAACTGATGGAGAAGGTGAATTCCATATGAGTAAACCGGTAGCCCTGGTCACCGGGAGTTCCCGGGGTATCGGGCGGGCGATAGCCCTTGAATTGGGCAAGAACTTCAATGTAGCGGTCAATTATTATGATAAAACCGAAGCGGAGGCCAACTGTGCCCAGGCTCAGGAGGTGCTGGATATGATCCGCCAAGCCGGAGGCGACGGCATGGTATTGGGCGCCGATGTGTCCGATCCCGCCAGTGCGGCGCAATTGATAGAAGCAACCATAACCGGTCTGGGCGGCATCGATGTTTTGGTGAACAATGCCGGCATCAACAAGGATCAGCTTATGGTACGCATGACCGACGCCCAGTGGCATGATGTGATCGACACCAATTTATCATCCGCGTTCTATTGCGCCCGGGCCGCTTTGAAGTATATGATGAAAAAAAAGCAGGGCCGGATCGTAAACATATCCTCGGTAGTGGGTATGGCAGGCAATGCCGGACAAGCCCACTATGCCGCCTCCAAGGCTGGACTGTTGGGATTTACCTACTCAGTGGCCAAAGAATATGGACCGCGGGGCATCACCGCCAATGCCGTCGCTCCCGGATATATAGNNNNGTTGAGCAGGTGCCCTTGAGGAGAATGGGAACTCCTGAGGATATAGCAGCCGTGGTGGCATTTTTAGCCTCTCCAGCGGCCGCCTATATAAATGGTCAGGTAATCCGCGTTGATGGCGGAATGTCAATATAGACTAAAAATATAGTTGTAGGAGGAAGAAGCATGTCAGTATTTGAAACCGTGAAAAAGATTATAGTTGAGGTTAAAGGTATCGAAGAGGACCAAATCCAACTGGAGTCACGCTTTGAAGAAGACCTGGAAGCCGATTCCCTGGACGTGGTGGAAATGATCATGATGCTGGAAGAGGAATATGAATTTGAGATCCCGGAAGAAGTGGCCGAGAAACTGAAAACTGTCAAGGACGTGGTAGACTACATTGAGCAGCACCGGTCTGAATAGTAACTGCAAATGAGGTGAAGATTTGATACCACGCAGAGTTGTGATAACCGGTATGGGAACCATAAATCCGGTCGCTCATGATTTGGACGGATTCTGGAACCGGTTGTTGGCCGGTCACAGCGGGGTCGGGATGATCGATCGGTTTGATGCCAGCGATTATCCTACCAAAATAGCGGCTGAAGTCAAAGAATTCAGCGCCCAGGATTATATGCCCCGAACCGAAGCCCGCCGGATGGACCCATTCATCCAGTATGCCTGCGCGGCAGCGCGGATTGCCCTGGAAGATGCCGGCCTCAATTTGAGCAAGATCGATGTTGATCGGGCTGGGGTACTGATCGGTACCGGTATTGGCGGCATAGACATATTCGAGAAACAATGCCAGGTGTTGCAGAAACGCGGGGTCGCGGGAATCAATCCCTTCTTTATCCCCATGTTGATACCCAACATGGCTTCCGGCCACGTCTCCATCATGTTTGGAGCGCGGGGACCCAGTGGGTGCTCGGTGACTGCTTGCGCCACAGCTACTACCTCGATTGGCGATGCTTTTCGGATCATCCAGCATGGGGATGCGGAAGTAATGATAACCGGCGGTACTGAAGCGCCCATTACGCCGCTAAGCATAGCCGGGTTCTGTGCCATGAAGGCTTTATCCACCCGCAATGACGCTCCGGAGAAAGCCTGCCGCCCTTTCGACCTGGAGCGGGATGGATTCGTTATGGGTGAGGGGGCGGGTGTTCTGATCCTGGAAGAGTTGGAGCATGCCCTCAGCCGGGGAGCCAGGATATATGCGGAAGTGGTGGGCTTCGGCAGCAGCTCCGATGCCTTCCATATAGTCCAACCAGACCCGGAAGGGGACGGGGCGGCGCGGGCCTTAAAAGCTGCCCTGCGGGAGGCGGATATGGTGCCCGGGCAGCTGGATTACATGAACGCCCACGGAACCGGCACCCATTTCAATGACTTGGTGGAAACCAAAGCGCTTAAGCAGGTATTGGGCGATAAGCAGGACACTATGGCGATTACTTCCATCAAGTCGGCCACTGGACATATGCTGGGGGCGGCCGGGGCAGTAGAATTGATCGCAACAGTGCTCACCCTGACCAACAACCTGATTGCCCCCAACATAAACCTGGATACCCCGGACCCCGGTTGCGATCTGGATTTTGTGCGGGGTGAGCCGCGGGAGAGACAGATTGTCTACGCGGCATCTGAATCGTTGGGATTTGGTGGGCATAATGCGGTGCTGGTAATCAAGAAGTACTGATAACAGGAGTTATGTATGGATATTAACAAGATACTGGATGTGCTGCCGCACCGTTTCCCGTTTTTGATGGTGGACAAGATAGTCCAATTGGAACCGGGAATCAAAGCGGTGGGTATAAAAAATGTCACTATTAATGAACCTCACTTCGCCGGTCATTTCCCCAGCCGGCCCATTATGCCGGGGGTGCTGTTGATAGAAGCCATGGCCCAGGTCGGGGCCTGTGCCCTCTTCAGCCAGGGCAAGTACAAGGGTCAATTGGGTTTCCTGGCCGGAGTCGACAAGATGCGCTTCAAGAGACAGGTGATTCCGGGAGATACCTTGGTTATCACCAGTCAGGTGCTCAAGTTGAAAGCCAACTTCGGGTGGTTCCAGGGAGAGGTCAAGGTAAATGACGAATTGGTATGCCGGGGCCAGATAATGTTTGGGATAGAGAGCCCAGCCAGGGAGGATGATGCTGGTGTTTAAACCTACTTTCAAACCGCGAAAGGCTTATATTGATCTATCGGGAATCAGCAAATCGCCTCTCAGCCTTGATTCACGAGAAGGCAACTTCCCCTGTCCGACCTGTTCGACCTGGCTTTCGGAAGCCGAAATAATAAAGAACAACGATTTCTGCCCTCGTTGCGCCCGCCACTTTGCGGTGACCGCCTGGGAGCGGATATATTCTCTATGCGATGAAGGCACCTTTGAGGAATGGGATTCGGGTCTGACTTCAGGCAATCCCCTGCAATTTCCCGACTATGATGCCAAACTCCAAAGGGCCAGTGAGGATACCCATCTGCCCGAGGCCATCATAACCGGCAAAGGCATTATTGGCGGCATGGAGTGTGTGGTCGGAGCCATGGAACCGCGTTTTATGATGGGCAGCATGGGTTCAGTGGTGGGGGAAAAGGTATGTCGGGCAGCCGAAGGTGCCATGGAGCGTTCCCTGCCCCTTATATTATCCTGCTGTTCGGGCGGCGCCCGTATGCAGGAAGGCATGCTGTCATTGATGCAGATGGCCAAAACCAGTGCGGCGATCGGTCGGCTTAATCAGGCCGGGCTGCTATATATTACAATTCTGACCCACCCCACCACTGGCGGGGTGACCGCCAGTTTTGCCTCCCTGGCCGACATAATTATTGGCGAACCGGGAGCCTTGATCGGATTCACCGGTCCCCGGGTGATCGAGCAGACCACCGGCCAAAAACTGCCCGCCGGATTTCAGCGTTCTGAATACCTGCTGCAGCATGGCATGCTGGATATCATCCAGCCCCGCCTGGAAATGCGGTCGCTGCTTATCCGCCTGCTGGCGGTTCATCAAGGAGGAAGGAATGGCCAATAACAAATTCGAGTTCGAGGCTGCCTACCGGCTGTTGGAGAACAAGCTGGAGGAATTGAGACAGCTTTCGGAAACCCTGGAATGCGATTTTTCCAATGAGATAGCTAACGTCGAGAAAAGAATCAGCCAGCTGAGAGCGGAAAGATACAAACATCTTACCCCCTGGGAGCAGGTTATCCTTTCCCGCGACCTGGAGCGGCCCATGACCAGGGATTATATCGATACCCTGTGCACCGATTTCATAGAATTGCATGGTGACCGGCTTTATGGCGACGACCCGGCCATTGTAGGAGGGATAGCGGTCTTTGGGGATCGGGCCGTAACCGTGATCGGGCAGCAGAAGGGTCAGGATACCGCGGAAAACATCCGCCATAATTTTGGCATGCCCCGCCCGGAGGGCTTTCGCAAAGCCCATCGGCTTTTAAAAAATGCCGAGAGATTTCAGCGTCCGGTAATCACGTTCATAAACACCCCCGGAGCAGATCCCGGTATAGGTGCCGAAGAACGGGGCCAAGCCTGGGCAATATCCCAGTTGCTGCTGTGTTTGAGCAGCCTGCGGGTCCCGGTCGTGTCGGTGATTACCGGGGAAGGGGGCAGCGGGGGGGCTCTGGCCTTGACCATCGCCGACCGCATTATCATGCTTTCCAATGCGGTTTTCTCAGTAGCTTCACCGGAAACCTGCGCCTCTATCCTGCTGCGGGATGTGAAGAGAGCCGGCGAGATGGCCGAAGCACTGAAGCTGAATGCCCCAGCCTTGAAAGACCTGGGCATAATTGACGCCATCGTCGACGAACCAGTCAATGAAAACCTTCTTGGGGCACCTGATTTCGTTGCCGATTTAAGGTCCGCAATCAGTAAACACCTTGACGAAGTTAGCGCCCAGCCGTTGGACGATCTGATCCGGCAGCGGTATCAGCGGCTGAGAGTCATCGGGCAGTTTTATGAGCCTGACTTATAACTGTTGGAAATGATTATAAGCAGCCGTTAGTTGAATGCAGCCCCTATTCGGGATTAGGGAATGGAATAACAGGGAGCGTACCATTGCGGGGTATGCCTCTTTTTTTTTGAGGAGAGCATTGATTAGACTTATAAATCCTAGTTATGATAGAATAGTACACGGAAAAGCGAGAGGTGGGGATAAAAGTGCTTAAACTTGAGAATATACAGATGCAGGTCGATGATGACAGCGGTGAGAAATTTGAGATCCTCAAGCGAATTGATTGCCAGTTCGAAAAGGGCAAGGTATATGCGGTCACTGGGCCCAACGGCGGGGGAAAGTCGTCCATAGCCAAAGTAATAATGGGCATATACAAGCAAAGCCAAGGGCACCTTTACCTGGACGGGGAGGAGATCAGCGATCTAAGTATAAGCGAAAGGGCCAACCGGGGGATCGGCTACGCATTTCAACAGCCGCCTCGTTTTAAGGGACTAACGATTCAAAATGTACTGACCATCGCCGCCCCCAACGCTGACTTGATAAAAGTCAGAACCAGTCTCCGGGACGTTGGTCTATGCCCCGAGGATTACCTGGACCGCGACTTGGGCGCCGGTTTGAGTGGCGGAGAAATCAAAAGAATCGAGATGGCTCAATTGCTGTTGCGCAACCCTGTCATCAGCATCTTCGATGAACCGGAAGCTGGGGTGGATCTGTGGACCATCCAGAAATTATTGAAACTCATACTGTCAACCTATAAGGGCAATCCCAACAAAACTGCCATCGTCATAACCCACAATGAAAATGTAATTCCGGTGTGTGATGAAATCCTAGTCATTGCCGGGGGCATGATCGATGCCAAG
>LSQX01085338.1_pt1 | contig 15810 bp, 10 predicted proteins | sample 654561 | NCBI WGS metagenome assembly LSQX01 (sample SAMN04489861, study PRJNA283612) | anaerobic digester metagenome | isolation source: 4 biogas reactors fed with cattle manure at either 37C or 55C with and... | place: Denmark: Kongens Lyngby | collected 2014 | reverse complement strand
TAAAATCGGATTATCCACACCCAAAGGATGTGAATTTTTATAATTGATTAAAATTTACCTGAATCCTTTGCGCAGCTACAAAAACAAAAGGAAAAATCATTATCCTGGACTGTACCCTTAAAATTGGCTTATAAATTCCGATATTTACCCCGGTAAAATTGCATTTTATGAGTGATCCCGTTTTTTTTGTTGCTGCTTATTTTATTGTAATTCTGATTTTAGGGTTTTACTCGGGTTTTAAAATAAAAACTCCTGCAGATTATTACATTGCCGGTAAAAAAGCCTCACTGTTCCCTGTTACTTCAAGCCTGCTGGCCACCATTTTAGGAGGCTCGGCAATTTTGGGAACAATTGAGCTGAGCCAAAGTACCGGGTGGCCGGCACTATGGTTCCTGTTTTGTGCCTCCTTAGGGTTATTCCTGCTTGTCCCCCTGGCTAAATATGTCAGCAGATATGGAAAATATACCCTCCCCGGACTCATTGGCCGTTTTTATGGAAAGGAAGCCCGGTTTATTTCATCACTGATAATTCCAATCGCATGGCTTGGCATTATCGCAGCACAGATTAATGCGGCGGGTAAGATACTCGCCAGCCTGGAAGTAATTGATTATTACTGGTCTGCTATATCAGCCGGACTGGTTTTTACTGCATACACAATAGCAGGCGGACAGTTGAGTATCCTGAAGACTGATTCAATCCAGGCAATTCTTATTGTAGCAGGACTTGCAGTACTGACTGTATATGCCTCTCTGTCCCCTGATGCCGGCGAACCGGCTGCTTTTCACTCCGGTGCCCTTTTTAATGAACACTTCTCCCCGGCTGACCTGATTATTCTGGTTCTTACCTATTCAGTAACTTTCGTTGTCGGGCCGGATATATACTCCCGTATATTTTGCGCAAAAGATGAAAAAACGGCAACCCGGAGTGTTTTGATCGTAGCTGTTTTGCTGATACCTGTTTCATTTATGCTGACATATCTTGGTATCTTCTCAGGGCATACCGGAAACAATGAAATACTACTCTTTGCCGGCACTTTACTTCCGGCATGGTTCTATGGACTATTTCTGGCAGCGCTTCTCTCAGCAGTTATGTCATCGGCAGATACCACACTGATGAATTCTTCACTTATACTTAGCGAGCTGGTTTACAGCGATTCTGATGATAAAGCATCTGTAACAGTCACCCGCATGATTATAATTATTATGGGAGTCCTCAGCATTGTCATTGCCCTGTTTGTAACGTCAATTATGCAATCACTGCTGATCTCTCTTACCTTTTTCTCGGGAGCTTTTGTAATTCCTGTGCTTGCAGGCCTCCTTAATATTACTACCAGAAAAAAACAGGTAATTGCCGCTATGGTCTGCGGTGGTATAATTGCCCTTGCCGGTAAGCTTATAAATTTGTTTGCCGGTGCAATGACAGGTAACCTTATAATAATTAGTGCATTCCTCGTTAACACCTTCATACTTTTTATTCCTCTTAAAAAACAAAAAGTTTCATGAAATCGTAGTTATTATTGTAACCTGATGCATTTTTTTTGCAGGATTAATTTAGTTGCCGATGGTCATATCACCTGATTAATACTGGTGCCATTCCATAAAATAACATACAAAATTCTTCTAATTATAAAATACCAATTATATTTATCTCCCAAAAAACAAGCTTATGATTACTTTAATAATTGGGTTCATTGTATTGATAGGCGGGTATTTCATTTATTCAAAATATATCGAAAAGGTTTTTGGAGTTGACTCCTCCCGCACAACTCCCGCTATATCTATGGCTGACGGAGTGGACTATATTGCTATGCCCTGGTGGAGGGTTTTCTTGATACAGTTCCTGAATATTGCAGGACTGGGACCGATTTTCGGAGCTGTTGCCGGAGCTATGTGGGGACCGGTGGCATACCTGTGGATAATCCTGGGTGCAGTGTTTGCCGGGGCTGTTCACGATTATTTTTCCGGAATGCTTTCAATTAAACATAATGGACTGTCTATCACAGAGATTGTGGGAATATATATGGGTAATGGCACCAAACAGTTCATGCGCGCTTTTACTGTGTTCCTTATGGTGCTTGTGGGGGCAGTGTTCATTATGGGGCCGGCTAAGATCCTGGCAGGATTAACACCTGACTTTGCTACAATGACTTTCTGGGTCTGGATTGTATTTATCTATTATGTCTTATCCACCCTTCTGCCGATAAATAAGCTGATCGGACGTATTTATCCGGTATTCGGATTTGCACTTCTGTTCATGGCTGTAGGATTGATCATTGCTCTTTTCGTGAAAGGCTATCATATTCCTGAGCTTACTCTTGGAAACTTTAAAAATTTCCATAGTGATCCCGGTAACTTCCCTGTCTTCCCCATGCTGTTCATAACTATTGCCTGCGGTGCAATATCCGGGTTTCATGCTACACAATCACCTCTTATGGCAAGGTGTATAACTAACGAAAAACTTGGTTTAAGGGTTTTCTATGGCGCTATGATCACGGAGGCTATAGTTGCCATGATCTGGGCTACTATTAGTATGAGTTTTTTTGGCGGGATCCGCGAGTTAAATGATATAATGAATGAACATCAGGGAAACGCCGCCTGGATAGTCAATGAAGTGGCCAATTCACTGCTGGGAAAATTTGGCGCCGTACTGGCACTTTTGGGTGTGGTGGCAGCTCCCATTACATCAGGCGATACTGCATTTCGAAGTGCAAGATTGATTGTGGCCGATTTTCTTAACCTGAAACAGGGGCCAATCAAAAACCGGCTGTTTATCAGTGTACCTCTATTTGCTGTAGGCTTTTTTCTTACACAGATTAACTTCGATATAATCTGGAGGTACTTCGCATGGGCGAACCAGACTCTGGCTGCAATTGTGTTGTGGACAATAACAGTCTATCTGGTTAATAACAAAAAAAATTATTTGATTACCCTGTTACCGGCACTTTTCATGACTGATGTGACTTCCACATACCTCTTCCTTGCCCCGGAGGGATTCCACCTGTCAAAATTGATCTCCTATTCAGCAGGCGGAGTTATAACCCTGGCTTCACTGATAATGTTTATTATATTTCTGAAAAAACGAATTACTCAATTATAAATTTCTAAACTACCTGAAAATGTTTAAATACATCTTTAATCTCCTGAAAGTTATTTCATTGATATTGCTGTCCGGTTCGTTTCATCCTGTATTCGGTCAGTTCGACATAGTAATCTATGGTGGAACCTCAGCTGGCGTTGCAGCAGCCATACAAAGTTCACGAATGGGTAAGTCTGTGGTACTGATAGAGCCTTCTATGCGTATCGGCGGATTGACAACCGGGGGACTTGGTGCGACAGACATCGGTAATAAGCAGGCAATCGGCGGTATCTCTTATGAGTTTTACCTGAATATCAAAAAGTATTATGACAATCCGGAAAACTGGAAATGGCAGACCAGGGAAGAGTACCAGCAAAGCCGTAATGCCCGGCAGGAGGATGCCATGTGGACCTTTGAGCCTTCTGCCGCACTTGCCGTTTACAAACAGATGATGGGTAAGGAGAATATTAAACTGATTTATGGAGAAAAACTTGACCGCAAGTCAGGTGTAAAAAAAAGTAATAATGAAATAGTGGAAATTGTTATGCTGAGCGGGCGCAGCTTCAAAGGTCAAATGTTCATTGATGCTACATACGAGGGAGACCTGATGGCTGCGGCCGGTGTAAGTTATGTTATTGGACGTGAATCGAATAAAGAATATGGAGAATCTCTTAACGGCGTACAGGCCAATAAGGTGAGCCTTACCCTCCGGGGAAGGGTATCCAGAAACAGCCTTCATCACAATTTCATTGACGGGGTAGATCCATATATTGTTAAAGGTGATCCGTCAAGCGGACTGCTTCCTTTCATAACTGAAGGCGGACCGGGAATTGATGGCAGGGGAGATAATAAAATACAGGCCTATTGCTTTAGAATGACTCTTACTGATCATCCTGAAAACCGCATTCCCTTTAGCAAACCAGATGATTATAATGAACTGGAATATGAACTGCTATTCAGAAATTATGAGGCTGCTGAAGGGCCAATTGAAGAGATGTACTCCTATGGTGACCCGTTGGTACCCTGGATAAATACACCAATGCCTAACAGGAAAACAGATACGAATAACCAAAAAGGATTTTCGACAGATTTCATCGGCCAAAACTACGACTATCCGGAGGCTGATTATGAGCAAAGGGAAAAGATATTACAGGCTCACCGGAAATATCAGCAAGGCCTGATGTGGTCCCTTGCTTACCACCCCCGCATACCCAAAAAGGTCAGGGATGTGGTTTCAAAATGGGGAACATGTAAAGATGAATATGAAAGTGCCGACGGCTGGCAGGAACAGCTGTATGTAAGAGAAGCCCGCCGTATGGTAAGCGGTTATATTATGACTCAGCGTAACTGCGAAGGATTTGAAAATGCAGAAGATCCTGTCGGACTTGCAGCTTATGGTATGGACTCCCACCAGGTTCAAAGATATGTCGATGCAAACGGATATGTTCAGAATGAAGGTAATGTGGAGGCTCCGGTGACTGCACCATACCCGATTAGTTACCGTTCAATTATTCCTAAAAAAGAGGATTGCACAAACCTGTTGGTGCCGGTCTGTGTCAGCGCTACTCATATTGCTTACGGATCAATTAGGATGGAACCTGTTTTTATGGTATTGGGACAATCAGCTGCAACTGCTGCAGCCCTGGCAATTGACGACGATGTGGAACTGCAGGAACTGGATTATAATAAATTACAGTCCCGTCTGTTAAATGACAAACAAATATTGTCTCATAAGGCAGCTAACTGATAATTTTTTTATATGATCTATCTGACTAATAATAACTATATTATGGATAAAACTAATAACAAATTGCAAAAGACCTCTGTAAAGCTATTGCTTTTAGCCCTTATTCTGCCTCTTTGGAGCTGCAACAAAAATGAACCTGACACCATTAAAGCTGACATCATAGTTTACGGCGGAACATCTGGCGCTGTTATTGCAGCAGTGGAGGCAGCGCATTCAGGGAAATCTGTGATTGTGGTCTCGCCTGACAAACATATGGGCGGACTAACATCTGGCGGACTCGGATGGACTGATACGGGAAGGAAAGAGGCAATCGGCGGACTCGCACGAAATTTCTATCAACGTGTCTATAACCATTATCAAAGTGATGAAGCCTGGAGATGGATGCAGAAGGAAGAGTACGGAAACACCGGACAGGGAACCAGGGCTATTGACGGTGAAAAACGTACAATGTGGATCTTTGAACCTCATGTTGCGGAAAAGGTGTTTGAAGAGCTGATAAAAGAGAATAACATCAAAGTATACAGGGATGAATGGCTTGAAAGAGACAATGGAGTTATAAAAAATAACGGAAGAATCTCCTCATTCTCTACCCTTTCCGGAAAAACTTTCAAGGGTAAAATGTTTATCGATGCAACCTACGAGGGAGACCTGATGGCAGCTTCCGGAGTCAGCTACAGTGTTGGCCGCGAAGGTACAGATGTTTACGGGGAACAATGGAACGGGGTGCAGACAGGTGTATATCACCACAGACACCATTTTAAAGTATTGGATAATCCTGTTGATCCCTATAAGGTGCCCGGTGATCCCGCCAGCGGTATTCTTCCCCGGATAAGCGTCGAACATCCGGGTGAAAAAGGAAAGGGGGATCACAGAGTTCAGGCATACTGTTTCCGCGTTTGCATGACTAACCACCCGGAAAACCGCATACCCTTTCCTAAGCCTGAAGGATATGACCCTGAGCAGTATGAGCTTTTAGTAAGGATATTTGACGCAGGCTGGAGAGAGTGGTTTGATAAATTTGACCTGATCCCTAACAAAAAGACAGATACTAATAACCACGGTCCGTTTAGCAGTGATAATATTGGTATGAATTATGATTATCCGGAGGCTTCCTATGAGCGGCGGAAAGAGATAATAAAAGAGCATGAAACTTACCAGAAGGGACTACTTTGGTTTGTGGCAAATGATCCCCGTGTACCTGAAGAAACCAGACTGGAAATGCAAAAATGGGGACTGCCGAAGGATGAATTTACAGATAACGGTAATTGGCCTCACCAGCTTTATATAAGGGAAGCAAGACGCATGAAAGGTAAATTTATAATGACCGAAAATGAACTGATGAAACGCAGGCCAACACCAGAATCAGTAGGTATGGGTTCTTACACTATAGATTCCCATAATGTCCAGAGATATATTAATGAGGAGGGACATGTACATAATGAGGGAGATATTGGAGTTTCACTTCCGGGGCCTTATGAGATCGCATACGGTTCAATTATTCCGGTAAAGGAGGAGTGCCAAAACCTTTTGGTACCTGTTTGTGCATCCGCCAGCCATATCGCATTCGGTTCAATCAGAATGGAACCTGTCTTTATGATACTGGGACAATCAGCTGCGGCTGCAGCATGTCTGTCAATTGACGAGAATATTGCTGTACAGGATGTGAAATATGATCAACTAAAAAATATTCTGCTCAGTAAAGGACAGATATTAAACATTAAAACTGACAAAAAATAATATGAAACGACGCGACTTTGTAAAAACAGCAGCAGGTTCTGCCTTTTTGCTGACTTCAGGAACCTGGTCATATAATTTTAACAAATCACCTGAAAAGAGTCAATATTGTTATCAGTCACAAAGAAAGATACCTGTTGCCTATGATGTAGATGTTGTTATCGTCGGAGGTTCCCTGGCTGCTGTGGCCGCAGCTGTTGAAGCATCCCGCGCCGGTGCACATGTTTTTCTGGCAGCTCAGGAACCATACCTTGGAGAGGATGTCTGCGGAACTTTTCGGTTGTGGACTGATGATCTGTCTGTTCAGAATAACGGCCTTGGTAAAAAAATATTCGGTGAAGGGCTCCCTACACCTTTGCATGTCAAGAGGACCCTCGATAATGAATTGATTGACAATAATATTGATTTTTTATATTCATGTTATGTAACTGATATCATAAAGGATGAAAAGGGAGTACCGGCAGGAGTGGTAATTGCAAACAGGTCAGGGAGGCAGGCAATAAAAGCAAAAACTATCATTGATACAACACCAAGAGCATTGGCAGCCCGGCTGGCAGGTGCTAAGTTCTCTGAATTCCCGTCAGGAAAACATACTTTTAAATTTACTGTGGTGGGAAATGACCTGAAAAAAGGGAAAGGACTTTCAGCCCAAATCCATCAGGAGCCTGTACAGATTAAATTTACATCATCAGGCCAGTCACACGGTGATGCATTCTCTGAAACCGACATACAGTATAAAGCTATTGAATATACCCTGCAGATACCCATGAAAGATTGCAGCTTTGAATCATTTTCAGAAGCTGAACAGATTGCACGGGATTTGACATGGGATGCCAACCAGGTGGAATCGTCAGACCTGCTGTTTCAAAATCCCCCGGATAAACTGGAAGGACAGGAAAAATTCAACAAGACAGATGTTGATCCGGATAAAATCAGCTTAGAGGCATTCCGGCCGGAAGGTATTAATAATATTTTTGTTGTTAGTGGCAGTGCAGCCCTCAGCAAAGAAGCGGCAGAAAAACTGCTTGAGCCGGGAAGGCTTATCCGAATTGGAGAACGGGCTGGTGCCAGGGCAGCATCGATAGCACAAAAATCAACACTGACAAATAATATAAAAGTTAAAAGCTCCGGGAAACAAGGAACAATAAAAGGTGACGTTGGTGAAATTCTCGAAGGACTCCGGACTTCACTAAACCGGGGAGAGATAACAGCTGAAGAGACAACCTTACCTGTCCTGGCTACCTGTGATGTGGTGGTGATGGGAGGAGGAACAGCAGGGGCGCCCGCTGCCGCAGGTGCTGCTAAAAATGGCGCAAAAACTTTGGTACTGGATTACTTGCACGGACTTGGAGGTACCGGCACACTGGGAATGATCGGAAAATATTTTCACGGATACAGGAAGGGTTATACCAAAACTGTTGATGAAGAGGTCAATAACATGGCGCCTGATAATCCCCGTAAAAAGAAACGTCTCTCTGAATGGGTGTTTGACTGGAAAACTGAATATTTCAGAAGGGAGATAAGAGATGCAGGTGGAGATATCTGGTTTGGAGTCCTGGGTATTGGCGCCTATACAGAAAATGGCCTGGTTAAGGGGGTAGTCGTAGCCACACCAGAGGGGAAAGGGGTTGTACTGGCTCATACTGTGATCGATTCAACAGGAAGCGCCGATATTGCAATAGCCGCAGGCGCAGAGTACAGCTATACAGACGGATTATCTGTGGCAATACAGGGGGCAGGACTGCCTTTTAAAAATCCGGATGATTTTTATAACAATACTGACTGGACTTTCATAAGTGACTCGGATATGCTTGATGTATGGAGAGCTTTTATTATTGCAAAGGAAAAATTCAGTAATCAGTACGATATTGGAAAAATGCCGCAAACCCGCGAAAGAAGAAGAATGACCGGTGACTTTACAATAAGTGTCCTTGATGTTTATAATGGCCGTACATACCCTGATACTATCTCTGCCCATTTAAGCTCTTTTGATACACATGGCTTTACTGAAGACCCGTTCTTTTCACTAAAACCACCGGAGCACAGCGGTATTGATGTGCTGGCATTTGTTCCTTTCAGATCTCTGCTTCCCAAAGGCCTGGAAGGAATTGTTGTCACCGGACTCGGAGCCAGTGCGCATCGCGATGCTATGCCTGTGATCCGTATGCAACCCTGTCTTCAAAACCAGGGTTATGCGGTTGGTATGGCAGCGGCTGTGGCTTCTCAGAATAATCAGAAGGTAAGATATATAGATCTTAAAGCACTCCAAAAAAGATTGGTTGAAATGGAAAACCTTCCTGAACAGGTTCTGACTGACCAGGATAATTTTCCACCGCCATACCATAAAATACAGGAAGCTGCCGAATTGGTGGTCAATGACCTCGAGGGACTTGAAACTATTTTGTGGGATAAAGAAAAGGGTATTTCCGCCATAACTGACAAATTTTACTTCACTCAGAATGAAGCGCATAAACTGGTGTATGCCAGAATATTGGGAATGCTCGGCAGGCCTGACGGGTGGAGGGAGCTGATCAAAGCAATCGAAAGCTTTGACGAGTGGGATGAAGGATGGCACTTTACCGGAATGGGACAGTTTGGCAAAAGCATAAGCTATCTCGACAGCCTGATAATAGCTGCCGGAAGAACTAAAAAAACAGAAACACTACCCTCAATATTGCGGATGGCAGAAAAGCTGACACCTGAAAGCCACTTCTCTCACTTTCGCGCTGTTGCAATTGCCCTGGAAACTATTGGCGACCCCAAAGGGGCAGAACCGCTTTTCAGGATTCTCGAAATGCCCGGTGTAAGGGGACATTCGATGCAGGATATCAGGACTGCGAAAAAAATGACTCCTGCAAATAAAAATGATGTGTCAACAAGAAATAATTCCCTGAGGGAGCTTATACTTGGAAGGGCACTATATAAATGTGGCGACTTTAATGGTGTCGGCAACCATATACTTAATGATTATTCAAAAGACCTAAGGGGGCATTATTTCAGACATGCACAGGGTGTCCTTCAGATGTTCTCAGATCAGAAAGAGCCTCAGATAGAATTATAGATCCGTTCGCTCAAGCTAACGGCAAGGGATAAGGCAGTGAACCGGCGGGGTGCTAATTTTAGAAGGGTGATTATTCTGGCAGGATGCTGCATCTGGCTTTATCCATTGCCGTCGGCTTCAGCCGACGGATCAGGGGCAGTGCTATTTTATAAATTTCCTGCATTTTTAGGCATCCGTTCGCTCAAGCGAACGGCAAGGGATAAGGCAGTGAACCGGCGGGGTGCTAATTTTGGAAGGGTGATTATTCTGGCAGGATGCTGCATCTGGCTTTATCCATTGCCGTCGGCTTCAGCCGACGGATTTTGGTGATTCATCTCTCTCGACATATAATTGTGCAGCTTCTGTTTTTACAACCACAATCTCCTCTCCCCTGTCTATAAATCCATTTTCTGCAACTGCATCATAAATTTCATCATCAATAATAACCTTTCCTCCCGGCCGGAGAACAGTGGCTGCCCTGCCCTTTTTCCCTTTCAATTCTAAAAAAGAAGATTCAACATTCAGATAACCCTCCTTTATATCCTGAACAGTATTCAAAGCAAGATTTTTAAATGGCCCCGTACTGGCAGTGAACAATTTTTTTCCCAGATAAAGCGAAATTATAAATCCTCCGAAAACTCCAATCACAACTGTCATGACAGCAACACCCAGCCGGATTACATCAACATGTTCAAAATTAAACCTGATATTATCAATAAGGCTCAGGATCAATCCTGCAAAAATAAGTAAGATCCCTGCTATTCCTGCCACTCCGAAACCGGGTATCGCAAATATTTCAACAGCCAGCAATATAATTCCGGCAACAAAAAGCAGTATCTCCCAGTTCTCTGCTAATCCCTCAAGATAAAGAGGGGCGAAATAGAGCAATGCTGCCAACAGGGCAACACCCAGGGGAAATCCGATTCCGGGGGTCTGCATTTCAAAATATATACCCCCTATTATTGCCATAATTAATAAGCCTGAAAAGACAGGATGCACCAGAAAACCAATGATCCGTTCTATCCAGGAGGGCTTGTATTCTACTATTTTATACTCTTCAATCCCCACTTTCTTTAAAACCTCAGGAATATTTTCTGCTATACCTTCGCAAAATCCGTATTCAACAGCTTCTGCGGGAGTAAAAGTTAACACTTTACCGGTATCAATAAGGTTGGGAATAGCAACTGACGGATCTACCATAGCCTCAGCAATCTGCGGATCGCGCCTCCACCGGATAATGGTATCATTCCCTGAAATAATAGTGTCTTTTCCGTGAAATTCAGCAGTGGAACGCATGGTTGAACGCATATAGCTCTGGTACTTATCAGGCATTGCCTGTCCGGTTTGATTGACCACCGTAGCAGCCCCGATGCTTCCTCCCGGACGCATGTATATACTGTCGCACGCTATAGAAATAAGTGCTCCGGCAGATGCTGCATTGTTGTCTATAAAAACATACACAGGAATCTTGCTTTGCAATATCCTGGTTCTTACCGAATCAGCATCCACAACCGTCCCGCCGTAGGTATTCATATGTATCAGAAAAATACCGGCTCCAAGAGAATCAGCCTCTTCAAAAGCCTGAACAGTCTGTCGCCATGTAGCCCTGGTAATTTCCTGCTTTATATTAAATTTATATACAAGCACCTCATCACCCTTTTCACTTGCCACTGAGGCCATGGCAATGAAAAAAAAGATAACTGTAATGAAATAAAAACTTTTTTTCATTTGTCAGAATTTAATAGTTCCGCCAATTCCACAAATCTTTTCATCCCCTCCTTTTTGGGGTCATCCAGGGCAAAACTAAGATTGGTCAGATAATAATCCCGAATATCCACTTCAGGATAATTGTTCTTTTCAGCAGCAACAATTTCGGAAATATTTTTTATACCATATTCAAGTGCTCTGTTAAAATTATCCCTAAACTGTTCAGAAACATTTTTATTTGCTGCCCATACTGCAAAAACAAACGGCAGTCCGGTATACCTGACCCACTCTTCGCTCAGGTCAAGGGTATATTTATACCTCTTCTCAACCTTAAATACCCTGTCGCCGATCACCACTCCTGCCGTTGTGCCACTGACTGAATTGATTTCATATCCGGGAAAAGCAGGCCGGAATTCAAACTTCTTCTTCCAGTAAAAACGTGCAAGGATCCTTGCCAGCAAAACTGATGTGCGCGACTCATGGTCAAGCAATATCGTCTTAACCTCATTAAGAGGGACATCAGAGATAAGCACAACAGTTCTTACATTTCCATAAGCCCCAATACAATAATCACCTATGATGTTATAAGTTTGCAAGTCATTCAGCGCCCCGACAGGAATGAGGCCTATGTCAGACTGTCCCAGAGTAAGCTTCGACGCTACTTTTGATGGTATATCTGTTGTTAATTCTATCTGATCTGCAATAATCGAACTTTGTAATCCAAACAAAAATGGTTTACTGTTTAAGTATGAAACTATTGATACGCGTATTTTCCCCATTATTAAAAATTTTTCACCGGTTGCCAATGTTGAACAACAAAGTTAACATTATTAACAGTAACAAAAACATGATAAATCATAGTGTAGATTAACAATCAGAATAAACATTTCAGCATAATAAAAAGGTAATCCGTCTAATTTACTAACTTTGCAAGGTTTAAAATTGAATAGATGGACTTAAATACTTTAACTGCTATTTCTCCGGTTGACGGCCGGTACAGGGACAAGGTTGAAGGCCTGATGAACTACTTCAGTGAATATGCTTTAATTAAATACAGGGTGCTTACTGAAGTGGAATATTTCCTGGCGTTGTGCGAGCTTCCCCTGTCCCAACTGGCAGGAATCTCACATAAGCAAAAAAAAGAATTACAAAAACTTTATCTAAACTTTACTCCTGAGGATGCAAAAAGAGTCAAAGAGATTGAGAGGATCACCAATCATGACGTAAAAGCAGTTGAATATTATTTAAAGGAGGAGTTCAAACGCATCGGGCTGAGCAGCTACATTGAATTTATACATTTCGGGCTTACCTCCCAGGATGCAAATAATACTGCTATTCCCAAATCTATACATGACGCACTGGACAATGAATACTTCCCTTTACTGTCGCAACTGACTGACAAGCTTGAAGAGTTAGCCACCGGCTGGCAGGAGGTGCCTATGCTTGCCAGAACGCACGGACAGCCTGCCACTCCTACAAAACTTGGAAAAGAGATAAGAGTATTCCTTGAACGTCTGTACATTCAGGTTGAACAACTGAGGGCAGTTCGCTGCTACGCAAAATTCGGAGGGGCAACAGGAAACTTTAACGCACACCTGGTGGCATATCCAAACATTGACTGGCAAGCCTTCGCAGATAAATTCTGCAGGGAAAAACTCGGACTGGTAAGGTCGCGCTATACAACCCAGATTGCCCATTACGATAACTATTCTGCAGTCTTTGATGCATTAAAACGAATAAATAATATAATACTTGATCTCGACCGTGATATGTGGAGCTATATTTCAACTAATTATTTTAAACAAAAAATCAAAAAGAACGAAGTAGGCAGCTCCACAATGCCACATAAAGTAAACCCGATCGATTTTGAAAATTCTGAAGGCAATATTGGCATAGCCAATGCAGGATTTGCACAACTGTCTGAAAAACTTCCTGTCTCCCGTCTTCAGCGCGACCTTACAGACTCTACCGTAACACGCTTTATAGGAGTGCCATTTGCACATACTGTAATTGCTGTAAAATCAACTCTTAAAGGTTTGAATAAGCTGGTGCTCAACCGGGATGCCATTGACGCAGACCTTGAAAATAACTGGGCAGTGGTTGCAGAGGCTATTCAGACCATTTTACGGAGAGAATTGTTTCCGAATCCCTATGAGGCATTAAAAGATTTAACCCGAAACAATGAAGTGATCAACAAAGAGCAAATTCACAAATTTATCGATTCCCTGAATGTTGGCGAAGAGGTAAAAGATGAGCTTAAAAAGATCACCCCTCAAAATTATACCGGAGTTTTTTAGATTATAAAACGAACATCCCTGATCAAATCGGGACCCAAGAATATGATTAAATCATATGAAACGAACATGAATTTTCATCATTTAAAATTCACAAAAAAGAATGATTAAAATTTATGTGAGAGTGAGGAACGAACGGTTCCATATGTTCTTAAATTTTTAATTAGCTTAATTACAAATAATTACAAAATTTTAAACAGATGAATTTTAAACAGATGAAATAAAATGAAATGTTGCAAATAAATGGAATTTTATGGAATCATATTCCATATTTTTCCAAAATTAGTCATAAGGCAAAGATCCACTAAAAAAAGGTGAAAAGTTGTCAGTAAAAATATTCTTCGTCGAGCCTGAAACGGATAAAGCTTTCCCATTTGTCGGTGAGTTGAATTTCGTCGAAAAACCAAAAGGAAACCGAATCCTTTAACCGTCCGGGGAAGGGTGTTGCCGGCTTAATTTATAAGTTTGCAGAAGGGGTCAATATGCCAGATTTAGGGGGCAGTATGACTGAAATATCCACTTTCCGGATTGTCGTGGCCCGGTTAAAGTCAGAATAGGAAATTTTTGTAATCTGTCTTTTAATAGTAAAGTTATATGGCGTCTAATGTACATTTTATGTAATTTTGCAACATGAATGCAAATTTACATAAAATTTTAATCTTGTACATCTGATTCAATATCTTTAAAATAATTGCCAATATCTTCTTCGCANNTAAAAAGGAATTTTCAGTGCTTTTAATACGGATTTGATAGCCTCTAATTGTTCATCATTTTGTGGATGTATTGTAAGTGCTTCCATGGTTGTTTTATTCTGTAACTTAAGATACAAAAATATTGTTTTCACAGCAATATGCAATTAAACCAAACTTATTCAAAAATTTGAAAACCAAACAGCGGATTGTAAAGGGAATAGTCTTTAAATTTAATTTATTAGAGTAACTAATCACCAAGTTCACTGTTTAATCTCAGCAGCTCATTTACAATATTTTCGGAAATGCGAAAATTAGTTAAAAGAAGTTTGTCTATTAGAGGCTTTATTTTATGTACTATTCCCAATTGCCTTGCTTTATTGATCACGCCAAGTGTTCCAGTAAATTTCAAGTTCAGCTTACCGGCTAATTTTCTGGCCTTCAAATCATCCAGTAAAAGTAATGCATTTTCAATTTCTTTTGCCAGGGCAATTGCACTTGCCTCGCCCCAATCGACCTGGGTTTCAAGAAACTCCTGGTATTTTTTATCTTGAACGCTTTCTATTTTGATCCAATTAGGCAACTGTTCCTGAAATTCTGTCTGAATTTCCGGAGTGATAATTACCCTGTTGTAAAGCTTCCGAAGCAGCTCAAGTTCTCCTATTTTATGAAAAAGAATCAAACTGCTTGTATCTGAAATCACGATGCTGGTATCAGGCATTGGCTATATCTGAATGTAAATCGGATACCGATGTACTAAAAACCGAAACTCCATATCGGCCCAATAATTCAATAAAAGCCTTTTTGGATAAACCGGCCAACTGAGCGGCCTGCCCTGAAGATAATTTTCCGTCTTCATATAATTTGGAAGCTACAATCATTGAAAATTCGAAATCTTTTAAATCAACATCGTCCGGTATTTGCAATTGTATTGTTCTCATAATGCTTTTGTTTTCTTCATGTCAAATATAAGAAAAATCATGTATGAATAAAATCATAAAGGTGAATTTACAATTTTGGATTTTGAATCAAAATTGGTAAAAATAATTTTCGAATTTTTTAGATGACACTAAGTTCTCAAGTAACAGCTATTGGCTCGATCCCAAAAGATACTCCATTATCCAAACTGTTTACAGCAAATTTACTAAAGACATCAATATTTACAAAACGAGAGTTTGCTGCGGATTTTGAGTGAGTTTTACATATCCTTCAGTAATCTGTTTTCTTTTTAAAGCTCCCGGTATTTTTCTAATAATTCGTCGAAATTCATAAATGATTAGTATCTCATTTTCTGCAAAAGTACTGAAAATGTAATAATCAATATAAACATTACTTATTCCGTAAATTCAGAATTTTTTTGAAAAATAAATTTTTATAGAATGAATAAAACAATTATGATGTTCAGAAGTGATATAATTTCTTTTTTCAGGACTTCCTTTAAATCGCAGTCAAAATAATCAACCAGTCTTGGTTTTGTGTGACATTCCCAAAAAACTTTATATTGGCGATTTCGGTCTGACCATG
>LSQX01357943.1_pt1 | contig 15813 bp, 8 predicted proteins | sample 654561 | NCBI WGS metagenome assembly LSQX01 (sample SAMN04489861, study PRJNA283612) | anaerobic digester metagenome | isolation source: 4 biogas reactors fed with cattle manure at either 37C or 55C with and... | place: Denmark: Kongens Lyngby | collected 2014 | reverse complement strand
GATTTTAACAATCAAAGAAGTAATAAGGATTTAGGAGCAAGAATAAATGAATGGATTAGAGTACCGAAGGTATTACTAATAGATGAAAAAGGTGAGAACTTAGGCGAGGTAGATACAATTAAAGCTAAAGAAATGGCTCGTGCAGTTGAACTAGATTTAGTAGAGGTAGGAGCAACTAGTAATCCACCCGTATGTAGAATTATGGATTTTTCAAAATATGTATATGAACAGAAAAAGAAATTAAGAAAAAATAAGGCAGGAAAAGTTAAAGATCTTAAAGAATTTAGATTCAGTGCAGTAATTGATACTGGGGATATGAATACTAGAATTAGAAGAGCTAAAGAATTCTTAGAGAAAGGCCATCCTGTAAAGATAACTGCAATTAAAAAGGGAAGGCAACCGTATGAACAAATGAAAGGGGTTTTTAATGAGATATTGACTAATTTTACTGAATATTGTAGTATCGAACCCGAGCCAAAGAGTNNAGATGGCAAGACAAAAAACAAACAAAACAGCAATAAAGAGAGTAAAGCTATCCAACCCAAAGGGGAACAGGAAAGCAAAGATGATGTACAAACAGAGTCATCAGGGACATCTAAAGACAAAGAGGTCAAGAAGGTCCAAAAGAAGACAGGATAGCGATAGAGTAGTCTCTGGAAGTAATGAAAAGAACCTTAGAAAAAAGGTTGTTAATTTAGGTTAATAAACACATGAGAGTAAAAGGTGGTACAGTAAGAAAAAGAAGACATAACAAGGTATTAGCCCAAACTAAAGGGTATAGGATGACTAAGAGTAAATTGTATAAAGTCTCCCATGAGGCTTTAATGCATGCAGGTCAATATTCATATAACGATAGAAAAAAGAGAGCAGGAGATTTTAGAAAACTTTGGATAACTAGAATTAATGCTGCATGTAAAAATAATGGCACTCAGTATAAAGATTTAATCTCTGGTTTAAAGAAGAAAAAGAGTGAATTAAATAGAAAAGTTTTGTCTGATATTGCTATAAATAATCCAGAAGTATTCTCCTTTATAGTTAAATCTCTTTAGAGTCCATATATTAGAAAGATATTAGGACTCAATTAGAGTCCTTTTTTTGTATTAACTTAATCTTTAAAATATAATATTGTATACTTTTAAGATAACATCATACATATATTAAATGATTACTACTTTGGATAATATTAAAAACACTTTAATAGAAGATATTAATCAACTTAGCGCTATACAATTAAAACAGAAGTACCTTTCTAAAGAGGGCATAATTACTAAACTTTTCAAAGATATAAAAGATATTGAGGCTTCTAAAAGAAAGGAGTATGGTCAGCAACTAAATGGTTTGAAAAGAGATTTAGAGGAAACAATATTACAGAAAGAAAGCAATATTAATAGTGAGAGATCTACTGTAAGTATTGACCCTTCCGCACCTTTTGATATTAACTGCTCCAAAGATAGAAGACCCCATATTTTAGACCTTAAAGGTTCATCTCATCCACTAATGCAGGAGTTAGAAATAATACTAGATATATTTCAAAGAATGGGTTTTGATATTTTAGAAAGTAGACAGTTAGATGATGATTTCCATATGTTTGAAAGCCTTAATTTCCCCAAAGGACACCCCGCTAGAGATATGTATGACACATTCTGGACTGATGAGAATTTTGTACTCCCAGCACATACCTCTACAATGCAAAATAGGGCACTAAGAAGATATGGGCCACCACCAATTAGAGTAGTGCTACCTGGTAGATGCTTTAGAAATGAGGCAACAGACGCTAGTCATGAACACACCTTCTATCAAATAGAGGGAATATATGTAGATGAAGCAATATCAATGGGTAATATGCAAGCTACCATTAAAGAGTACTTAGAACAGTATCTAGAAACAGATTTAGAAATTAAAATGCAACCTGCATATTTTCCCTTTACTGAGCCAGATGTAGAATTCGTAATTAGTTGTCCTTTCTGTGATAAAAAGGGATGTAGTACATGTGCAAATAGCGGTTGGATAGAATTAATGGGCTGTGGAATGATACATCCCAATGTCCTTCTTGCAGGTGGTATTGATCCTCAAAAGTATTCTGGCTTTGCTTGGGGAGTTGGACTAGACAGAGTAGTTGCAATTAAAAGGGGAATAAATGATATTAGAAAGCTTAGAGATGGTGATTTAAATTTCTTAAGAGCACTTTAAATATATGAAACTACCTATTAATTCTTTAAAAGAGTTTGGACTTGAGAATTTAGATTTTGAAAAAGTATTAAATATTGTATCTACTAAAATAGGTTCAGTAGAGGGGTATAGTAAGCTCTCTGATGCGTATGAGGGTGTAGTAATAGTAGAAATAGTATTAAAAGATATACACCCTAATGCAGATAAACTTGCAGTATACAAAATATCTACTGGAGAGCAAGAGATACAGGTTGTTGCAGGAGATAAGACATTAGAGATAGGGGATAAAGTAGCATACATAACACCTGGGAATATAGTTCCGTATACATATGGAAGTGCAGAACCAATAAAGATTAAGGCTGCCAATATGAGAGGTGTTACCTCAAATGGAATGATGTGTTCAGAAAAAGAGTTAAATATTGGCCCAAACCATGAGAAAGTATTGGTATTAGATTCTCAAGCTCAAGTAGGAATCTCTTTTTCAGATTACTATGATTTTAACGATGTAGTTATAGATATTGAAAACAAAGCCTTAACCAATAGAGGAGACCTTTTTGGGATATTAGGTTTAGCAAGAGAGTTAGCTACTGCCTTAAATATGCCATTTAAAAGTCCTAGTTGGTATATAGGAGAGCAGGATTCCTTTAAAGCTGATAACATATCCTCCCCTGTTAAGGTGGAAAATAAGGCAGGGAATCTTTGTCCAAGATATATGTGTGTATCTATGGATAATATTAAAGTTTCTGAATCTCCCGTATGGCTAAAATCAATACTATTAAAATCTGGTATTAGACCAATTAATAACATTGTAGATATTACCAACTACATATCACTAATTACTGGCCAACCACTCCATGCTTTTGATTATGACAAACTAATTGAAAATGATTTAAATATTAAAGATATAGCACATATTACAGTAAGAGTTGCACAGCAAGGAGAAAAGATTCAAACATTAGATGGTAATGTAGTAGAACTAAGTGATAACAACCTAGTTATTACTGACTCAACAAACCCAATAGCTATAGCTGGTGTAATAGGGGGCAAAGATACAGAGATAGATATTGATAGTAAAAGAATAATTTTGGAGTGTGCTAATTTCAACAAATATAGTATTAGAAAAACCTCAATGGAGTTGGGTATCTTTACAGAGGCAGTAACTAGATTTACAAAAGGACAAACTCCTAACCTTTGTCCAAATATATTAGTAAGAGCTACTCAGCTAATTAAAGAGATTAGTGGTGCTCAGATATCTAGCGAAATAGTAGATATATATCCACAACAAGAAACTGAAAAAAATATTACTCTCTCAATTCCTAAATTAAACACAATTTTAGGAACTACTCTTTCTAAAAATGAAGTTAAGGATATTCTAAACACTCTTGAGTACAAAATATTAAGCGAAGATATTGAGTATATTACAGTAATACCTCCTCTTTTCAGAACAGATATATATATCCCAGAAGATATATTTGAAGATATTGGTAGAATATATGGATATGAAAATATTCTTCCAAGACTTCCTCAAAGAGATATTAAGGCTGTAAAGGTAAATAGAAATATTAACCTTAAGAAAAAAATCAGAACTGTTTTAAGTAATAGTGGATGTAATGAATTAGAGACATACAGCTTTACAAGTCAAATTAATATTGAAAATGCTAAACAAGATCTTAATCAATCATTTCATATTAAAAACTCTCTCTCTCCAGATTTAGAGTATATGAGAACATCCTTACTGGTCTCCCTTTTAGAGAAAGGAAAATACAATATCCAAAAAAATATCTCTCCTTTCTGTATCTATGAATTTAATATACCTCATCAAAAGGAGTATTTAGATAACTTCAAACTACCTAAAGAGGATTGGCATCTTGGTTTACTCTTTACTTCTAAAGAGGATATATTTGATGGTAGTTCATACTATCAAGTAAAACAGTATTTAGAAAAAGTATTTAGAAGTTTAAGAATTTCAAATATTGAATACACATTAATAACCCAAAGTTCTCAGATAGATTTACCTGTTTGGATTAAATATATATTACCCACATTCAATCCATATCAATCTGCATTAATTAAAACCTTTAAAGATGGAAAAGAGATAATTTTAGGTGTAATAGGGGATATAGAGGGTGATGTTAAAAATAGTTTTAAATTACCACAATATACCTGTGCCCTAGAAATAAACCTAGAGGAAATTTCAAAATTAGAAGTAAGAAAGAGTATGAACATAAGTGAGTCAAAATTCCCAGCTATTACACAAGATATATGTATTACTCTAAATAGTAATGTTAAATATATTGATTTAGAAAATCTTGTTTTAAAGATAATAAACAGTAAAGAAAGAAGTGGGACTGTAGAATGTATTGATATATATCAAAAAGACCCACAAAGTAAAAATATTACCTTAAGAGTAAGCATTGAACATAAAGAGAAAACATTAACAGATAAAGAGTATAGTGAGATAAAAGATAGAATTGAAGAGAAAGTTAAAAGCTTAACCGCATAAATTATCTTCGAACACCCCTAACATCTTCTTCCTCTACAGGGGGAGTAACTGGAGGTATTACCTCTGACTTTTCTACTTTAACTGTAACAGATTTAGTTCCAATTTTCCCATAATTATCTTTAGCGCTAACAGTTATGGTATGAGTTCCAGCAGAGATTGTAGAGAGACTAAAACTTGCACTATACAAAGAGCCTGTCCATGTAACACCTGCTACCTTACTACCATCAAAAGTAATAGTAAACTCAGAAAGAGTTTCTAACTGTCTAGTATTTCCCGATATATTAATCGTATCAGAAGTCTTAAAGACTGTACCTTCTAAGGGTGTAGTTATCTCTACTATTGGAGCGTTATCTGGTCCTAAAGGTAAAGGACACTCTCCTGTTGCTGGATCAGCAAATAGGTAGCCCATGCTTTCGGCTAAAAATTTCTCATATGTAGACTGTTGTAATTTATTTTCTAACTTAAATGTTAGTACAGTCTTTTGCTCAACTAAACCGTACTGCTGTGCTAAAGATAGATTAGATGGTATTAAACCATTTGCACTGCAAACAGTAATTACTTTCCTACTATCTGCTTGTGGGGCTCTCCCAGATATATATACAGTTGCCTCTTTCTCACACTCTGTCCCCTCTTGTGGTGAGCCACCAGTATCTCTACATACTGTACCTGATACTATACCTGCAGGCCTAGTAAACAGCTCGGGCTTATAAATATCTGCAACTCTACTAGTTATAGCATGAGCTATCGGGAGAGGAACTGTTGAGCCAAATGCACCCGGAGTTTCAGTGTTATCATTGTTTCCTGTCCAAACACCTACAACAATATTTTTGTGATACATAACTGTAGTCAAATCCCTTGGACCATCAGAAGTTCCAGTTTTAAAACATACATTACTCCCTTTTACTCTTCCATATCCAATACCCAATCTATCTCCATGTCCACCCAAATCACACAGTATATAGTTGAGAAGATATACCTCTTTTTCGTCTACAACCCTTGTTCCCTCTTCAAGCTTTGTTTCTTTCAAAATCTCTCCTTTAGAATCCTCAACCTTTAGTATAACGGAGGTTTCATTTCTTACACCCTCGTTAGCAAACACTCCAAAGGCTGCAGTATGCTCTAACATCTTCATTTCACCAGCACCCAAAGCTAAAGCTAATCCGTAGTCCGCTTTATTCTTTAATGTTGTAATACCTAATTTCTCTGTTAATTGCAAGAAAGAATCTATACCAGTTAATTGAAGCATATATACAGCAGAGAGATTTCTAGAACGCCCAAGATTTCTTCTTGCAGTTCCAAGTCCTTCAAATGTAAAATTCCAGTTTTCAGGAGTATATCTCCCAAAACTCATTCTAATATCTGGAGCTAGAGTCCCTGGGGTATACCCTCTACCAAAAGCAGCCAAATATACATACGGTTTTGCTGAAGAACCTACCTGTCTATTACTAGTTGTAATATTTACATTCCCATCTACTTTAGGATTATCTATATTCCAGTAGTCAACAGAACCAACCATAGCCAAAACCTCTCCAGTATTAGGATTCATAACAACAGCAGCCCCATTATTTACTTTCTTTGGTAAGCCATTCTTTGTAATACCCTTAACAACCTCATCTTCAGCTATCTCTTGTATTGAGTAGTCCAGTGTCGTTGTTACTTTTAATCCACCCCTTTCTACTCTCTCTACACCAAACTCTTCCTCTAACAAACCTTTAACATAGAAGACAAAGTGGGGTGCTTTAATATCAATCTTTTTAGTTGTATATACCATTTCCTCATTCTTTGCCTCTTCAATTTCCTCTTCTGTAACACCTGTAAGATTTTTATGCTTAAGCATCTGGTCTAGTACATATGTTTGTCTTACCTTTGCTAACTCTGGTTTACTTCCAAAAAGAGGAGAATATACTCCTGGACTTTGAATTAATCCAGCAATTAAAGCACTTTCAGCAAGGGTAAGATCTCCTACATTTTTCCCAAAGTAAGCTTTTGCTGCAGCTTGAAAACCGTAATTTACTCCTCCTAAAGGTATCTCATTCATATACATCTGTAAAATCTCATCCTTGGTTAAGGATTGTTCAACCTGCATGGTAATTAATATCTCTTTAATCTTTCTAGAGTATTTCTGTTCATACGCTTGATCCCCTAAAATATCAAAAAGAAGAGTAGTTTTAATCAGTTGTTGTGTTATTGTACTTGCACCCCTTACTACCTCTCCATGTCTAAGATTTTGATAAAAGGCTTTTGCAATACCAGCATAATCTAATCCCTTATGTTGATAGAACTCAATATCTTCTGCCGCTAATACAGCCCATTTAGTATATTCAGGAACCTTCTCTATTGATACAAACTCTCTATTCTGTTTACCGTATACCGTATAAAGTAAGACCCCATTCCTATCAAATATCTTAGTACTTTGATCTGAAGTCCTATCTACTAATTCATTAGGAGAGGGAAGTGAGCTTTGTAAACCCTTAAGATATACTCCAGCAACTATTAGAACTGCACAACCTATGAAAAAGGCTATTCCTAATAGTGCATAAAGAAATTTCTTACCTTTTTTGTTTTTTAATTTGTTAGAAAAAATACTCTTTGATTTCTTGTTTTTCAAATTCCTTTTCTTAACATTCCTACTGTTATACAATTTCATTCGATTATAGTTACTTAGAGAGGTAGGACGTTTAGAGTATGTTCTCCTTTTCCCAGATCTTTTAGATTTTGCTACAGACATACTATATTTCATATTGAGATTTAACTATTATACAATTACTCCAATATATATTATATCCCCTTAATATTCAACCATGTAAAATAGATGATATAATTGAGATATGAAAAACACAATATTATCAAAACAACCATATAAAGGGACAATGGATTGGTATCCTAAAGATATATATATCAGAAATTACATATTTGATATATGGAGCAGCGTTGCAAAGAGATATGGGTACGAAGAGTATGATACAGCTCAACTTGAAGATGCAAACCTTTACAAAGTGAAATCAGGAGAAGAGCTAGGAGGAAATCAACTGTATAACTTTATTGATAAAGGGGGAAGAGAGATAGCTCTTAGACCTGAAATGACTCCGTCCCTAGCTAGAATGGTTGCAAACAAGAAAAATGAACTTCAACTTCCACTTAGGTGGTTTAATATTGGTAGATACTATAGATATGAAAAACCTCAAAAGGGTAGAAGAAGAGAGTTCTTTCAATTAAATATTGATATATTAGGGGTAGATTCAATAACTGCAGAAACAGAGATAGTATCATTTGTAATTGATGTAATGAAGGAGTTTAAAGCTCCTTTAAATTCTTTTGAATTAAAGATTAATAGTAGATATCTACTAGATTACCTATTTACAGAGATATTACAAATTGATGAAGAGATTAAACCGAAGTTAGCAAGAGCATTAGATAACTATCTAAAAATGTCTAACAACGACTTTACTCAATATTTAAAAGAGTTTGCCCTTTCGGAGATACAGCTTTCTCAAATTGAACAGTATTTAAACTGGGACTTGTCAGACCTAGAAAAGATAAAAGATGTTTCTAAAGGTGCTAAAGAGATATTAGATCTATTTGAGAAATTAAAGCAACTATCCATATCTAATGTTAAATTCTGTCCATACATTGTTAGAGGCTTAGCCTACTATACTGGTATTGTATTAGAACTTTACGATATAGGTTCAGCGCAAATTCCTAGGGCTCTGTTTGGTGGTGGTAGATATGATGATTTACTTGAAATCTTTGGTGAAAGTAAGATACCTGCTTTCGGTTTAGGGTGGGGGGATATCACTACTATGGAGTATTTGAAAAAGTATAATCTTTTACCGGAATATATTAATGAGTCTAAAGTTTTTATCTGTCTTTTGGATGATAACCTTTTTGTACAAAGCAGTAATATAGCATCCTTTTTAAGAAGCAATGGTATTAATACATTACAACAAATAACTAACAAAAAACTTTCTAATCAACTCAAATATGCAAGCTCTCAAGGAATCCCTTGGGTAGTAATTGTTGGTGAAGATGAAGTTAAAAAGGGTTTGGTTCAACTTAAAAATATGAATAGTAGAGAATCTTTCTTAATTAAGAAAGAAGATATCATAGAAAAGATTAGATAGGGAGAATATAATTCCTCATTAATCTTTTAACTTACTACAAGTAGAATATGTCCTTGTAATTGAAAATCAATCCAAGATTTCTAATATCCTCGATAAATATCCCAACTCTATCAAATACAGTAAAGAAAATAACCTACAAGAGGTTCATAGAATCATCCAACAGGGCAAGGTTTCTTTGATATGCATAAATATTCCCTTAGAAATTACACAACTGATTAATTTACTCAACCTTACAAGAGAGAATAGGATTAAAACTTTTCTAATACTTCCCACAAGAGAAAATATATTACTAGAATATGCAATGTGTGGAATAGATGATTTTGTATTTGAAAATGATTTGGAAATTAATATTGAATGTAGAATCCTTAAATTATTAAACTTCACAAAAACTATTGAGACTCAAGTCCAAAGCTATGAATATATCTCATATATACCTCCTAAAAAAGAGATGTATATTAAAGGAAATAGAGTTGCTCTTACTTGCTTCGAATCTATTTTTATTAATTACTTAATAACAAATAACGGGATATGCAATATGCTAGATTTTCAAAAATATATTAACTGCATATCTAATCATAAGGTAGAACAAAAAAGTATAGTAGTAGGAATATCAAGATTTAAAAGAAAAGTATATATCTCTACTGGGTATAAAATTCTTAAATCAAGATATGGATTGGGTTATGAAATAAAGAGTTAAAGTTTTTTCTTCCATAAGGAAATCTTGTTAAGTGCCTCTATTGGAGTTAGATTATCCAAATCAATTGATTGGATCTCTTTTTCGATCTCTGAATCTTTTGCAGTAAAAAGAGGGAACTGGAAAGAGGTATTAATGTTTTCCTTAACTTCATTCTTTCTGGTAAATACATCTGTTTCCCTTATTTCATTTTCGTTAGAAAACATTTTCTCCTGTTCAAAACTTTCTAAAATCTCATTAGCCCTCTTAATTACTTTATCAGGTAATCCTGCCATTTTAGCTACATATATCCCATAACTTCTATCCGTACCTCCTTGTACTATTTTTCTTAGAAATATTACCTCCCCTTTCTCTATGTCTTCTTCAACTAAAACATTAAAATTTTTAACAGAATTAGGAATCTCTTCAGAGAGTTTCAGAAGTTCATGATAGTGAGTCGCGAAAAGAGTTCTACATTTAATGTCATTGGCTAGATATTCGGCCAATGCCCAAGCTATACTTACACCATCATATGTGCTTGTTCCTCTTCCTACTTCATCTAAAACAACCAGACTATACTTACTAGCATTATTTACAATATTTGCAGCTTCATCCATTTCTACCATAAAGGTACTTCTACCTCTACTTAAATCATCAGAGGCACCAACCCTAGTAAAGATTCTATCTACCAAAGAGAGGGACATCTCCTTTGCAGGAACAAAGCATCCTATCTGAGCCATTAGAACTAGAATTGCAACCTGTCTAATATATGTAGATTTCCCAGACATATTCGGTCCGGTTAGAATTGACATAGAACTGGTTTTAAAATCTAAAAGGGAATCGTTAGATATGAAACTCTCCTGCGAGATGATTTCAACTATTGGGTGTCTTCCTGATTTAATATCAATAACACCTTCGTTTTCTCCCATTTCAAATATTTTCGGACAACTATACTCTCTTTTAATAGAAATATCGGCAAACCCACAAAGAATATCTATTTCCGAAACATATTCGGACACTAATTGGATTGAGGGTAAATATTTTACTAGAGACTCTCTAAATTCATTAAACAGTTTGTACTCTAATTCATTTAGTTTTTCTTGAGAGTTAAGAATGATATCCTCTTTCTCTTTCAACTCCTGCGTAATATACCTCTCACAATTAACTAAGGTCTGTTTTCTAATATACCTATCTGGAACATTCTCTTGTTGAGCTTTAGTAACCTCAATGTAGTACCCAAAAACTCTATTAAACCCTATCTTTAAACTATTTATTCCAGTACTAACTTTTTCCTTCTCTTCAAAATCTCTTATCCAACCCTTACTATCCCCCGTAAGCTCTCTTAATTCTGAGACCTCTTTGTTAAAGGAGGACTTAATAATCCCTCCTTCTAAAATTGTTAAAGGAGGGGAGTCAATAATACAGTTATCAATATTTTCACTTACTTCTATCAAATCTTTTTCATACTTTTCAATTTCTTTAGATATTTGAGGAAACTGTGAAAGAACAGATTTTAATTTCAAGATATTTTCTAAAGATATTTGTAATGCCTTTAAATCTCTACCGTTAACTCTTTGTAATCCAATCTTTCCAGCAATACGACTAATGTCATTAATCTCATCTAATATCTCCTTACTCTTATTTAAGATCTCACTATTTTCATAAAAAAGCTTAACTATATCTAATCTATGATCTATCTCTTTTTTACTAATTAAGGGATTTAATATCCAAGAGTAAAGTAATCTTTTACCCATTGGTGTAGAGGTTGAATCTATAACAGAGAATAGAGAATTAGAAATATCCCCAGTAAAAGAATTAGATACTAATTCTAAATTTCTAATAGTAGCTCTATCTAATATCATTGTAGAAGTAAGATTTCTTCTTTGAGGCTTTTTTATATGATTAGGGATAATTAACTGAGTCTCTGAGATATGTGTAAGTATCATTGCTAAACTGATAATTGAGACTTCCTTTCCTTGTAATTCCAAAGAGTCAATATTTGAGATATTGTAAAACTCTTTAATCTTCTCTTGAGAATATTTTACATTCTGTAAGCCTTTACTTAAAAACTGAACCGGTATTGTATTAAATTTTAAATCACTTTCATTTTCTAAAAGAAGTATCTCAACAGGTTCGTATGAAGAAAGAACTGAATCAATACTTTTAGATATATCTTTACTATATATCCAAAAGACTTCTCCAGTAGACAAATCACAAAGAGATATTCCTAAATCACTTTTAGATTTTACAAATGAAGCAATGTAATTGCTTTTAACAGATTCAATGTCTTCTAAAGTACCTGCTGTTACAATTCTCGTAACTCCTCTTTTCACTATTCCTTTAGCTAATTTAGGATCTTCTAATTGGTCAACTATTACAACATTGTATCCTGCCTTGACTAGTTTAGGTAAATATTGATTTAATGCTTTATGAGGAAATCCTGCAAGCGGAGTAGGGTTCTTACTTTTATCTCTAGCAGTGAGTGTAATGTTTAATACCTTAGAAGTTGTTTTAGCATCATCCCCAAATGTTTCAAAAAAGTCTCCCATTCGAAACAGTACAATTTTATCTGGATACTGTTTCTTAAATCTAAGATACTGATCCATCATTGGGGTTTGTTTAATATCCAATTCCATAACGTATTATACAGGAGAATACACAGTGAAAACTATACTTACTACCTCTTACTTAATATTATCTTAGCCTCTTCATCAGATACTATCTTTCTTATGTCTCTAATACTATCTACAGATACTGAAACTCCATGTACACCCTTTTGAACACTATACTTAACAACATCTTTATTATCTTCTGCCATCACAATTATCTCTTTAGAAGGACTCTTTGATACATCACATACGGCATCAATTACTTTAAGGGAGCTATTAGCACTTAAATCATACTTAACATCTTGTGCATCATATTCAAAACCTTGCATACCCTTTACTATTCTTGGTAAGTCAATTATTAATCCATCAATATTTACACCCAATATATCATCAGCAAGTATTATGTCTGTAGGATTATCAAGTATTGCGTATACACTAAAGGAAGTACCTCTTCTTAAACCCCCAGCAAGAAGTGCTTTTTTAAATTCGGTCATAGCTTTAGGATTACCTGGAGAGTAGATTGCAATATCTATGTTTCTTCTCTTATTAATATTTCTTACCCTTCGAACAATCTTAATTACTCTGTTAAGTAGTTCCTTATTAGAAAGATAGTGGGAAAGACCGTGTACTGAATCACTTAAATCTCCATTTTCAAGCTGTTTTCCTTTAGTTAAAGATCTGAAATCTGATACTCTCAAAGAACCCAAAGAAAGTATTACTTGATTACCCTCTGCTAAATCAGAATACTTACAAATCTTATCAGCAAGAATCTTTGAATACTCTACAAACTTCTTATCTTCAACATACGCTAATAGATGTCTACCATCTTCAACCATCATCTTATCTAAATCTACATGAACAATACCATGTGAATTACCGACAGAATCAATGAGTTTAGACACCTCTCCAGTTGGATTTAGGAAAACCTTTGTAGCTGAAGGAGCTAGATTCATATCATGGGGAATTCTCACTTCATCATCAACCGCTTTTATAGGTACAACCTCTTCTGAAACAACCTCAGGTTTAAGTAAATCAACACCAGAAAGAGATTCTTCTTTGTATGCTTGAACAACTGGATGAGGAGTAGGGGATTGTTGATCCTTTTCTATATATATACTCCCTGTATTACCATCTAATCTAACTGTTTGACCCTCTTTAAAGATGGTAAACGCTCCCGCTGCACCCACTATTGCAGGAATATCAAACTCTCTACAAAGTATCGCTGTATCACTAGTAATACCACCTGTCTCAAGAATTATTCCCCCAGAGTTAATAATTAGGGATTCCATTTCAGAGGAGTACTCTTTTATCACAAGAATATCCTTTTTGTTTATCTGAGGACTCTGTCCCTTTTCTACCAATTTAATATTTCCAACAACAACCCCAAAACTAGCACCTAAACCCTTAAGAACAAAATCATTAATATCACTTACCTGTTTACCCTCAGATTCCTCTTCTTTTCTAACCTTCCCTTTAGCAGCAGATACTAATTTCTCAGTAAGAGAACTGTATTCGTGCTTGTTTCCTTGTACAATCTTTTGAGCATTATTTAAAGCTTTGTTCTCTAATATCCCAATACCCTGATATCTCTCTAATGTCCATTTTAATACCTCACCTAAGGTATCAAAGTTTTTAGCACTATCTAATTTAACTTGATCAGGATAGAATTTCTCATAGAGGTCTTTACTCTGTAAAACCCAAACCTTTCCACCAGACATTACCCATTCAATATTTTGAGCTCTTCTTAATTTGTTTTCAACTATTAAAGATATTTTAGCTACCTCTTTAATATATTCCTCTTCTAATTTCGGACGATGACTCCATGCATTTGATATTGTAACTTTTTGGGTACCATCTTTACTTACGCTCCCTTTATTTATAACCCTAATCTTCATCCACTCTTGAGGAGAAATTCTTTTTTCTAAGATAGTTAAATCTTTCTTGTTAAGTAAATATGAATCAGGAGTTAACTCACCTAAAGAGATAGTGTCTCCTAATCCAAATACTGCCTCTATACTTAATTTCCCTAAATCTTGAGTAATAGGGTCAATGGTAAACGCGACGCCACTTACTTCAGCTTGTACCATTTTCTGAACTACTACAGCTAACTTCACATCAGCAAGATTAATACCTTTTGAAGAGGCGTATGCAACTACATCATCAGTAAACAGAGAAGCGTATATCCTTTTGATTGACTCTAAAAGATTTTTTGCACCTCTTACATTTAATTCTGTACTAAATATTCCAGAAAATGAAACTTCTGGATTAGAAGGAAATATTACCGAAGATCTAACTGACACCCATGCATCTGTAAATCCAGATATTCGTGTATATGCAGAAAGAATATCATGGATATCACTATCCTCATATTCACTTTTTAGTAAGGATTTCAAAACTTCAGATTCATTTGGATTTCTACCTTTTTCAAGTAAAGTCTCCCCATCTCTAGAAAGAGATTGAGACACCAATTTATCAAATACCACAGGGGATACTACAAAGAAATCAGGAATTGGAATATCCATATCCTTAAGTTCAAAAAGAGATAACCCCTTTCTTCCAACAGAGGATTCCTTAAGCTTAGAAAATGTAAAATCTTCCCAGTAGTAAACAACTTTTTTCCCTTTTATTATAACTTCAGACATCGTTTAGGCAGTAATATTAGGTATTAAATAATGGTACCTTTAGCATCAATTTTTTGCAAGTCTACATAGAACTCATAGCAGATCTTTGATATTACTAAAGCTGGAACAGATAAAATGGCTCCCCATACACCAAAGAGTATGAGAAAGATAATGGCAAAAAAAAGTACAAACACAGGTTTAACTCCAGCTGCTGTTCCCATTACCTTAGGAATAATGAAATTGTTTTCAATCTGCTGATATATTAAAAATATTATCAACAGGATAAATGCAGTAAGAGGACCACTAGTTATTAAAGCAATTAGAAGGGGAGGGACGCTAGATACTGTAGCACCCAAAGAAGGAATAGCTGATAAAAGTGCTACTAAAACTCCCATAGGAAGTGCAAAGGGTACACCTAATATGGCTAAGATTAACCCTAAAGTACAACCCGCTATAGCACTAACTGTCGCTTGACCAAGCAACCATCTCCCTAATTTGCTTTCAAGATCTAATACTAATTTTTTAACTCTAAATCTTTTTTCATCAAAAGTAATTCTTTTTAAACCAAAATCTAATACCTTATCATGTTCTAATACTAAATATACAGAAAATACTATAGAGGCAAGAGTAATAGATACCCATCCAAACACACCTCCCACTGTTTTAATTCCTTTTTCAAAACTATCTACAGAGGTTAACTTATCCAAACCCTCTGTAATAGCTTTATTTATTGCCTCTGTTTCAAGACTTATTCCCCCAATATTTATTCCATTTATTTTAGAAGTAAAATTTTCAACCCAAATTGGAATATTACTACCTAAATTACTTAATTGATTAATAAAGGGGATAAATATTAAAGAGGTAATCGATAATAGAAGTACAAATCCAATAAAGTAGGTAATTGTTATTGCCCATCCCTTAGATATTTTCCTTTCTCCGAACCATTTAATTATTGGCAGTACCGCAGACATAATTACAGTACTTAAAAAGAGAAATACAAATACCGTAACTAACTGCTTACCCCAAAAGATTAATGCTAAAATTGCCAGTACAAAAGAAACAAATTTCCAAGAGAACTCAATAGTTATCACTGGCTTTTGTGGTTTGGAGAAGTGTT
>LSQX01206030.1_pt1 | contig 15813 bp, 17 predicted proteins | sample 654561 | NCBI WGS metagenome assembly LSQX01 (sample SAMN04489861, study PRJNA283612) | anaerobic digester metagenome | isolation source: 4 biogas reactors fed with cattle manure at either 37C or 55C with and... | place: Denmark: Kongens Lyngby | collected 2014 | reverse complement strand
GTTGCTCTATCCAGCTGAGCTACTGCACCATTTTAATCATTGTTATTATATCTTAAAACTGTATTCTTGTAAAGCCATAATTGCTTTTAGTAATGGGGAAAAATAATTGTTTTAGGAAAGCAGTCAAAGAAAAAGGTGATAATTCATTAGTCACCTTTTTCTTAACTTCTTATAATTTGCCTAACTTACTAATCTTAGTTAGAATGCGAAATAGAACTGCTGTGTCACGCTCTCCTAAGTGTTTCACTAGTTTGAGCATTCTCTGATAATAATCGTCTTTAATTGATTCAACGTAAGACAATCCTTTTTCAGTGAGCAAGACATAACTAACTCTTTGATCTGTTTTTGAATCTCTTCTTGTTAAATACCCTTGTTCGACTAGAGTATTCATTTTATGGGTAATCGCAGGTAATGTAACGTCGAGTCTTTCCGCAATTGATGATGGTTTAATGCCGTTTTCTGGACCAAACCAAACAGAAAAGAGTAATGTAATGTCAGCATTTGATAAACTGTATTTCTTATGTTTATAAATGCCCATTTTTCTAAGATTGAAAAGAAGTCTTTCCAAATCTTGCGCTCTCATAAGTTCTTTTTTCATGATTATCCTCCCCTCTCAGTACTTAAATATTATACAATTATATCGTTGTATTGTAAAGTATTATACTAAGTTTTTTTTAATTAAGTGTTGCGATTGTTTTTTTGTAAATATTTATCTTTTTTTTAACTTCTTCTTTTTTCTCACCTGTTAGGAAATCAACAGTCTTTTTTAATTCTTGAAGTTTTTTCTGATAATATTTTTTTGCTGCTTTTTTGGTTTTTAAAACTGGCCCTAAAATAACATCTTCATAACTTAACTGTTGGTTTTCAGCAACAACTTTTAAAAATATGTAGACTTTTTTATCATAAATAATATTTTCATCAATAATTTTAAAGTTATTGGCTGCTAAAAATTCTCTTAAAGCTTCTAGTTGATGTTGGGCGCCTAAAATATAGTAGTTAGGCTTTTTATGGGGCATTGAAAGAATTCTTTTAATTGACATGAAACCTAATCCTGTAATTACCACCACATCATAATCAGCATTGATGTTTTTAAAGCCATCTGTTTGAATGAGTTGAACTTTATCGACTAAATTATACCTCTCAATATTTTTTAAAGCCATCTTTAAAGGCTCTTCTCTAAGATCAGTTCCAATCGCCTTTTTAATATAGTTGTTTTTTAATGCTTCAATTATTACTAAACCATGGTCAGTTCCGATATCAAGGACTGTATTTGCTCCTTTTAACATTGAAGCGATTAGTTTTATTCTATTCATCGATTTAAATTGAAATCACGTAATTTCTTTTGCCGAGAAGGTTGACGCAGTTTGCGCAATGCTTTACCTTCAATTTGTCTTATTCTTTCTCTTGTTACGCCAAATTCTTTTCCGACTTCTTCTAAAGTATGTGTTTTACCATCCAAAAGACCGTAGCGCAGTCTAAGTACTTTTTCTTCGCGATCGGTTAGTGTTTCTAAGACTTCATCAAGCGCTCTTTTTACCCATTCTTGAACTGCTGTATCGTGAGGATTTAATGTTGTCGTATCGCTAATAAAGTCGCCAAGACTTGAGTCTTCTTCTTCACCAATAGGTGCTTCAAGACTAATTGGTTCTTGAGCGATTCTTTGAATTTGTTGAACTCTTTCGGCAGTAATTCCCATTCGCTCGCCAATTTCTTCAGCGCTTGGCTCTCGTGAGAGTTCTTGGACTAATTGACGTTGAGTTCTAACGAGTCGATTGATTGTCTCAACCATATGGACTGGAATTCTAATCGTTCTTGCTTGGTCAGCTACAGCTCTGGTAATTGCTTGTCTTATCCACCATGTTGCGTAAGTTGAAAATTTAAAGCCTTTTTCATAATCAAACTTGTCAACAGCTCGAATAAGTCCCATATTTCCTTCTTGAATTAAATCTAAAAAAAGCATTCCCCTACCGACATAACGTTTCGCAATGCTGACCACAAGCCGGTAGTTTGATTCAACCATTTTATTTTTTGCTAAAATACCATCCTCTACCATCTGTTCAAGCATCACACGTTCATCATCATCCAAGTCTTGAAGTTCTTTTCTAAATTCTTCTAGTTGTTCTTGAGCATATTTACCATGTTCCACTCTCATTGCTAAATTGACTTCTTCTTCAGCAGTCAAAAGCGGGATTCTTCCAATATCTTTTAAATACATCCGCACCGGATCATCAATTCTAACTGAAGAGGGCATCGTTTCAACGTCTAAGAGTTCCTCTTCTTTAATGACTTCAACATCCATACTTGTTAAACTCAATTCATCGAGGTTTATTTCAACCATATCATCATCATCAAGTTCTTCAGAATCGAAATCATCATCATGAGCAATTCCAAGGTCTGCAAAATCGACTTCAATGTCTTCGATTTCAATTCCTTCATCAACTAACATATCAAAAACTTGATTGTATAGTTCAACTGAATCTTTAGTGTGTTTTTTAATGTCTTCATTTTTTAAAAAATAATCGTTTTTTCGTGCCTTTTTGATTAATTCTTTTACAATTTTGTCTTTATCCAAATCGTTCACCTCTTTTTTTCTCAAAAACATTTCAAACTTGTTTTCTATTTAAATAATTTCTTTACTATTTTTTATTTTTAGTAAGTTGAATCTTATAATCCTTTTGTTGACCAATTAGCAATGCTTTTTGAAAACTTTCATTTTGGTCTTTGATTTCCTTTAAAATACTTCGGTATTTTTTTTCTGTATTGATTTGTTTTAACACTTCAATAAAGCCATCAATTTGCTCTTCATTATAAATGAATTGGCTTTTAAATTCAACTGAAGTTAAAATTTCATTTAGTTTATCTAATAAGGGTTCGTAGTCTTTCTCTTGTTCAATTATTCCTTTAAAGATTTGTTCATCAAACTCATCATATTTATCATAAAACTTAAAACAGAGTAATGATCTTAATTTAAACATATCCATATCGCAAACATAAAGGCCACCTAAAGCTTGTTCAATCCGATTTGCTGTTGCTTTATCTTTTAACATATTGATAAAAAGAAAGTTTTCAGCTCGATAATATTTTAGCGGTAAGGGTCGAGTTTTCTTCTTTTTAAGCGGTTTTGGTGGCGGTGTAATTGGTGCCGCCTTTAAGACATCTTGTAAACTAGATAAGGAAACATTTAAATCTTTACTTAATCGCTTTAAATAGATTTCTTTAACGAGCCTTGAAGCTTTGGTAAGCATCTTCCTCGTAGTTTCTTTCAAGATTATAATATCGTTAGCATTTTTTAAATTCAAGGTCTTTTTAGTTGTTTCATAAATAAATTGATATTGATCTTGAATGTTTGTTTTAAAAAGTTCTAAATACTTCTTTTTACCGTGTTTTTTTAAATAATCATCTGGATCTAATTGATCTTCTATTATTAAAACATCAATTTTTAAATTAATTCTATTTAAAACATCAATCGCCTTAAGTGTCGCATTAACTCCGGCATTATCACCATCAAAGGCAATTATCACATGTTTTGTATAACTAGCAAGCAGTTTTGCTTGTTCAAGTGTTAGCGCTGTTCCCATTGTCGCAACCGTATTTTTAACTCCTGAGAGATAGGAAGCAATACAATCAAAATAACCTTCATGTAAAATTACATTTCCTGCCCGTTGAATTTCATTTGCAGCTTTAAAAAGATGGTATAGTGTCTCGCCTTTTTTAAAGATACTAGTTTCAGGGCTGTTATAGTATTTAGGTGTTGCATCCCCTAAAGCTCTACCACTAAAAGCGGTAGTTCTTCCTCTTTCATCGGTAATTGGAAACATAATCCGGTAATTGAAAAAATCACGATAATCATTTTGGCTTAGTCTAACGATACCGCTATTTAAAATTTCTGTGTCGGTGAAACCTTTTTCCTTTAAAAGCGGATAGACTGCATCTTTTTGTGGTGCTAAACCAATATTAAAGTGCTCTATTGCTTCTTGATCGAGGCCCCGTTCTTCAAGATATTTTAACGCGGTTGTTCCTGTTTCAGAATTATGAAGATAGTATTCGTAAAAAATTCGAACCTCTTCTAAAACCTCATGTTCTTTTGTTGTTGGACTTCGCTGGTCAACTTTTAAATCAACCTTTATCCCAAGCGGTTCTGCCAACGCTAAAATAGATTCATTAAAACTTACATTATTAATTTTTTGATAAAACCGGAGTGGACTTCCACCCTCACCACAGGCAAAACATTTGAAAATGTTTTTCTCTGGACTTACTGACATACTCGGATCATTATCATCATGAAATGGACAGAGACCGAAGTAGTTTTTACCTCGTCGCTCTAATTTTACATACGAAGAAATAAGCGCGACAATGTCTGTCTTTTCATTGATTTCATCAATTGTTTTTCGATCTACCACGCTTCTTCCTCCTTTACTATTTAAAACTTAATTCGCGCTTTAATATATTCTATAGCTGGTTCAATTTCAAGTCTTACTTGCGCCATTGAATCGCGCTCTCTGACTGTAACTGTATTGTTTATTAGTGTTTCATCATCAATAGTAACCGCAAAAGGGGTTCCGATTTGATCTTGTCTTCGGTAACGTCTACCGATTGTTTGTGTTTCATCATAAACTGTTGGAAAATGTTTAGCCAATTGTTTAAACACTTCCTCTGATTTCTCTTGGTGTTTATTTCTAATCAAAGGTAGAACTGCGACTTTGTAAGGAGCTAAAAACGGATGGATTTTAAGGAGTGTTCTTGTTTTGCCATCACTTAACTTCTCTTCGCGATAACCCTCAAGCAAAACTGCTAGAAGTAATCTTTCAACACCTAAGCTCGGTTCAACTACATAAGGGATATAATTTTGGTTAGTTTCTGGGTCTAAATAGTCTAACGCCTGCCCGCTTTTTTCTTGATGAGCTTTGAGGTCATAATCTGTTCTTGACGCGATTCCCCAGAGTTCATCAAAACCCCAAGGAAACCGATATAAGATATCAATCGTTTTATTAGAATAGTGGGACAATTCTTTTTCTGAGTGCTGATGATAATCGATATTTTGTTCGGTAATTCCTAAATCAAACAGAAAGCTTTTCATCTCTTCTAACCAATAATCAAACCACTTTAATTCCGTAGTTGGCTGACAGAAAAATTCCAGTTCCATTTGTTCAAATTCTCGGGTGCGGAAAATAAAATTTCCTGGTGTTATTTCATTTCTAAAGGCTTTACCTATTTGACAGACACCAAAGGGAATTTTCTTTCTAGTAGTCCTTAAAATATTTTTAAAATTGATAAAAATTCCTTGTGCAGTTTCTGGTCTTAAATAGACAGTATTGAGATCACTTTCCACAGGTCCTTGATTTGTTTTAAACATTAAATTAAACTGTCTTATTTCAGTCCAATCACTCTGACCACAAACAGGACATTTAATCTTTTTAGTTGTCAAAATTTGATAGAGTTCTTCTTTGGAAAGTTCATCTACATTAAGTGTCTTATCATAACTGGCGATTAAATGGTCAGCCCGGTGTCTTGTGTGACAATTTCTACATTCAGTTAAAGGATCGGAAAAACCACTTAAATGACCTGAGGCGTCCCAGACAGTTTTGTTGAGCAAAATTGATGAATCCAATAACACATTATAAGGACTCTCTGTGACAAACCTCTTCAACCAAGCATCTTTAAGGTTTTGTTTTAAAAGACTGCCTAAAGGACCATAATCCCATGTGTTTGAAAGCCCCCCATAGATTTCACTCCCTTGATAGATATATCCCGTTAATTTAGCATAATTTACGATTTTCTCTAATGTCATCACTGTTTTCTCCTTTTTAAAACTGTTTAATTTTATAATCTAAATGATAATTATAATACGCTTTAATAAAACTAAATAATTGATTTTGAATTTCAGGTTCAAGCTTTTGTTCTTCTAATGAATAATAGATGATTTGTAAGTGTACTGTCGCTTTTAACTGTAAATCAATTTTTAAATTTTCACCTTTGTTGACAACTTGGCCAGTCTTAATATTAAATCCGACAATGTTGGGCTTATTAAAACTCATCCTTAAACCTAAAGCATAAGTGAGTTTAATTAAAAAAGTTAAATAAGCAATTTTTTTATTCTCAAACTCTAATAACTTTATAATTAAATCAAAAAATCTTGTTAAAATATCATCATTGACAATAACATCATCAATTACTTTTGTTAAATAGCTGATTGTTTTTAAATCTTCATAGTTTGCTTTAATTTCATCAAAACTTGCAATTAACTTGGCGCCTTTAAGGGTTTGAATTGATTTATCGGCTGTTAAATCAAGCTCAATTAAATTTAAATAGTCTGCTAAATGATGGTAAGGGTTTTTATAGTTTTTTACTCCTTTACCAACTAAAGTATATTTTCCTTGTGGCGTTAAGACAAAAAGTAGTTTAGAAGATTCACGATAATCCTGTACCTTATAAATTAAAGCTTTAGTTATCATAGCCTAATCCTTTTAAATGGGTTCTTCTTCTGCGCCAATCTTTGATGACTTTGACCCACAAGTTTAAATGGATTTGGGTATTTAATGTTTCGTTAATATCTGTTCGGGCTTTAGTGCCAATTTTTTTTAACATTGAACCACCTTTGCCAATTAAAATGTTTTTTTGACTGGCGCGTTCAACAACTATTGTTGCATACACATAATAAATCCCTTCAAAAATTTCAGTGTGTTCAATTATTACGGCAACTGAATGGGGAATCTCTTCTTTCGTATAATGTAAGATCTTTTCTCTAATCAGTTCACTCATGCGAGTAAAATCGGTTTGAGTTGTTGTCTCTTCTAAAGCAAACATCGCTTTTCCAACCGGTAATAAAGTTTCAATATCCTTTAATAAGTGGTTAATATGAGTTCCCATTAAAGAACTGATTGGATAGACACCATGAAAATCAAATTGATCGATGTAAGATAAAATGATTTCATCAATTTTAATTTTGGACTTCAACAAATCTATTTTGTTGATGATCAATAAAACTGGTGTTTCAGTCTGTTTAAAATGTCTAATCACATAATCTTGAGCGCTTGTGTAAGCGGAATCAACCATATATAAGATAACATCTGCACTGGAAATAGCGCTGATTGCTTGTTCATCTAAAAACTCACCTAAAGCGTGGCGCGGTCGATGAATCCCAGGGGTATCGATAAAAACAAACTGGCTGTTTTCTGTCGATTTAATCCCTAAAATTTGGGTTCTCGTTGTCTGCGGTTTTTCACTAACTATCGCAATCTTTTCCCCAATTATATAGTTAAGTAATGTACTTTTACCGACATTAGGCCTTCCAACAATGCCTACAAATCCAAACTTTGTTTTACTCATTGTTTTCAAGCTCATCAAATGAATAAGGTAGTAAATCAGCAATTTTAACTTGCTTAATCTCGCCTTTTAAATTAGCTAAATAAATCGGAGTGTCTTTCTCAACTAGTTCATTAATAACTTGTCTACAAGCCCCACAAGGACTAACTGGCTTTTTCGTATCAGCAACTATCGCCATCGCTACAATATCTTCTTTTTTATAACCGCTACTATAAGTGCTAAAAAGAGCGCTTCTCTCTGCACAATTGCTCAGGCCATAACTAGCATTTTCAATATTTACTCCATGAATAATTGTCCCGTCTTTAACAAGGATTGCGGCTCCAACCGCAAAGTTAGAATAAGGACTATAAGTTTTTGTTCGAGCTTTAATTGCCTCAGCCACTAAATTTTTCATTTGCTATTCCTTTCTAATGCTGCTTGCTGTAAAATCGCTTCTTGTTTTTCTCGCATTAACTTTTCTGCCTCAGCAGTTTGATGATCATAACCTAAGAGGTGAAGATAGCCATGGACTGCTAAAAAGCCAATTTCTCTTGCTAATGAATGTTGAAAGTCTTCCGCTTGCTTAATTGCTTGTGGTAAACAAATAAAAATATCACCTAAATAATCTTCTTCCTCACTAGGAAAACTTAAGACATCAGTAATTTTATTAAGTTTGCGATATCTTTTATTTAACTGTTTAATTTCCCTTTTGTCAACAAAAATAATTGAAAAAATGTAATCTGCTTTAATTGGCAAAAAGACCTGTTCTATTGTCTCTTTTAATTTTTCAATGTCAGTTTTTGTTTGATTAAAAAATGTTATTTCAATCAAGAATCATACCTCTCTAAAATCTTTTGTACAAGAGGATTTCTTACCACATCTAAGCGTTGAAACTCAACAACTTTAATATTGGGAATCTCTTTTAAAATTGTTAAAGCTTCAATTAAACCTGATTTTTGGCCACGCGGTAAATCAGTTTGGGAAGGATCACCTGTAATTACCATCTTCGAATGAAATCCTAGTCTTGTTAAAAACATCTTCATCTGCATTGTCGTAGTATTTTGAGCTTCATCTAAAATAATAAAAGCATTTTCTAAAGTCTTTCCTCGCATATATGCTAGAGGAGCAATTTCAATAACTCCTGTTTCAAGCAATTTGTTTGTTGTCTCATAGCCTAAAAAATCATATAAAGCATCGTAGAGTGGTCTTAAATAAGGATCAATTTTTTCTTTTAAATCACCTGGCAAATAACCTAAATATTCTCCAGCCTCTACCGCCGGCCTCGTCAAAATTAACTTCTTGATTTTATTTTGCTTCAAATAACTCACTGCCATCGCTACCGCAAGGTATGTTTTGCCCGTGCCAGCAGGCCCAACCCCAAATACTAACTCTTCATGTTCAATAGTTTTAATGTAGGTTAATTGAGTGAAAGTTTCAGGATAAACAGGGGTTCCACTGGCTTTGTGAATAACTGTTTTGCGGTGTAAAAAAAAGTCAACACTATTGTTCAGTTTGTTTTCTTCTCTCAGTTTAATTAAATAAATTACTTCTCGTTGAGATAAAGATATTTTAGCGGATAATTCCTCCATTACTTCTAGAACATCTGCTAAGATTACTCTTACTGCTTCACTAGCATCGGTATAAAACGAATCTTCACTAAGAATTAAGTTAATTTCAAAATAGGTTTTGATTACTTCTAAATTAGCATCAAAGTTTCCTAAAATATTATGAACATGTTTTAAATCCTTTAGTTTATAGACAACTTTCAATAATATCACTCCCTTGTTTTATTATAACATAATAAAATCTATTTTTGTTTTTTTAACAAGAAAAAAAGCACTTTTGTGCTTTTTACTTAATTGTTATCTTTTCCCTCTAGCTGCTTTTCGTTTTAACTTTTTATTTTCGCTAGGTTTAACGTAATATTTTCTTTTACGTGCTTCTTGAAGGGTTCCAGAACGGGAAACATTTCGCTTAAATCTGCGCAATGCATCTTCAATACTTTCAGATTCTTTTACTACTATTTTTGGCATATCGGCCCTCCTTCCACACATTCATATTTTTAAAACCGTTTATATTATATAGTATTGAGACTCATTTGTAAAGTATAGCCTATTAGAAGTCAATCAATTATTTTTAAAGCGGCTTTTAAATCTTTCCCAAGGGGTCATTTTTCCTTCTAATTTACTAAAAGCTTTGAGAACTTCTGTTTGCTCTTTGCTTAAACTAGTCGGAACTTCCACTTTAACTGTTACAAGTTGATCGCCTTTCCGATTGGAATTGACATTACTTACACCTTGGTTGCGCATTCTTAATACCGTTCCAGGCTGTGTTCCCGCAGGAATTTTCAAATTAACTTCACCATAAATTGTCGGAACCTCAATTGAATCACCTAAACTCGCTTGAGCAAAACTAATTGGTACAGTTAAATGGATATTATCTCCACTGCGCTTAAATATTTTATGTGGTCTTACTCGAAATCTCAAATATAAATCTCCATTTGGACCACCGTTTATGCCACCTTGACCATAACCTGTCATCCTAAGGCTCATATTGTTATCTATTCCAGCTGGAACTTTAACTTCAACATTTTTAGTCGTTTTTTGTCTACCTGTTCCTCCACAAGTCCGGCACTTGTTTTTAATTATTTTGCCGCTGCCATTACATTTTGGACAGACTTGCTGGGTTCTAATTGTGCCAAAAAATGAACGTTGCTCAACGTGAACAACCCCAGCTCCATTACAACGGTCACATGTTGTAACATCTTTTTTGGTCGCACCGCCACTTCCGCCACAAGTATGACAGTTTTCATCGATTTCTACTCTAATATTTTTCTTGGAGCCAAGTGTTGCTTCTTCAAATGAAACTTCAATTATTCTTTCAATATCGTTTCCTTTTTGTGGTGCGTTTGGGCTTTGTCGGGCTCGAGTTCCACCAAAAAAAGAATCAAAAATATCAGAAAAGCCGCCAAAACCGCCAAAATCACTAAATCCTTCAAAACCTTGGAATTGTTCTGAATGACCAAAGCGGTCGTAATTGGCTCGTTTTTGACTGTCTCCTAATGTATCGTATGCCTCTTGAACTTCTTTAAACTTTTTTTCAGCATCCTCTTCTTTTGAAATGTCAGGATGATATTTTTTCGCAAGTGCTCGATATGATTTTTTTATCTCTTCTTCACTAGCTTCTCTATTAACACCTAAAATGTCATAGTAATCTCTTTTAGCCATAACGGACTCCCTTTAAAAAGGGCAAGATTTGCCCCTTGTTTTATTTTTCTTCAAATTCTGCATCCACTGTTTTACCATCAGTTGCCTCAGCATCTGATTCAGCTTCTTTTTCTTGGGCTTCACTAGCCTTTTGATATGCTTTAACAGCTAGTTCCTGCGCGACTTTTTCTAATTCTTCTTTTGCAGATTTAATCTTCTCAAAATCATCGCCTTTTAAAGCTTCTTCTAAATCTTTAATGAGTTGTTCAGCTTTAGTTTTTTCTTCTTCGGTGACACTTTCTTCTAAATCTTTAATCGCTTTATTGGTTTGGAAGATTAAACCATCAGCTTCGTTACGTAAATCTGCTTCTTCCCGACGTTTGCGGTCAGCTTCTAAATTTTCTTCAGCTTCTTTAATTAGTCTTTCAATTTCTTCGTCACTCATCGCGGAACCGCCCGAAATTGTAATTTTTTGTGATTTCCCTGTTCCTAAATCTTTCGCGGAAACATTTACAATCCCATTAGCATCGATATCAAACGAGACCTCAATTTGTGGTACCCCCCTTGGAGCTGGCGGAATGTCGCCCAATTGAAATCTACCTAAAGTTTTATTATCTAAAGCCATTTGACGTTCACCTTGAAGAACATGAATATCAACGGCTGGTTGATTGTCTGCTGCTGTTGAGAAAACTTGAGATTTAGTAGTTGGAATTGTTGTGTTTCGTTCAATTAATTTTGTGAAAACACCACCTAAAGTTTCAATTCCAAGTGAAAGCGGAGTCACATCTAGCAATAATACATCTTTAACGTCACCAGATAATACTCCACCTTGAATTGCTGCACCCATCGCAACAACCTCATCAGGATTTACACTCTTATTAGGGTCTTTACCTAATTCTTTTTTAACCAATTCTTGAACAGCGGGTGTTCTTGTTGAACCACCGACCAATAAAACTTGATTGATGTCTTTAGGTTCAAGTTTTGCATCTTTTAACGCTCTTCTGATTGGTCCTCTTGTTCTTTCAACTAAATCCGAAGTTAATTCTTCAAATTTAGCTCTTGTTAAACTCATCTCTAAGTGAAGCGGGCCTGCTGGACCTTGAGTAACAAACGGTAAACTAATTTGAGTTGTAGTTAGGCCTGACAATTCTTTTTTAGCCTTTTCTGCAGCATCCTTTAATCTTTGATCAGCCATTTTATCTTGTGAAAGATCAATTCCATTTTCTTTTCTAAACTCAGAAATTATATATTCGACAATCCGATCATCAAAATCATCTCCACCTAAGTTATTATCGCCTGCTGTTGATAAAACATCAAAAGTTCCATCTGCAAGATGTAAAATTGAAACATCAAAAGTTCCACCACCGAGGTCAAAGACTAAAACAGTTTGTTCTTTCTCTAATTTATCAATTCCAAATGCTAAAGCAGCGGCAGTCGGTTCATTAATAATTCGCATTACTTCTAAACCAGCAATTACACCAGCATCTTTTGTTGCTTGTCTTTGGGCATCATTAAAATAGGCTGGTACAGTAATAACTGCCTTTTTAACGGTCGCACCCAAATATGCTTCAGCAGTTAATTTTAAGTTTTGTAAAACCATTGCTGAGAGTTCTTGCGGAGTATATTTTTTTCCATCAATATTTACTCGATAACTACTCTCACCCATTTTTCTTTTAATTGAAGTCACGGTATTAGGATTAGTAATTGCTTGTCTTTTCGCAATTTCACCAACACTAATCTCATCACCTTTAAAAGAAATAACTGAAGGGGTTGTTCTAGAACCATCCGCATTAGTTATTACGACTGGATCTTTTCCTTCCATCACTGATACAACACTATTTGTTGTTCCTAAATCAATTCCAATAATCTTATTCGTTGTTGCCATTTTCTTCACTCCATTCATTTACTACAACAATCGCAGGTCTAATTACTCTTTCTTTATAGATATAGCCTGTTTGAGTTGTTCTTAATATTTCTCCTTTTTGTTTTGTTTCATCTTTTTCTTTTTCAGCTGCAAAATGATACTTTGGATCAAACTGCTTTCCTTCTGTTTCAACTAATTTTAAGCCATCTTCTTCTAAAATCTTAAAAATTTGATCGTTAATCATTTTAAAGCCTGTTAAATAATTTTTTAATTCTTGGTTTTGAACATCATAACTGACTACTAAATTAAACTGATCCAATGCTGGTAAAAGCTTTTCAATCAAATACATATTTGAGTATTTAAGATTGTTTTCGCGTTCTTGAAGGGTTCTTTTTTTAAAGTTTTCGAGCTCTGCTATCGCTCTTAATGCTTTTTCTTTTTGTTCAGCAAGTTCACTTTTTAAAATCTCATTTTCATCAATTAAAGGCTCTTTAAGCGACTTTTTTTTAACCTTTTTTTCAGCTACTTCTTGCTTCTCTTGCGCTTTTTCTTCTTTTCCATTTGCTTTTTCAACTTGAATTTTTTCTTTTTCGCTCATCTAATCACTCATTTCTTATATAATTTTGTTATATTTTTAGCAATATATTCCATCAATGGAATAACTTTTGCATAATCCATTCTTGTCGGACCAATAATTGCAATCGTCCCGATTTCATCTTCGCTTACAACGTAAGGCACACTAATAATTGTACATTGATCCGTGGGCATAAACTCAGCTTCCCTGCCAATTCTAAAGGAAAGTCGGTTAGTTCTACCAATAATTCTTAAAAGATCTTTATTATCGAGAACACGCATTAAATCTCGCAATTCACCGGGATCTTCAATGTCCGTTTTAGCAATCATATTTCCAATTCCGGATAAATAGATGTCATCTTTACTCATTCTTTTAAAAGCTCTAACAAAGGCATTAACTATTTTTTCATGATAATCAATATATTCAATAACATCCTTCTTGACAAAAGAAGCATTTAGGATTCTATTAGCGTCTTTTAAATATTGATTTCTTAATAAGTCATCTAAAGATTTAATCGTATTTCGCAAGTATTGTTTAGAAACTCCTTCTGGCAAGCGAAAGACTTGTGATTGGACATGACCTTTATTTGTTACAATCAAAATTACTATCTCATCACTTGAAAGCTCAATTATATCAACTTTTTTAATTCTTGTAAGACCGCCATCAGGACCTAAAACAACTGAAGTATAGTTAGTTAATTCGCTGAGTAAATCAATCGCAGATTTAACTGCTAAATCTTTACTATTTTCAAATTGTTCAAAAACTTTGTCAATCATTGGAAAAAGTTGATTGATTTGACTATCGCGAGTGACTAAATTTTCAAGATAATAGCGATAGCCTTTAGTTGATGGAAGTCTTCCAGACGAACTATGTGTTTTTTCTAAAAAGCCCAATTCTTCTAACATTTGCATATCATATCGCAAAGTAGCACTAGAATAATCTAAATAAGGCCAATTAGTTAATGCTTTAGAACCAACTGGAATTCCTGTTTCAACATAAATCTCAACAATTGCCTTTAAAATCAGTTTTTGTCGGTTAGATAGCATTCAAATCACCTCAATTAGCACTTCACTTAAATAAGTGCTATTTTGATTATATCGTAAAGGGTTGGCACTGTCAAGCAATAAGTGCAAATAAAATAAAAAGTCAGGCCCTACTTCAACTTTCAACCAAATAAAATAACACTTTGTCGATAATCTAAATAAAAATCATTGTTTTTTCAACAGCTAATAAAAGTTTGCGATTTTAGAAAAGTGTTTGTCCAACAAAAAAACACCTTCAATAACTAATATTAAAGGTGCCTGCTTTACGCTTAGAAAACGGTTTATTAAAGAAGCCTTATCTTTTTTCTCGATGCAATGTATGTTTGCGATCGCGCGGACAATATTTTTTCATTTCCATTCGATCTGGCATTGTTCGTCTATTTTTAGTCGTATAATAATTTTCTTCACCGCATTCAGTACATACCAATTTCACTAAAACACGCATTATAATCCCTCCAAATATTACTAAATTAGTATATCAAAAGTTTTAGGCAATAGCAAGTAAGTTTTTCCGCTTTTCTTTTTGCATCCTCTTCTTGGCTTTCTCTCTGCTATATATATTTATTATTATTAATCTCTTTGAGAAGGTTTATTTTAAATACTTAAACATAATATCATACCAAGTAATTATCCATTTCGCATAATTAAAGCAGTTATTTGAGGTATTGCTAAATTAAAAATTTTATGGCAATAGTTTAAAATATATCAAACTGCTATAGACAGTAATTAGATTATGTTATAATTAGGCAGGTGATATTAATGAAAAGGGATCAAACAAGACCGGTTAAAGTTGGCAATCTTATTATGGGTGGAAATAACCACGTTTACATTCAATCGATGACCAATACTAAAACTAGCGATGTCGAAGCAACCGTTAATCAAATCAAGCGCTTAGAGAAAGCTGGTTGTGAAATTGTTAGAGTGGCAGTTTTAAATCAAAAAGACGCTACTGTTTTAGATTTAATTAAACAACAAATTAAAATCCCTCTTGTTGCTGATATTCACTTCAACTACAGATTAGCCCTTGAAGCTATTAAAAGAGGTGTCGATAAAATTAGATTAAACCCTGGTAACATCAATGATGTAGCTAAAGTAAAAGAGGTTGTTGAAGCTTGCAAAGCTAAGCAAATTCCAATTAGAATTGGAGTCAATAGTGGTTCGATGAAAGATGATTTACCTCCGACTCCAGAAAACATGATTAAAACCGCAAAGTATCATGTCGATATTTTAGAATCATTAGATTTTCATGATATTGTCTTATCTTTAAAAGCAACTGATATGAATACAATGATAGAAGCTTACCGTTTGGCAAGTCAAACTTTTCCTTACCCACTTCATTTAGGTGTTACTGAAGCGGGGACCGCTTTTAGTGGTTCGATTAAAAGCGCCATGGGAATTGGAATTGTTTTACATGAGGGACTTGGGAGCACAATCCGAGTATCTTTAACCGATGTTCCCGAATTGGAGATTAGAGCCGCCAAAGAAATTTTAAAAAATCTTAATTTAATTTCTGATGTTCCCACTTTAATTAGTTGTCCTACTTGTGGTAGACTTCAATATGATATGGTGGATATTGCTAAAAGGCTTGAAAATTACTTGCTCGAAGTTAAAAAGGATATTACAGTAGCTGTTATGGGCTGTCGTGTAAATGGACCTGGAGAAGCTAAGCACGCCGATATCGGAGTTGCCGGGGGCAAAGGTGAAGCTGTAATCTTTAAAAAAGGGAAAATAATCACCAAAGTTAAGGAAGATCAAGTTTATGATGTCCTAACTAAAATGATAGATGAATTTTAAAAAATAGGGGCTGTAAAGAAATGAGAATTT
>LSQX01068882.1_pt1 | contig 15817 bp, 13 predicted proteins | sample 654561 | NCBI WGS metagenome assembly LSQX01 (sample SAMN04489861, study PRJNA283612) | anaerobic digester metagenome | isolation source: 4 biogas reactors fed with cattle manure at either 37C or 55C with and... | place: Denmark: Kongens Lyngby | collected 2014 | reverse complement strand
TTTCACGCTAAACCTCCAGGTCAAATAATTTTAAAAGATAACGATATATTACAAAAATAATACGATATTTTGTGTTATATATGAATTTATCTTTGCATGATTATACCATTACCGTATGGCATAATCAAGAAATTCTATTATCCGATAATCTGATACTATCCTTTATTAAAAACGCAAAATAGTATATTATATTGAAAAGGCCAAAGCTTTAGGTCGGCTTAAGCAAGGAGGAGTTAAAGTGAGAGTTCTGGTAGTCGTTGATATGCAGAATGATTTTATTGACGGCGCCCTTGGTACGAAAGAAGCTGCAGAGATTGTGGATTCTGTGAGGGCTAAGATTGACCGTTACGCAGCAGCCGGGGATGCTGTTATTTATACGCAGGATACCCATACCCCGGAATACCTTCAGACACAAGAGGGGAAAAAGCTGCCTGTTGAGCACTGTATAAAAGGAACAAAGGGATGGGAAATTTCCGAAAAGGTCTATGAAAAAAAGTACCCAGTGGTTGAAAAGCCGTCTTTTGGCTCTCTTGAGCTGGCCGAATGGATTGCGGGGATGGCGGATGTTCACGCCATAGAGCTGGTCGGGCTGTGTACAGATATTTGCGTTATTTCCAATGCCTTGATTTTAAAAGCAAGGATGCCGGAAATCCCGATTACAGTTGACGCCTCCTGTTGTGCGGGTGTCACTGAAAATAGCCATAAAACCGCATTGGAGGCAATGAAGGTCTGCCAGATAAATGTGACAGACTGATGCGAAGTTAATGCGCCCGGTTATTATCTCAGCGCATTTCAGCGGCTGAAATGCCTGCGCTTGCGCAAGCACAGGTGCCGGTATACGAAATATTAAAAGTGTAAACGCTGATATAAAAGCACCCTGCAGCATATATTAACAGATGCTGCAGGGTGCTTGACAACGGGTTCATATATAGTATTATTGTGGTATTATTCAAAGCGTGCCGCAAACACCGAAAAGAGTCTGCTGCAGAATGGAGTTTTATGGATTTTCAAATTATCAGCGACAGCGCGTGTGACTTAACCGATGAAGCGGCTTTGCATAACATTGCATTGGTGCCGTTTCAGATTGTTTTTGACGATGATCACAGCTATAAGGAAAACATTGAGCTGAATGTACGCGAGTTTTATCGGTATATGATCGAGCATCCGAATGTTTTTCCCAAGACAACGTTGCCTTCCGTACAGGATTATCTTGATGTCTTCAGCATCTATGCAAAAAAAGATATCCCGATGGTCTGCATCTGTATCTCAAGCAAAATCAGCGGATCATATCATTCCGCTGCGATTGCAAAGGGCATGATTCTGGAGGATTATCCGGAAGCTAAAATCGAGATTGTCGATTCGTGCTTCGCCACGGTGCTGGAGGGCCTTCTGGTTCTGGAATGCGTCAAGCTTCGCGACAGGAAAATACCGTATGACCAAAGTGCGCAGCTGCTCAGAGACAGCGTAGAAACAGGCAGGATTATCTTTACCGTCGGAAGTGTGGATTATTTGAAAGCGGGCGGGCGAATGAGCAAGTTTGCCGGAGCGGTGACCTCCACCTTGGGAATCCGGCCGGTGATTGCGATGAAAAACGGAGAGCTGCTGTCGAGCGGCATCACGCTGAACAGAAAGAAATCGGCAGATAAAGTGATTCAGGCGGTCAAAGAATACCTGGACTCGATTAAGGACGATATTTCGCGGTACAGTATTGTGGTCGGCTACGGATATGACCGGGAAGAGGCCGAATCCTTTGCGGAATGTCTCTCCCGGCTTATATCAGAGACATTTTCTATGACACCGGAAATACCGGTCCGCCAGATCGGCTCTACCATCGGTGTGCACACCGGGCCGTATCCGCTCGGCGTCGGCATTCTAAAACAGCAATAGGGTAATCAATCGAAAAGGCCAATAGCGCACACGCAAGGGTACAAGGTTATAGGTGAAATGAGGCCAGACCATGAAACAGGATCAAAAGAGCGGCTGCTGAAAACAAGGCTCCAAAGGCACCTGAATGCGCTGCCCGAAAACATGATGGTCATGCTCAGGCTCACACTGCCTTCTAGTGACGATTTATATATGGATTAAATAAGATACCCCGCTGAAAACGATTAACGTTTTGCGGGGTATCTTATGCGGATAGGGCATTTGCTTTTCGGAGGTGCTCAGGTCACCTTGCTGGCAGGTAGTTCAGCGGATCTGCCGGTTCATCGTTCAGCGACATTTCAAAGTGCAGATGCGTGACAGTACCGGCTTCCGCAATAGCCGTGTCACCGACTGCGCCAACAATATCACCCATTTCGACAAGAGCGCCTTCGGAAACTGCCGGGGTAGAGGCTAAATTGTTGTAAATGCTTCTCAGCCCGCCGCCGTGGTACAAAATGACCGTTGTACCCATCATCTGGTCGTCATAAACCTTTTCGACAGTACCGGTGGCAATCGCAAAGACCTTTGCGCCCATTTCCGATTCGATATCGATGCCTTTGTGGGTTCTCCAGTCCATCATGGTCCGGTCGTACACCAGGGCTTCCATTGCATACGGCGTTTCGATGTTGCCGGATACGGGCCACACAAATGAAGTCGGCGCAAGGTCGGGTTCGGACTCGCTCATGACGGCTTCACTGTCCTCACTGCCGGTTAAGGGCGCATCGACAGGCTGGTCCTCAGGCTCGGTGATATCATCCAATTCGTTTATCGTCTCGTTACTTTCCGGATTCGGAGCTGCGATTGTCGGAGGGGTAATTTCGTTGGGATTGGCTGTCTGTACTTCGGGTACAACCGCGGAGGGAAGATTTGCTGTGATTTTGATCCCAAGGCTTTCGTCGATACCTAGTCCTGTATTCTTGACTGTATAGCTGAGCACCCAGATAGATACGCCGATGACAGCTACACAAAGGATAAGGACTATGTAAAAGCCCTTAGATCCCATGAACTTTACAATCCGCTCTAACTTTGAACTTTTCTTATTGTTCATTATCGGTCATTTCCTCCATAAAAAATGTCTCTGCCGTCAGTATTGACAGCGGAGACACCTTTTATACAAATTTATCCTATTTTATTTCCATTATTTGATTTTTAATTGATAGAAAGCCGACATACCCGGATACACCGCCGCGTCATAGAGCTCTTCCTCTATACGGAGCAGTTGATTGTACTTTGCCACGCGGTCTGTTCTGGATGGTGCGCCGGTCTTGATTTGACCGGCGTTTAGCGCCACGGCGAGGTCTGCGATTGTCGTATCTTCCGTTTCTCCGCTCCTGTGGGAGATTACGGCAGTGAATCCTGCGCGGTGCGCCATCCGAATTGCATCGAGTGTCTCGGTCAGCGTTCCGATTTGGTTAGCTTTGATCAGAATTGAGTTTGTGACGCCCATTTTAATGCCCCGGGATAAACGCTCGGTATTGGTAACAAACAAATCATCACCGACGAGCTGTATTTTGTCCCCGAGCGCGTCGGTCAGCATCTTCCAGCCTTCCCAGTCCTCCTCTGCCATACCGTCTTCTATGGAGATAATCGGATATTTTTCGACAAAGCCCTTCCACATGGCGACCATATCTGCGCGGCTCATTTTCGTCTTAGCCTTAGGCAATAGATAATAACCACCGTTTTCGTTTACAAACCATTCGGAAACGGCAGGGTCCATAGCGATCATAAAATCCTCGCCGCACCTGTAACCCGCCTTACCAATGGCCTCCACAAGAGCCCTCAACGCATCTTCATCCGTATCAAGATTCGGGGCGTAACCGCCCTCATCTCCGACGCCCGCGGAGCTCACGACCTTTTTTAATGTGTGGAATACCTCCGAGCACATCCTGAGCGCTTCACGGAAGGTCTTTGCGGAAACGGGCATGATCATAAATTCCTGAATATCGACATTGTTTGACGCGTGTGCGCCGCCGTTTAATACGTTCATCATCGGAACCGGCAGGGTTTTGGCGTTTGTGCCTCCGATATACCGGTACAAGGGAAGGTCGAGCGAATTTGCGCAGGCCTTCGCACAGGCCAGGGAAGCACCGAGAATGGCATTGGCGCCTAGGCGGGACTTATTTCCGGTGCCGTCAAGTTCGCAGAGTATTCTATCAATAGATACCTGGTCAATGGCGTTGAGTCCGACAAGCGCGTCGGAAATCTCTTCGTTAACCGCATTAACGGCTTGTAAAACACCCTTGCCGAGATATCTGCTATTGTCTTTATCTCGCAGCTCGCAGGCCTCAAAAATGCCGGTGGAAGCGCCCGACGGTACGGCCGCCCTGCCCATCGAACCATCTTCAAGCCATACCTCAACCTCAACGGTGGGGTTTCCCCGTGAGTCCAGTATTTCTCTGGCCAGGACATCGGTGATCTCTAAATACGTGCTCATGATTGATACATTCCTTTTCTTTCGCAGTGATTGCCGCATTAGTGAATCCTGCTTATTTATATTATCCTGTATGATTAATGGAAAATAGTATTATCTTATAATCAAGCTGTGGCCGGTCATCTCCGGAGGTTTCTCAAGACCCATCAGGTCAAGCATTGTCGGAGCGATATCACACAGCCTTCCTTCCTTCAGCTTTACATCCGCGCCGCAAATGATGAAGGGCACGGGGTTTGACGTATGCGCGGTGTGCGGGGATGTTGTATCCGGATCTATGACCTGTTCGGCATTGCCATGATCTGATGTAACGATTGAAATACCGCCCATGTCTGCTGTGGCATCGATGACGTCTTTAACGCATTTATCCACCGTTTCAACAGCAGTTACAACCGCGTCAAAGATCCCTGTATGACCGACCATATCACAGTTGGCAAAATTAACGATCACCACGTCATAAGCACCGGTCCTGATTTTTTCGCAGACGGTTTTTGCAATTTCGTTGGCTTTCATCTGAGGAATCAGATCGTAGGTGGGATATTCTCTCGAAGAGGGGATTAAAATACGCGCCTCGCCGGGATACTCCTGCTCGGTTCCGCCACTGAAAAAGAACGTCACATGCGCATATTTTTCCGTTTCTGCGATTCTGAGCTGCGTCATACCCAGCCTGCTGATGAATTCGCCAAATGTGTTTTTTGGAAACTCCGGGGGAAAAGCGACCTTTACATTCGGTATATCGGCGTCATATTGCGTTGCGCATATGAAATTGACATGGAAAAACCCGTTTTTGCGGGGAAAACCGGTAAAGCTGCGGTCGGTCAGCGCGCGTGTGATTTCGCGCGCACGGTCCGGCCTGAAATTCAAAAAGAATACCGTATCACCCGAGTTGATAAGCCCGTTTGAGTTGCAGATGACAGGCTCGATGAACTCATCGGTTTTTCCCTGCTCGTAGGATTGCTCAATTGCGTGTACAGGATCGTTATCAAACTTGCCTTTGCCGAAGACAAGCGCATTATAAGCGCGTGCTATCCGGTCCCAGCGCTTGTCTCTGTCCATGGCATAAAACCTGCCCATGACGGTTGATATCTGCCCGATGCCGATCTCTTCGCATTTATTAAGGCATTCTTGCATATAGTCTTTACCGGAAACCGGGGACGTATCTCTCCCGTCCGTAAACGCGTGGATGTAGACATTGTTCATTCCCCGGTCTTTAAGGAGCTTCAACATAGCCCAAAGGTGCGTTAAATGGCTGTGCACACCCGCGTCGGACAGCAAAATGAATATATGTGCGTTTCCGCCTGAACGCAGGCATTCGTCGGCCGCGTCCAGATAGACGCGGTTTTCAAAAAATGAACCGTCATTAATGGAATTGGAAATACGAAGCAGGTTTTGAAGCACGATCCTACCTGCCCCTATGTTGATATGTCCGACCTCGCTGTTTCCTATTGTGCCCGATGGCAACCCAACATCCTCGCTTGATGCCCAAAGCTGTGTATTCGGATATTTTTGAAGAAGGGCGTCAATGTTCGGCGTGTCCGCACTGTAGACAGCATTGCCGACATGATTTGCGGACAGTCCGAAACCGTCCATAATGATCAACGTTGTCGGTGTTTTCATGAAGAGTACCTCTGATCAAATATATGCAAATATATGCAAAACAAGTCACTGATTGGCAGCCAGAATAATCGCATGGAATTTTTCCGGGTCCAGTGATGCGCCTCCGACCAATCCGCCATCAATGTCCGGCTGCGCGAGAAGGTCGGACGCATTTGCCTCGTTCATCGATCCTCCGTACAGAATCGATACCGATCTTGCTGTACGAGCGCCGTATTGGGCGCGAAGAAGCTTTCTGATTTCTTCGCATACTTCGTTAGCTTCTTCCGCCGCTGCGGTTTTGCCGGTCCCGATCGCCCATATCGGTTCGTAGGCAATAACAATTTTGCGCATCTTATCGGCAGGAATGCCAAAAAGGGCTATTTTGGTTTGTATCCTGATTTGTTCTATTGTTATGCCCATTTCCCTTTGATCTAAGCTTTCGCCAACGCAGATGATCGGGATAAGGCCATTTTTAACAGCGGCCTTTGCTTTTAAATTCACCGAGATATCGGTTTCGCCGTAGTATTGGCGGCGTTCGCTGTGGCCGATAATCACGTATTTGACGCCTAAATCGCGGATCTGAGCGGCGCTGTTTTCCCCTGTATACGCACCCTTTGCTTGATCGCATATATTCTGGGCGCCGACGCCAATCCGTGAATCATTGAAAACCTTAATGGCAGCAGGCAACATGACACTTGGCGGGCAGACTGCGATATCGCACCACTTGATTTTAGCTGCCATGCGCTTGAGTTTATCTCCGTAACTTCTGACATCCGAAGGGAGAAGATTCATTTTCCAGTTTCCCGCGATAATTGTTTTTCTGTATTTTCTATTCATTTTTATCATTAACCCCAATCCACCGCTCCGGCAAACATGGTATAGGCCCATGGCCTGTTCCGTAACGGTTCGGAAAATATCGTAGACAGTTATTGATCAAGCAGACAGGCAATGCCGGGCAGTTCCTTGCCTTCCATATACTCCAGCGTTGCACCTCCACCGGTCGCGTTATGGTCAATCTTGTCCTGAATACCATATTGGTGTACTGCGGCAACGGAATCCCCACCTCCGATAACAGTGAACCCGTCACATTCGGCCATTGCGTAGGCAATCGCCCGCGTACCGAGCGAAAAGGCCGGAAACTCAAAGACTCCGACGGGACCATTCCAGATAACGGTACCGGCTTTTTTTATGATGTCAGTATAGATATCAATTGTTTTCTGTCCGATATCCAGCGCCATCATATCATCCGGAATATGATAAGCATCGCATAAAACGGGAGGGGAGTCGGCGCTGAATTCAGCGGCACATAAAAGATCAACGGGCAGTACCAGATTGACATTTCGCTCTTTGGCTTTTTTTATCATATCGAGTACATAGCTGATCTTCGTATCATCCACCAAAGACGTTCCGATCTTGCCGCCCAGAGCCTTGATAAAGGTATAAGTCATACCTCCGCCGATTAGAAGGTGATCAACCTTCTCAATCAAATTGCCAATCACACCGAGCTTGTCAGCAATTTTTGCGCCGCCGAGTATGGCGACCAAAGGTCGGCGAGGGTTATCCAGAGCGGCGTTCAATGCTTTAAGCTCAGCATCAATCAAAAATCCGCAGTATGCGGGGAGATACTTAGCAACACCAACCGTAGAGGCATGTGCTCTGTGAACGGTTCCAAAGGCATCTGATACATAAAGATCGGCATAGGATGCTAGTTTCTTGGAAAAATCGGAATCGTTAGCCTCTTCTTCTTTGTGAAAACGTAGATTTTCGAGCAAAACGATCTCCCCGGGCTTTAAGGAAGAAACTAAGGAATCGGCACATTCTCCGATGACATCATCCGCCATTTTAACGCGCATGTTTAAATGAGCGGACAAGCGTTCCGCCACGGGCTTTAAAGATAACTCAGGTTTAACCTGGCCTTTCGGCCGGCCAAGGTGAGAACACAGAACAATAGACGCGCCCTTCTCTAGTATAAAGCGTATAGTTGGAAGGGAAGCGGTTATTCTTGTATCATCGGTGATATTTCCGTCTTCAAGAGGAACATTCAGGTCACAGCGAAGCAAAACTTTTTTGTTGCCGAGTGCAGCGTCTGCTACCGATTTTTTCTGATAACTCATATTAATCTCCATTCTGCCGCGAAGCGACGGCACAAATAGTCAGGAAAAATCGATTGTGCGAAACTTGTTTCGCATTGCGTAGCAAATGGCCGCCGTCATATTTGGCGGTCAAATCGATTTCTTCCGTGCGTGAAAGTATTTTCACAGCGTGAAGGTATCTTCACGCTATTCTCCCTTATCTGTTTATATTTTTTCTTCCGAATTGGTCTTGCAGTCAAGAGGCGCTCAATCGTTTCGGTGCACCGCTTCACCTGAACTCATAAGTCCCTGAAAACCATGCTGCCGAAGAGCTTCGTAACAAATCACCGCGACGGAGCTGCCTAAATTCATGCTTCTTGCGTTTGTTATCATTGGGATTCTAATGCAGCGGTCTTTATATTTTGCCAGCAGATTCGCTGGCAGGCCGGCGGTCTCCTTCCCAAATAGTAGAAAGCAGCCGTCCTCAAAATGCACCTGTGCATAATTTTGAGATGCTTTTGTCGTGGCAAGCCAAATATGTTTGTCCCCATTTATCTCAAAAAAGGAACTGATATTCCGATATACGGTAATGTCCAGCAGACTCCAGTAGTCCAAGCCGGCGCGTTTGACGGCTTTTTCGGAAATATCAAAGCCAAGGGGCTCAATCAAGTGTAGCCTGCTGCCGGAGATTGCGCAGGTTCTGGCAATATTTCCGGTATTTTGCGGAATCTCGGGTTCGACGAGTACGATGTTGAGCATGGAGGAAACACAACCCATTACATGAATATATTTCTTATATATCTATTGTATTCTTTTTGTCAGCTGTTTTCAATAGCTGATATTCGCTTGTGGGTATCCACTTTTGTCTGCCCGGTGTCGAGCCAAAGCCGCTCGATATCATTAAACCAAGCTTCGTTTTTTGACAAACACAAGGATATATTGCGAAAAAGGACAACCTGATATATACTTCATATGGAAGCGAATGAAACGACTAATGATAATTCGGGAGGGATTCGGGTGGCTGATACACTATATATTGTCATACCCTGCTACAATGAGCAGGAGGTCTTACCCGAGACATCGAAACGGATAGGCGAGAAGCTAAAAAACATGATCAAAAACGAAATAGTTTCCGAAAACAGCAGAATCGTTTTCGTCGATGATGGTTCAAAGGACGATACCTGGAGCCTGATTGCAGCCTTACACGAAAAGGACAGCGTTTTTTCAGGTGTTAAGCTCAGCCGAAATCGCGGACATCAAAATGCGCTGCTCGCCGGGCTGCTGACGATACAAGAGTCGGCAAACGCCGATATGGTCATATCTATGGACGCGGATTTGCAAGACGACATCAATGCAGTCGATGAAATGGTGCAAAAGTATTACGAGGGCTGCGATGTCGTATATGGTGTGCGTGACAACCGCAAAAAGGACAGCTTTTTTAAGAGGTTCACCGCTGAAAGTTATTATAAGATGATCAGAAGACTGGGCGGGGAGGTTGTTTTTAATCACGCGGACTACAGATTACTGAGCAGCAGGGCATTAAATGCCCTGTCACAGTATGGCGAATCGAACCTTTTCCTGCGTGGGATTGTACCGATGATCGGTTATAAATCGGCAATTGTGACCTATGAACGCGGAGAGCGCTTTGCGGGCGAGAGCAAATATCCACTCAAAAAAATGCTTGCTCTGGCAGTTGACGGGATTACTTCGCTGAGCGCCAGACCCATGCGCCTGATCACAATCGCGGGAATACTCTTCTTTGGCCTCGGAGCGGCAGCTTTGCTGTTTGCATTAATTTATAGCCTCTCGGGCGGATATTTTCCCGGATGGGCCATTACCGCTATATCTGTATGGTCGGCAGCCGGTCTTATTATGCTTTCGGTTGGCGTTGTCGGAGAATATGTCGGTAAAATTTATCTGGAATCAAAGAACCGGCCGAGATTTTTTATCGAAGCCTTTTTGCATGACGAATAACGCCTTGTTTTATGCCCATACCATATAATATACGAAAAACCCTGTTTCATTTGTCGAAACAGGGTTTTTTCTATGATTTAAACGAGGTGCCGGTTATAATACTGTTATTCAACTAAATCTAAGAGCAGTATTATGGCCATTTAGGTGCTGAAGCGACTCATCAGCGGGCGCTTTGCGCCACTGCCTTTAAACATAATAATTTAAACTGATCTGATTTTTAATGAGATTATGATAAATTGCTATCCGAATCGATATTGAAGACAGCATCGAGCGGGAGCAGCTTAAAATGCAGGTCGACTTTTGATTTCGGATAAGCCTTTTTATAATTTCGATGAATCCGCTTAATGACCATATCGCTCTTTTCATAACTTGCCGATTGGAGCATGATTAGAAACTGAGTAACACTGTATCGGGTAAAAACATCGCCGCGCCTTAGAGAGAAAGCAATTATGTCTTTGAGCCTATCCATTGAAACGTTAATTGTCTTCGTCGCCAGTGTTTTACCAAATGGATCGGCCGCGGTTACCAGACAAATGTAGGTTGCCTGCCCGGTGCGTACCGCAACGCGGGCCTCCAGACGGTAGATATCCTTGAATACTTCATATTCGCAGAAAAACGCGCCCGGCCGAAGGCTGTATTCCCGAAGATTGTCCTTGATAATATTGAGATCAAGCTCTGTGGCGTTACACGCTTTAGCAATTTCTTTGTACAGAGCGGTAAGCTGATCAGATGGCGTTATACCGAACTGACTAAAGAAAAGATCGGTTACATATTCGTAATGCTGCAAAGCGTTCTGTTGGGCTCCGACAGCCATTAAGGCCCGCATCAGAGAGCAATGGACCTGTTCATCATATGGTTCAATTAATATGGCGCTTCGGCAAAGCGTGATAATATCGTCGAATTTTGACATGTCCGTTAATAACGCAATCGTCTCATGGACATGGCGAATATACTTGGCATGAAAATACGTACAGATCGGTACGGCCCAAAATTCATCGGAAGCGCCGGGTAAAAAATCCCCTTTGTATAAATTGAGCGCAGACAATAGGTAATCGAGTTTTTTCTGCTTGTCCTCAGAGGACGCAGCAAGCGCGGTAAGACGTTCAAATTCTTCGGTATCGACCAGAACCGGAAGCGCATTGTTCCAGGCATAGGTACCGCGGCGATAAATAATGATGTTCTTGCCGCTGCTAAACTGCAAATCGCCAAGTACCGATCGGACCCTGAACAAAAGGGTCTTAAGCGCGTTTGCAGGGTTATCCGCTTCCTCCCCCGGCCAGAGAAGCTCAATGATATCAGCTTGCGAGATTTCCTTATTTCTGAAGACAATCAAATATTCCAACAAGGTCCAGATCTTTTTGGACCGGTTGCTCTTGTCGTTTACGGTATTGCTGCCATAAGTCATGGAAAACTCGCCGAACATTTTAATTTTTAATATCTGTTCTGACATACCCGTAACCCCCAGCACTTATTCCGCCTGCCCGACGATGGGCTTGAGCATAGTGTCAATCATGATAACGCAATGATCTAGAACAAATCTTCAGGCTTTGAACGGCATTGTTGCCAGTCATTGAAATCTTGATTTTGAAGACATGCAAAGGCAAATATCGTGCACCTTATTTTATTTGATTTTCAAAACAAAGGCAAGAATAAATCACCATATTTCGTGATTGTTTGACAAATATCAGCGCAAAACGCCATGCTAACGGAAAGATAGTAACATTAAGATAAAAATGCTATATTTATGCGGCTGTCTGCTCTCGCCGGCGAGAACAGACAGCCGCATATTGAGTTTACGCGAAAATTAAACTTTGCTATGGTTTACTGTTCAGATAAATGCGCATAATAGCTGATAGATCGGAAACAGGCGCATTATTTAGCGCCAAACACAAGGATGATATCTGTCCGGAGAAAGCGATGGTAATGGTATGGAGAAGATACAGCAAATAAACAATATCATTGCAGTGCTGTTTTTTGCTGCCTATTTCTATCAATTTGTTTACATATTGATTGCATTGCCGGAAAAACGCAGGGAAAACGCGCATCCGGAAGTTATGCACAGGTTTGCTGTTCTGATATCGGCCCGAAACGAAGAGCATGTTTTGCCTCAGCTTCTTCATAGCATAAAACGACAAAATTATCCTGCAGAGCTAATCAAGATATTCGTTGTTGCGGACAACTGTACGGACTCGACGGCAGAGGTAGCTAGAAAATCCGGGGCTGTTGTATGGGAGAGGCAAAACAAGGAAAGGGTCGGAAAGGGTTATGCCTTGGCGTTTTTGATGGATAACATTAAAGAAAACCGCCTCGATATTGTTATTGATGGTTATATTATTCTAGATGCGGATAATTTGCTGGATATCAATTATATAGCCGAGATGAACAAGTCTTTTTCCGAAGGATATCGCATTTTAACCAGCTACCGAAATTCAAAAAACTATGATTCAAATTGGATCGCTGCCGGTTATTCACTCTGGTTTTTGCGGGAAGCGAAGTATTTAAACCGTTCAAGACACCGTATCAACGTTAGCTGTGCTGTTTCCGGTACCGGGTTTTTGGTCCACCGGGAAATCATTGATAGGAATGGGGGGTGGAAACACTTTTTATTGACCGAGGACATCGAATTTACGGTTGACGCCGTATTGCAGGGTGAAACAATCGGCATATGCGAGAAAGCCGTATTGTATGATGAGCAGCCTGTAACGTTCACCCAGTCTTGGCATCAAAGGCTCAGGTGGGCAAAGGGCTTTCTTCAGGTATTCGGTAAGTACGGAATGAAGCTGATGGGTAAGTTTATTAAAAGCGGTTCATTCAGCTGCTTTGATATGGTTATGTCGACAATGCCGGCTATTTTTCTATCCGTTTTGGGCATATCGGTAAATCTCGGTACAATGATGTTTTGTCTTTTCACACATCATCCGGAACTGAATCTGTTGCTGAAATCGATACTGGAATCCGTACGCAATATTTATCTGATATTTTTCTCGGTAGGTTTTTTGACGACAGTCACCGAATGGAAGATGATCTATGCAAAAGCCCGCAGAAAAATTTTGTATATGTTTTCGTTCCCGGTTTTTATGTTTACGTATATCCCCATTGCGGTCGCCGCTCTTTTCCTTAAGGTGGAATGGAAACCGATAAAACACAGTATCGCTCGCTCACTCGATGAATTTCTGGATCTAACCGGTGAGACAGAAGAGACTGAGGAAAAAAACCGGGTTCCGCGCGTAGGTTAGTAAGGGTCTCGGCTTAATTTTGCATATCGGTATTCCGCTCGAACTTAAACTACAAAGCCGCCGTTAACTCCGAGGATCTGTCCCGTGATAAAGCCGCTTTTCTCAGAGGATAAAAAACGGGCTGTTTCGGCGATATCCTTAGCAGTTCCCAACCTTAGCAATGGGGTATTGGATGTCAGGTCATTTAAATCGGTATTCGAAAAACCATCCAGCATATCCGTCATGATGCAACCGGGAGCAATACAATTGACGCGAATACCGGAAGGCCCCACTTCTTTGGCGAGCGCTTTAGTCAAGCCTATAACAGCTGCTTTAGAGGCGGAGTATACGGTCTCGCAAGAGGCACCGACCTGACCCCACATCGATGATATATTGACGATATTTCCCTTTTTCTTCCGAATCATATCCGGCAATGCGAACCTGCAGCAATGATAAATGCCATCAACATTCACGGAGAATACGCGCCGCCATCGTTCAGGCGTAATCTCACAAAAAAGTGAATAATCGGCGATGCCTGCATTGTTGACAAGCAATTCCACACTTCCGACCTTGTCATTTATTATCTTAAACATCTCGGCGACTTCATTATCGTCCGCCACATCAGCATAGACAGCCAACCCGTTCAGTTCATCGGCGAGCAAAACAGCAGCTTCTTCCGAACGGAAATAGTTAATTGCGACAAAATAGCCCTCTTCGGCTAAAACACGGGAAACCGCCTTACCAATACCGCGCGAACCTCCCGTTACGAGAGCAACTTTTTTCATGTATTAGCTTCCTTTCGAGCAGCCGGGTTTATACAGATAGATATGCAAGAAGACCCACAACAGGGCATTTGTGCCCAGGTGTAAATACCCAGGAAAAGCATAATCGGTAACACTTGACACGGACATAACCGGTAAATGCACTTGACAAGAGAATTGTATTATGCTATTATACTACAGCTGACGCAAAATAGTAACGGCAAAAAAAGATATCGCGGGGTAGAGCAGTTCGGTAGCTCGTCGGGCTCATAACCCGGAGGTCGGAGGTTCAAGTCCTCTCCCCGCAACCACAAAAAGCCTTGGAATCATTGAGATTTCAAGGCTTTTGCCCGTTTTTCTGAACTATTTCGGGGTAAATAGCATGCTGGGTAATTGGGCTGTTTCTTATTTGATGTTTATTTGATGTTTACGCAGATGTGAGAAAACCGCTGAATACCGCAGATTACGGGCATTTGTTTGATGTTTACATGATGTTTGTGAGTTGTACAGATGAATTTAACATTTATACTATACCTCAAACCGAGCTGTTGCAACGAATTCTGCAACAGCAATATTTACTAACAAAACAGATGAAAATTATTGACATTTATATTCTTGGTAAGTATTAATAATTATGGTATAATGATACAAAGAAGAATCGAGCTTCGATAGATTGATAATACGAAACCTGTTGCCGAACTGTTTTTATCACCTGCTTAAATCAGACCGTGAAATGCGCAGCTTATACATTATGTCATATATATGAAAAGTTCCTTCTGAGGAAAGCAATACTTTTTTTGCATTATTTACAATAGATCAGATGGTGCTGGATTAGCCCAATAGCAAAGCTATGTGAGAATCATTAATTCCGATAACTCTCCCCTGATCATATTATAAATAAGGAGGAATGTAATGCAGCATTTCAAAAAAATTAAACCGTTTATACGTATGTTTGCACCTTTGCTTTATATCGGCTCAACAGTTGTAAATCTAACCGGCGTGCTGAATAATGGCTATCCGGATTATCCTGCTTTTGTTATTTGCCTACTCGCTTTTTCTCTTTTGCTATATGAGAAAACAATACTATCCGGAGTTGCATTAGCAATTTCGGGGATAATTCTGACATTTATGATTTAGCATGACAATTCTGAGGGTTTATCATCAATAAAACGACAGACCGCCTGCAAGAGGAGTTAATCCTCAAGCAGGCGGCAATTTTAAGCTCAATATCACCCAATATTTCTTCGCACATTGGCCGGTGTCAGTATGTCGTCAAGCACATCAGCGGCCATTTCGTCGGCGGTGCGGATGGCGTGGGAGTATATATTTGCCGTTGTGCTCGTCTGGGCGTGTCCGGCCCTGTAGGACACGGTCCTGAGCGGGACACCGGCGGCAATAAGAAGGGTTATGTTTGTGTGCCTAAGCGAATGGATTGAGATTTTCGGCAGGTCGGTCTTTGCGATAAAGTCCCGGAACCAGCCGGTGATGGAGTCCGGATGTATCGGCCTTCCGTCAAACTGAGTGAATACCCGGTTACTGTTCTCCCAGCGGTCGCCCATTTTGAGGCGCTCCTCCATCTGCCACAGCTTGTGCTGCTTTAGAAGCTCGAAGGCCTGAGAGGGGAGCTTTATGGTCCTGTCGGAGGTTTCGGTCTTGGTCTCCTTTGTGAATATGCCCTTGCCGGGAACATACTGGGAAGACCTCCGGATGGTAATGAGGTTGTGCTCAAAGTCGATATCGGACCATTCAAGGCCGCACATCTCACCCCGGCGAAGACCGCTGTAGATGAACATCTTAATCATAGTGCTGTTCTGCCAGGACTCATTATCCAGATATTCAAGCAGCTTA
>LSQX01061272.1_pt1 | contig 15819 bp, 17 predicted proteins | sample 654561 | NCBI WGS metagenome assembly LSQX01 (sample SAMN04489861, study PRJNA283612) | anaerobic digester metagenome | isolation source: 4 biogas reactors fed with cattle manure at either 37C or 55C with and... | place: Denmark: Kongens Lyngby | collected 2014 | reverse complement strand
TTTGATTGGCACGAAAGCTGCTGTCGTTTAAGGATGTGGATTTTTTATGGGCATGCCGCGGTTTTCCTTCTTGATCGATGCCTACAAATACGGCATTGTGATACTGTGCATCTTCGTAGAGTAATCCTCGATGGGCAAAGTAATAAATGATTTCACGATCAATACATCTCTGTTTGATTAGATAAGCATAGACACGACGCATATTTTTGTTTGGAGGCGGTAATTCAAAAGGCTTGCGGTGTGTTTCTGACAGAGGATGGTTTATCGGTGTAGCTACCGCACCACTTCCCAGCAAAAGCTGAACCGCTTGTGGGTAGGACAGTCCATACTGTTCCTGCACGAAATCCACCGCCGTACCACCGCGTTGCTCGTAATGGTCATAAAATTGATTGCCCCGTATGGTGATATGATGCCCAACCCATTCATATTCACTACCTGAACGTTTTATTTTTTCACCCCGACTTTGCAGGAAGGATACAAGATCAGTTTGCTTGGCAGCTTGCTTTTGTGCATCTGTAAAAGGAATATATCTACTCTTCACATTATCCTCCTAACCGAAGCCCATGGGCTTCTTTTTTTATTGCAGTTTGTCGACGGAGTTTTTTCTCAATGATTCCTTCACTACCCTCTCGGCGATGTTCCTCATCAATGCGATTTTTCATTGTTCGCGCTAGATGTCCAAACAAGCGCAGAGATCCAAGTGCTGCATTGATATTCATGTTTGATCGGGAGTGGTTTCTGTATCTATAATAATTATCAATAATCAGGTTGGCATAAACGTTGCCTTGCCGTGATGCCGATTCCAACAAAACAAACCCTCTAGTAATATCCTGCACTATCTCTTTACCGTAAAGAAACATTTTCCCCAGCTGATACTGTGCCCATTGATTTCCCTTTGTGGCGGAGTGGCTGAGATAATGTACAGCTTTTTCTGTATTTTTCGGAATCTCTTCTCCGGATAGATATAACTTACCAAGTAGGTATTCTGCATAATGATTGCTCGGATTTGTTCTTCCGGAGCCATCACGGGCAGGGCGGGGACGGACCGCGTCCAGTAATAGCTGCTCGGCACGGAGAATATCTTTTGGGATGAGTTCACCTCGCATGAGCAACTTGCCGAGGGTATATTGTGCCCACTCATTACCTCTGGTAGCAGAGGCTTCAAGCAAACCGATTGCCTTGAAAATATTACTATTTTCAGACAATCCTATAAGATGCAGTTTTGCCAGAGAATACTGTGCATCGGTATTGTTCTGATCAGCAGCACATTCAAACATAGATTCCGCCATCCTAATATCCTGCGGCACTAGTTCGCCTTTAAGATAGGTACGTCCAAGGAGGATTTGAGCGTACGGATTATTCTGTGATTCGGCTTCCCACAGCCATTTTAGGCCATACTCTACATCACGTTCTATCGGGTCACCGGTCAAGAATATTTTGCCTAGGCGATATTGTGCCCACTCGTATCCCTGCTGTGCTGATTGAATCAACAAAGGAATTGCTACTTGTGGATTGTACTCTAGTGAATTCTTATCCAACAATAACTTGGCCTGTCTATACAAGTCATATTCACTTTCCGTGCCATCAGTATACGATTCAGGTACCGAAAGGTCGGGTTCCTCTAACACCAATTCTTCGTAAAAGTGGTGTTCGATTTCTTCGTCCATCGCATCCTCGGAGGTTAGCCGATCAAGGATCAGGTTCTGTGCCTCTTGAATGACAGCATTCTTGATAGATTTAAATTCATTGTTTTGGGACAAGGGTAGTTTTTTCGGCATTGTATCGGTATAAGTGCGGATGGTATCGAATTTTTTCTCGTACCATAAATCATAAAGTCTACCAATGCGTGCATCCTTAGCCAACTCATCCACAATCCGATTTACGGTAGCTTTTAGATCAGCAGGCAAGTAGCCATATATTTTTTTGCCAGAGAGGTTTTCTAAGCGATCGGCCAGCTTGGTAAGCAGTTCTTCGATAATTGGGTTGTCATATCCACTTGCATTAATCTGGCGAACAATTTCGGCAGCAAGCGCACGTCCATCTTGACGAAGTGTATCGCGGTATTCCGTTTGCCGTTGATACGTCTGTTTTAAGTCATGCCTAAAAATTTGATTTGCTAAAGCAGATTTGATGTTTATAATACCTTCTTCAGTCAGCCATGGTTCAGATGGGTTGGAGGAGTATGCGATCATATGAACATGGGGGTGGTGATCGCTGTTATGAAAAGCAGCGTACCAGCGGAAATTGTTAGGATGGATTTTCATATTCTTAGCAAAGGTGTTTCGATGTCCACGGAGCAGTTCCTGCCATGCAGACACATTGTCATAGCCTAACCGCTCTGCATCTTCACGACGAAGAGATATAATATGTGTCCACACATTTCCGGTATGAGCAGATACTTCCTCGGCAACTTGCTCAAGTACCACCATCTTGTTGGCATCGCTAAACAGACCATGTTCGGCGATATGGACGGTACCGGGTCGGGTAGCAATATAGTCTACATATCCCTCACGACTCCTGAACAACTCAGCATGGGTTTCCCCAACTCGTAATATAAATTCGTCAGCATTCTCACGAGTAGGATTATTCTGATAGTCTTCATATTCATAGAGTTCTATCGTATCCGGATATTGCTTTACAAGTTGGCTTACCGTCTGTTTTTGAAACTTGGTTGCAGGAAGTTTGCGTTTTAAATCTGCCGGTTTTTGAGCAGCCTTGCTGGTCGCAATATAGCGGATATGGTTTTGGATGTGCACTTTGGACGAAGGCTTGATATAAGGACTTTTTAATATAATCCGTGCCATCTACAAATTCACCTCCCGCAACAAAGTTGTACTATTTTTTCTGATACCGGTATGCTTTTTCAAAGTCAATCCGACCGTTCAATCGAGACACTTCGTTTACGCAGAATTTCCTAAGCCTTTCCATTTCCTCATCACTGATATCAAAAAGTTGGCTGGCTGTAATGTGCGTCAGCATAGCAAGCTCTACGGCCATCTTAAAGAGAATCCGAGCAAGCCGATTTTCGGTGTCACCAATCATACCGGAGAGAACCGATTCTAAAGCTGGGGTTAAAAACTCATTGTCCTTTTCTTTTTGAAGGAAAGCAATGTAGTGTCGAATGGCTTGGTTTATAAATTCATTGCGTGATCGACAATTTGCCGATTTGAGATAGCTATCGGCTATTTTTAAAAGGCTCTTTTCGCCGTAGAAGGCGGTTCTCACCTTGTCTTCTTGCATAGCGTTTCCTTTCTGCTGTTATGACAGCTTTCTTCTTGTTAAATAGCGGTTTTCTGGGGGTTTGTCATCACAAATTCGACTTTGCCAAAAAAGGTATGACACTTTGCGATCCTCGAACGGCTTTGCCGGTCGATGCAAACCGGAGTGATGCAGCAAAAGCAGCATCACTCCTTTATCCTGCTTTCAGAATCCGGTCGTGATAGTTACCCTCATATCGGGTTCGGGTATCGACACCTATCTAACCGGACCATTGCCATACCTCGATTTGTGCCACACACGGGCACACAAGCCACAACAAGTGCGGTATACGCCTATCCATCGTGTACTTAGTCCAACAGGCTTTAAAACCGCACACAGGGCGAAACGGTGGCTTATTCCGGTTTTGGCGTGGAAACATTGGATTTTCGAGCTTTGACCGGCGGTTTTGCAGGGTTACGATCCTGCTTCATTTCAAAAAAGCGACGCACATCCAACGGGACAACCTTCTTATACAGAGCATCAAGAAACCCTTCCAGCTCTGCATCAAAATCCATGTTTTTCTGCACAAGAAACAGCCGTATAGCATTTAGTCGTTCTTCGTTATAGGATATTGTTATATTTGCTTTTTTCATATTTATCCTCCATCATCAATTTACAAAATCGTCATACCCGGGGATTCTTCTTCTATATTCGATATACTTGATTCGTGAGCATTTGTAAGGTTATAGTTGATCTCGAAGTAGTCTTCATGCATGACAATCTCGGCGATTTCATTGCGTTTTTTCAATTCCCTAAAAAGTTGTTCCCCTATGCCGTTGTCAGCGGTGACGGTGCAGGCAAAGATTCCACCGACCCTACTTAATTTCAAATTATGAGGTAGCTTAGCTTCAGGAACATGGCTAAACTCGCAGATAAAGTTTGCCATTTTAGCAATGCGTCTGTCCAGCCACTCTCTTGCACTAGGGAAGACAGAGGCATAGGAAACATGGTTTTTTCCGCAAACTGCAACGCCGTGTTCATCGATCTCGCTCAAAACTAGGAGTGCTTTATAGTTGGATATTAAAATTGAGCGGGGCTGAGTAACCGTTTTTGTGTATTTGTTCAGTCGTTCAAGATAGCGTTCCGGCAGTTGTCCGGTAGCGAGAAGGTTTTGAAATTCATCTTCAGGAAGAACAACCACGCCGGTGATTTCAACCTCACGGGATTCCAAACCTTCGGGCATTTGCATTGTTAACCTAGTTTTCATTTTTAAATTTATCCTTTCTATCAAACCGTAGTTGTCATTTACTGTCCTTTGTCGATTCTATTGCTTTCTCACACAGCAACAAAATTTTTTCTTTTTCTTCTACTGATAAACTGACATCAAACTTATCGGCAAGGTTTTGAAATATAGTTTCATTTTCAGCATCTTCTTCAAAGCAGGAAACAAAATCGGAGTAAAGCGTATCAGTTTCCGTTCTGTCAGCTAGCACACATAAAAAAATCACCTGTGCTTTGATTGGCTCTACCGAGAGCCCTTGCACCGTGATTTCATCCTCAATATTTTGCATGATATCAGCGAAATGTTGTAATCGTGATTTTTCTTCCTCTGTCATATTATCTATAATATGCTGCTGAAGTTCCGGATCGGTCCAGTTCAGTTTCTGACCGGTATCCATAATTCCGAGGAGGATAGCGATAGGAGCAATGATTACAATGATAATTCCAAGAATGATTCCTCCGACAATTTTTCGCAGCTTTTTGTCTGTAAGGACGGTAATGACAACCTTTGACGCAGCAGGAATAGCCATTAGCGTCCACCTGCTTTCCCGAATAATTTTGATTTATATTCCGGTGCAATCACCTGAAGGAGATACCGTTCGTTCCCGCACTTATATAAACAAGTCCCGCGTTCAGGATATTTAATCAAATCAAATTCACTCTGTTCGAGCTGCAATGCATCCATATAGGAGCGAGGATCAATGTTTCCGGCATTAAATAAAAACTGATGAGTCGGAATAGAAAATAAGGGCTTTGTATACTCACGAATCCCTTCAAGAAGAAAATCCTCAATGTTTTGACTGGCAATAATAATCAGAGAATCCTTCTTTCTGCACCGTTTCATTGAATTACGGATGTATTCAATGGCTGTCATATGCGTCAAGAACAAATACAGCTCATCGAACGATGCGGCGGTATTTCCATCGGTGAGTAGCTTATGATTCATATAACTCAAAATATTGAAGAGCATGGTATCTTTCAGCCGTCTGTTGGTATCCATCAAACCCTTGACACCAAAGGTAATAAAATGGTCGACCAGGATATTGGTGTGACCATTGAAATATTTACTTTCTGCTCCTACGCACATCGAGTTCAGTCCCAGACACACATCTCTAATCAGTTCTTCAGAATAGAGGTTTTTCTGTCCTTTCTCATAGCATTTGAATTCCATTTCCACCAGATCATACAGGTCACTCATGATAGGATAATCCGTAGGTTTCAGACGGCTATAATCGGTAGCATCAGTAATGTTAAATCGAGTGTAAAGCTTCATCAACATGATTTCAATGAGATCAATATGACTATCAGAAAAGTTCTTATAAGCTCGAAAGAAGTCTTTTAAATACGCGATATGCTGTGACAGACGAGTTACCCGTCGGAAAGCCAACGGTTCGTTAGAATCCAAAGGTTCGTCCTGCTGTCCCCAAGATTTTGGTTCTAACGGATTAATAATATATTGACCGGACATGAGATCTATATAGCATCCGCCGAGATTATTGGTTAAATCCTCGTACTCCGCTTCCGGATCCAGCAACACGATTTTCTTTCCGCTTTCCCGAATGTTCGTAAGAAGAAGTTTGTTCAGGTAGCTTTTACCCTGACCACTGTTGCCGAGAATTAAGATGTTGCCGTTAGTTTTATCGTCAGCACGGCAGTCAATATCAACAATAATGTTCGTTCCAAACTTGTCTTTCCCAATGTAAAACCCATTCGGATCCGTCTTACCGGAGTAGTTGATAGGAAATAGGTTGGCTACGGAAGACGCAGGAAGTACACGTTCGAACTGTTTGTCGAAGGCGTTAAATCCACAGGGATGAACAGCAAGGAATCCTTCTTTTTGCCTTAGTGTCAGACGTTCGACCATAATCTTACCTCTGGTCAGCTCCATATTGACCTCCGCTTGCAGTTCCCTTAACTTATCAAGGCTATCTGCTATCAACTCAATGAATACCGCACAGTGCAGAAGAGGTTCTTTGTTTTTTCTCATGCCGGATAGCAACTCTATCACATCGTTTAAGTTTTCTTCAGCGGTTATGGTTTCCTGTATATCCGTACCGCCCGACATCAAACGGTTTTTACGTGTGGCATTCTGTATAATCTTTCTCTGTTCCGTTGCGTCGACAAACCGTGTGTACACGTGCAGGGTGATAGACTCCTTTTCGCCAAATCGGCATAGAATTGCTTGATCGCTTGTGGTGGGCGGATACTCTTTGATCGCCCAAACGCACCGATAGGTATCACCGACGATATAATGATCGGGAGCAAATTTCACTACCGAGGGTGCAATCAAATCAAAAAAGTCTTTGATTATTACTCCTTCGTGCTCTGCCGATGGGGGGATAGGTTTCTTTTTTATTGCCATAATCTTATCTTCCTCCTTTGAGAATGACCGGTTACTGTACTTGTGCATATGCCCATTCACCGTCAAAGTCAGGCGATTCATTGTCAGTGGTGGTCCTTCCGAAATAGATACTTAAAAATCGCTTAATTTCCCTTTTTGATGCTCGTTTCACTTCAAATCCTTGCTCAGAGATAACCTTTTCAATGCGATTGAGATTGGCGAAGCTCTGTTCCTCTGATTGATTTCGCAAGCGGGCTATGAACATAAACTTTCGGGCAGTAGACATACTGACTTGGATTTCATCTAAAAACAATAAGTCTTTTTGTAATAAATTTTTGACCTTTGGGTTGTCCTCGTCCTTTAACCGCTGTTTTAAATAATACTTATTTGCATCAAAATTCTCGCTGTCATCCATGCAAAGTATTTGTATATCCGGCTGAGCTGTCAGAAGTTGTTGTAAATTTCGCACTTTCGTAGCGATACTACTCTGTGACAAAACCGAAATATTTGTGGGGCCAACAATAAAAAAGACAAGCTCTCCACGGCCTGTCAACAATCCATTTCGCGAAAACTGTTTTATTCCAATCAGTTGCTGTGTACTGTTATGACTTTTTTGTTTTTTCTTTTTCATGCGGTACTCCTTTCTTAGTTTTTAAGCACCATATATAGAACTGCTGACCGAATATGAAGAACTGCATTGCCCGCTTAATGAAATCCAGTATAGAGGTGTCGTCTAGCTTGATGGTTAGAAAAGCATAGACCAGTGTACCTACAAGGGGCAGAATCCAACCGATCTGTGTCAGCGAAACGATAGAAATTAACAGTGTTACTCCACCAATAGCGATATCTTTTAATTCCCACAACCAGATTTTCGGCGTTTCTTTCAGGTTTTGTGGATAAATATAAATCTCCATATCATACTCCCTTTATTTATTTAACTACTGCTTTTGTCGCACTTCTGGTTAGATTAACTGCCGTGGTTGTAGCATGCACCGCGCTCATCATATTAAATCTCATCGTTGTATCTAACCCAAACTGACCGGCAATACGTGGCACCTCTGCTGCCGATAGCATGATGCCAAGTCCCAGGAGCATATTCTGTGAGAAGGTAATCAATCCCATAAAAAGTAGCGTAGTCTGTAAAAATGCAGTCAAACACAGTGCCACGATTTGTTTACACCATTGAGTAAAACCCTCATTATATCCTCGCGGTACACTAAATAGGTACAGCGTTCCTACTGCCATTTGAATAAACAATATGCCCCCGCGTTTGATGTTCGCAAAGAATATTTTTATAACACAGTAAGCCATCGCAATCATTGCCAAGATGTTGAACACGCTGACATTGATTTGAGTGCCCACTGCAAAACTACTCTCCAGCACCGACATACTGGTCTGACTAAGCCCAAGGCTCTGTTGCCCTGCAAATACTCGTGTCAAGTCACCTGCAAAGGTGTTTTGCAGAGTAATGCAGAACTTATATAGTTCCAACGGCACCACCGTAACCAAACTTGCTGCCATAAAGCCTTTGAAGATATTAATTACAGCATTCTTAATATTGACCCGCCCACTCTGCGATTCGATAGCGATATCAAAGATTGCAACTACCATACCGGTGACAAACAGTGCCCAGCCAAAGAGATAAAAGAGATGCAGGGCCGCTTTAATCCATTCCAGATCGTACATTTCTACACCGAGGTTTCCCATCTGGGTGAAAAACTGTGCAATGGCATCGTAAATAGCGGTATAAAACCAGCGAAGCATGGTGTCCCAGATAGCTGAGGATACTTGATCCCCCAGCCATCCGAAGGTGTCCCCGAAAAAGTTACCGATCCCGCCTATAATATCTCCTAACCAATCAAACATTCACGCCACCTCCTTCAAGTCAAAATCTGACCGGTTCATTTTATTGTTCCTTTTTAAGAAATGATCGACCAGATATAGGTTGGTGCGGTCAAGGCAAAAATCAAACATCCAAAAAGAATAGCCGGAGCTGCCCATTCGAATTGCCCGTGTTTACGGTAATCAAAGTAGCAGGTTCCCAGCTTGACAAAAAGAAGAATGGCCAAGATTGTATCCACTACGGGGAATACTACGTTGTTGACAACCGACTTGATCTGGCTTTTTGCATCACTCCATGTGTTCTCAATCGCACTCGCTACATCGCCTGAAGCAAATGTGTTTGTGGTGAACACAGTAATAAACAATAGAATTAGGATTGTGAAAAAGAGTTGCTTTCTGTTTCTATAAAGAAAGTTCATGAGGGTTCCTCCATTCTGTATTTCGTTTCATATCACCTCCGGAAATGTATCGAACTGTGATTCCGAGGTTTCGTGCCATGTTAATCTCCCTGACCATTCCTTCTGTGATACGGTCGCCAAAATACCAAAGTTCATTGCAATCCCGCAACAGCTCCAAACCGGCACGGATACCGAGTTCTCTTTCATCCGGAGAGTCGTCATCAAGAAACCGTGTAAAATAGACATGAGGTGCTATCGGAAGCACCCCATGTGTTATCATTGCCCAGCGACAATATTCTTCTGCCATTGTAATATTAGTTTTCAGATCACCGCGTAATGCGGAACAGATAAATATTTTTTTCATTAACCGTCCCTCCCGGGATACCAATCATCGTACGCCGATTTGGAAATTACGATAGGATCGGAGTTCATATATCCCGACATCATACCAGCGGGAGTCCAGATATCTGCTACATATGCCTGTACTCTGTAATTGGTATCAGGATACCATAATGGCACGAAATGCAGACGGGCAAAGTGTCCGCTTGTGTTAATCGGCAGTTGGAATGTGTTTGTTGTTGTTTGGTCAAGAACACGAAAACTACCGGTTGCCGTGGCATATCGAAATTCGGGGTAGTACATCAGTGCCATTTGCGCATTGGTGTACATCGTTGATGACGGAGTCGTTCTTCCAGATAAAGTGTGTAATCCAACATTCCAATTGGCAGTGAATCCATAACCTGATTTCATATGCCAAACGCCATTTTTGTACTCTCTTGAAGGTGAGTTCACGTCTGGTACAATGACGGGCAGAGAAGTTGTGCTCAATGTTAAACCATAAGTTCTTCTAATAAATTGGTTGTTTTCATAAACCCATTCAGACCATTGTGCTGTATTTAGCCCTGTCCGAACAGGCGGTGGTATCACACTGAACCCTGCCGGAGCGAATTTCTCAAACACAGTATCGGGTGTTTGAGAGGTGGGTTTCTTTTCCGTCCCGTGAATCAACATTTTTGTATCTAGTACCACACCACCTGAAATCACTTCTCCTTTTAGAGTAAGATATGAACCGTTCAGACCATTGGGAACTGTCCATTTAAAGTAGACCAGGTTATCACCGTTTGCAGGGATGACTATATTGGATTTCGTGGCGGTATGCAATACAGTGGTGTCCCGGTACGCTGTAAACCGCACGGAGATGTTGTGACCGGGGATAAAGTTTGTAGGGACGCTATTTTGCACACGGAAGCTGGTGATAACCTGTGTGTTTTCCCTGTAGAGAGAATTGGGTGTGATAGTTTGAATTTGAAGTGGATGCTGAACATACCAATATCGTAGCCAATGATTATTGTACTGGCTGGTAAAGTCGTCTTTTTCCCAGCTTGTATTCAAAAGCCCTGCTCCTTCAAGGTATACTCCGCCCCACACGCTGAAGGTTGTGCCTGTTCCCACTGTCATCTGTTTACCATTTACATAGATTTCGCTGTTGGGAGAGATTTTATAAATTCCGGGGATTCTTGATTGATCGCTGTTATATCCTTCGACATACACTGTACAGTTGCTGTTATTTCTATAGACATATTGGGGAGTGACCTTTTGCTGTTGCCACAGTTTTGTTCCCGGGCTGATATAATAACCGTTTTCGTCAATCAGCAGAATTTCTGTCAGCTCCACATCTGCCCTGACTACGGGGATGTTGATGGTGGTAGACTCACTTGTGCTACTAGAGTTGGACGTCCAGCTTGTGGTCAACACACATGAAATGTTTGACAGACTCGGTACGACATAGGGATTATAAGCACTATACCTTTCGAAAGACATGTTGCTATTGATATTTCCGGAAGTAGATAAGTCGGTTATACCGTTTATTTTGTTGCTGAAATTATTATGAGAAGTCCATGAGTTACTGGAAGTATAGGTGTATTTCGGGTAAACTCTCTGTCCTACATATACCGAACCACTGGAACCGGCTGAGCCATTTCGTGCAGCTTGTGTCCCTGTAATATCATACATTGTGACTTGATAGCGGTTAATTTTTGGTCGAACCGGAATATAAAATGTTTTTTCCGTGCCCCATTTAAGGACAGTACCACTACTGTTTATCCAATCCACACGTGCTTTTATAGTATAAGAGCTTCGCCATGCATCCACTTTTGTTGGAGAAAGTGCTACATCATACCATGTGTTGCTATTGCTATAAACATTGCGAGAAACAGACCCGCCACCGACAACCCATACCGTTTGACGTACGTAGCAATTTTCTGTTTCGGCTGGAAAGTTAACAGCAAACCATATGGTATCATTTAAGATGGGATAACCGTTTGCATAGCTATAATTCCCAAAGGCTGAACCGTTTGAAGTGCCATAGTGAAACGTTCTCGTTGATTTGCTTCCTTTCCACGCTTCGCAGACTCTCACACTTAATGCAGGGGAAAAGTCAGGCTTTGTTTCGGTATAGGCGATACCAACTCCATATCCTTTATTGATGATGTCATAAAAGGTAGCACGGGAGCTGGAGCCAACCGCACTTGTGCCTGTCCATAGCCCCTGTCCATTGGTAGTATAAAGAGAATTGGGATAATGCCTGTTTGTATATGCCGAGATAAAGCCCCAACTGTTGGGGTTAGCACTACTTCCTCCATTGCTGTTTGCACCAAGCAACCATTTTCCGTATATTGCTAGCTCACTAACCGTAACAGAATGGTAGATGCTTTGTAAGCGTACATCGAAAAGAGGTTCAACTAATATCTTATCCCCATTTTTGAGTGCATCAAGACCGCTGCCAATACCTAGCTTATACAAAACTGCATTAAGATTTGTTCGATTGTTTTGCCATGTTCCCATCCCATCCGGTGTCGGAAGAGATGTTGCAAAACCCATATTTGCTTCCTTATAACAGTTGGTCGTATTTTTTGAAGTGGAGAAACTATTGTTTTGATTATTAATAATCTGTTTTTTATTGTACTTTGATGTGAATTTGTAGCCATTTGAATATTCGTAATTGCCATAGGTGGTGTTTCTGAAAACATCCATTACTTTATTGCCTTTTATATTCCCGTTTTTGTCAACAAGAGCAAATCTGTATCCAAGGCAATTGTCTCCGGTTGTCCTTACAGCATATCCGTTCGGACCGGCAGGCGACCCTCCGCCACCGCCACCCGTGGAACTTCCATCCCATGAAAGGGCATTGGCCGTAACGACTGTTATTGAGAACGCCATCGTTATAAGAAAAGCATATGAAAAAATCCTAAATAAAACTCTTTTCATAAGCATCCCCTTTCCACATAACAGTAAAATAAAAAGCCTGACCGTTTTACGACCAGACTTTCTTTTACTTATATTCGATTATTTATCACAAGTGTGACAGGTATTGGATTTTACAAATCTATCACAGTTCGGGCAGTTGCAGTCATTTACAAAGCTTACGCAAGTGTTATTTGAACCGTCACCAGTTCTCTTTTCGCAGTTCTGGCAATACTTGATCGGATCCTTTTTTTCGTCGTATTCGGGGCATAGAATCACATCTAAGGAAGGATTACCCCATTCGTCTTTTGCATAAAAGCTTGGACAGGAGTGAGACTTGCAATATGGGCATCCCTCCAGTTCCAGATTACGAAGCCATGCCTGTGCAATAGCTTTCTGCTCCTCATCCGGAGACTCTCCTTCAATCACAATCCCACTATCGTTATGGCTTGTAGGTTGCTCCGGCTTTTTGGTTTCCACAGGTTTTGCGGGAGTTTTGGCGGTGTTATCATCTTTTTTATTATCTTCGGCTTTCGATGGGTTTTCCGGATTGCCACTTACATCAATAACGAGAGCATCTTCTTTTTCTTTGCTCGTAGAATCAGAGTTTTCGGTTTCAGAAGGATTGTCCGTCGGAAGATTTACCACGATATTCGATGTAGTTTTTTCTATTTCGGATTCAAATGTTGGTGGGGAGGGCATTTCTCCTCCTGTCAGCAGGATGGTGGCTACAATCACAGTCACAGCCAACACACCGGAAATAGCTCCTAGTATGATTTTGCTTTTCTTCGTAAGGTTCATTCTAACACATTCCTTTCTTCACTTTAAATTGTAACTGGTCTTAACCTGAATGGGCACACGTAGTTCCATTACCTGTTTACCTGCAAAGCGAATCGGAAACAGCAGGTCATAGGTAGTGGTGAGGTTTAAGGTGTTACTTACAGTGAAGTAGGTCTGTGGATTAGTCATTCTAAAGTTATAGCCACCTTGTTCATCCCTACTATATAACACTCCATCAGAAAAATCCAGTGAAAGTTCAGAAGATAATTTATAAATATAATAGTTTTCATCAATAGCCGGGGTAAAGTCGTGACCGTTTTTAATTGAGTCAAAGATGAAGGTTGCGTTCTCTATAACAAAGCTATCCAAAACTCGCTCTGTGTTGGATTTTGTACTGGAGATGATGCTCATAAGGCTGGCATATAGAAACACTAGAGACAGCAATGCTGCTGTGATTAATACAATAACCGCTGTCTTAATATAGGTCATGATAAGTCCCTCATTTCCAGTATTTTTGTGAAATGCCACTGTGTTTCGCTGTTAGCGTAACCGGAATATTAATCCTTCCAAATCCCCGCACACTGGATTGTAACGTTAAAGTTAACTGAATGGTATCACCAAGTTGCACTGTCTGTTGCGATGCATTGAAATAAGTGGTGCTCCATGTTACGCTTGGAGCAATACCAGTTTCCGTCATTAACTCATAGTATCGTGCACTTACTTTACCGGACGTTGTACCGTTGGCAGAGGCACAGTTAATCATCTCTTTCGCAAAATAATCCATATCCTGCTTTAAGGTCATAAAGGAAAATATATTAAGAATTAAGACGATCATCATCATGGCAACGAGTATAGATATAACCACATCAATATACCCGTCACCACGCTTGTTCATTATGAGGCTTACAAATTTACTCATCCAAACATCACCCCCAGATTATGAAGAACCTCTACAACAATCACCACCAGATAAAAGCTCATAAAACAAAATAAGAGAATCATAGACAATCGCTTGATCTTTCCCGGAACTTTCTGTGCCTTTGCTTTCAATTTCTGTCGCTGATAATCAGCAAACTTAATGGACAATGCTGACCAGTACATACTTGTTTCATCTCCACGAAGCAGAGAAATCAGACCACGGATTACGTCAGAGAGCATGGAGCTTCCCACACGGGCTTCAAGGCGTGTTAAGGCGGATTCATAATTTCCAGAACGCATATCTGCAACCGTGATGTCAAGTTCGTGTTTTAGTTCAGTTCCTGCGGTTTCGCGATAATTGTCGAGAATGGTCAAAACATCCCTGCTGTGGGCAAGGGTATTTTCAATCGTGAATACCAGGCGAGGTAATTCATATTCAATGGCTTCTCGACGCATCTTGATTCTTTCCTGTATCCCTCTGGATTCTTTCATATACATGGTAATAGCTAACATGAAGATAAGGGGCGTAATGAACGGAAAAAGGAGTAGGGCGACCGGAAGCAATAATAAACATAGCGATGCCTTTATAATGGCATTTGCGATATGCAGTTCCGGGGTGATATTCATATTGGCGGTCTGTAAATCTAAAAGGAGCTGTATTCGTTTATACTCATTTAAGTGTAACCTCTTAGAAATCCATACCGCCAAATCCTTCAGCCATAGCTCAATACATAATGTCTTCTTCTTTTGTCGCTTGGAAAGATGTATTACTGCCTTGCTTGTTTTAAAATGCGGAATGCGAACAAGATCAGCTGTAATAAGGAAAACACCAAGTCCCACCAAGGCGGAAACTAAGGCATATAACAGATTCATACCGCTTACCTCCTGTATTCGATAGGCTTGGTATATTTCGCAAAGAGCAATACAGTCACTAACACCACTGCACCGGATAATGCCAACACAAACTGACCGGGGGTGGTAGTCATCAGTGTGTGGTACCAACTTTGATTTAGAAGATATAACAAAGGAATATTGCTAATCAACATGGCAATCATCGTAAAATATTCCTTACGTGGTTCATAGATCATCGTTTTCAACTCATTGTTTACAATTCTTACATCGGTGAGTTTTCCCACGATAGGTAAGAGCGTGTTTTTGAGCGTTCGATCATCTTGGCACTGCATCAGAGCATCGCACCATTCGTGATAAATGGGGTTATCAATTTTGTTTTTTAGCTTAGCAAGTGCGTGTTTAATATCCGAACTGACAGCAGTTGCATCACCTAGAAAGGCTTTGAATACGCTCGTCATCGGTGGTTTTATATAACCGATATTTTCTCTTACTGCCGATACGATATTGTCGCTCCGTATATAGGAGGTAGTGATAATGGAGAGTGCCGTTTCCATCTCCTGTTCAATATGCTTTTCATAATGTGCAATGGTTGATTTCGCATACAAAAAAGGAATCAGGCAGAGAGATGCGGATAATACGGGAACAAGAAACACATTGCCAATAATCAGGGCAAATGCACCGCCGAAAATCATAAGTGTAACCGACAGAGCACATACGATAATAAACTGATTGCCCTTTCCCGTGATGGTCATAGCATTTCGAATATGTGTAAGTTCTGACCCGATCTTACGTGACTTTTTTCGACCTTGTGCAATTCTCACCCGATCCCGCAATGTTTGTATTGGGGATACGACTTTAAGCAGATCTTCTGTGATTCTTTCAGGCGTTAAACCAAACAAAAATATAATAGCAATAATCAGCAGCAGAGAAGATGTCAAGGGAATCATCATTTCTTGAATCTGCCTC
>LSQX01071128.1_pt1 | contig 15820 bp, 13 predicted proteins | sample 654561 | NCBI WGS metagenome assembly LSQX01 (sample SAMN04489861, study PRJNA283612) | anaerobic digester metagenome | isolation source: 4 biogas reactors fed with cattle manure at either 37C or 55C with and... | place: Denmark: Kongens Lyngby | collected 2014 | reverse complement strand
ACACCCAAGACGGTGCTGTAGGTGTCGTGGCCGGCACAACCACACCCATTCAAATGCAAACAGGTGCGCCTATAATCGATAAGGAAGGCAGAACCTGGACCGGTGCTGCGGCGCTGCCGGGCAAGTTTGTTATTGAATCAAACGGTGGCGGTATGGGCATTGCCCTTGAATGGGCAGCGGGCCTTTTATTTGCGGAATACCCCCAACCGGTTGCTGCGCTCCTGGCTCATGCCTCAAAAATGAACGAAGGTGCGGGTGGCGTTGTTTCAACCGTTGGGGCACAGGTTTTCAACAATTCCGTTTTATCTCTACCCATTGATCAACTCATGTTTTCCACCACAAACTATATACCAAACGAAACAGACAGGGCCCGTGTCTCACGCGCCGTTCTTGAGGGTATGGCCTTTGCCGTCAATGCCAATTTAGAGCAAATAAAAGAAGTTGCCGCTGCAGAGATAACAAAGCTCAATGTAGCGGGCGGCCTCTCACGCTCCGACGATTTTAGCGACATTATAGCCAATGTCAGCGGTGAAAAGGTTTTCAACCCAAGTCTTTTTGAAGCCTCGGCATTCGGCGCTTGTGTTTGTGCCGCCATGGCCCTGGGTGAGCATGGCTCTTTAGAAGAGGCCACGCTTGCGATGGCTCTTCCTAACAAGGCCTTTGAAAATGAAAGCGGTAGCTATGAGCGCATTTATGACGAATGGCGCGAAACCTATTCGGCCCTCTTTGATGTAACCATGCCGCTGGGTGCCTTGATTAACGAACTGCGCTCCGACCTTGATCAAAGCACATCGGGTGCAAGTGAAGAAAGTGCTACTAAACTTCGAATTTATTCCGATGCCGATTTATCGGAAGAAAGCATTGAATTGCTTAAAAAATTCGGTGATGTCACCGCCAAAAACTACCGTGACGGTGATATGCTTGAAGGCGACGAAATGATTGAAACCCTCAAAGATTACGATGTCTTCATAACCGAAGTTGATATCGTAGATGCCGCCATTATAAAAGAATTGCCCAATCTTCGCATGATTGGTGTTTGTCGCGGCAACCCTACCAATGTTGATATTGACGCTTGCACAAGTGCGGGCATACCCCTGGTTTACACACCCGGCAGGAATGCCGAAGCCGTAGCCGATTTGACCCTGGGCCTTATGATCAACGCGGTTAGGATGATTACCCAATCTGCCGACTTCCTCAAAGAAGAGGGTGAAGCGGGGGATATGGGGCGCATGGGGGCAGCATATTTCCGCTATCAGGGTCTGGAACTCTGGAATCAAAAAGTCGGCCTCATAGGTGCCGGTGCAATCGGTAAAAAAGTTGCCCGCCGTTTAAGGGGCTTTGATGCACATGTTTTGGTCTATGACCCTTATTTAAGCTTTGAAGACGCAGCCCTCATGGGTGCCCAAAAGGTTGAGTTGGATGAATTATTGGCCCAAAGTGCCATAGTAAGCCTTCATGCGCCTGTTACGGAAGAAACCAAGGGTATGATAGGGGCAGAAGAATTTGAAAAAATGAAGCAGGGTGCCTATTTTGTCAACACCGCCCGTGCCGCCTTGGTTGACTATAAAGCCTTGCTCAAGGCTTTGGAAAGCGGTAAACTGGCCGCTGCCGCCCTGGATGTTTTTCCGGAAGAACCGCCCGCATCCGATGACCCCCTGGTCAATATGGAAAATGTTATAGCAACCCCCCACATAGCGGGCAATTCAAAGCAAGTCAGTATTCACCAGGGCATGATAATGGCAGAAAACATTGAAAAACTGCTCAGGGGCGAAATGGGGCCCGATGTTATAAACAGGCAAGAGTTAAAAAGCTTTTCTTTCAGCGGTGAAAAAGAGGTTGATGAAGATGCCCTTGAGCGCTTAATGGGCAATGTTGTGGGTGTCAGTGACCTGGATGCCGGCAAACAAGAAGAAAAGTCCGCCACACCTGCCAAGCAAAAAGAGTCGCAGCCGGTTGCGGTTGAAACGGCTACTGCGCAATCCGGCCCTTATGCCGTCTACATGCGCTTAATCGAAGTTTTCTTAAACAAACTTTCTTCGGATAAACAAGTGCGTGACAAAACCAAAAGTAAAGATATCAGCTTCCAAATCACTTTTAGAGACAATGAGCAGTCTTGCTATATGTATTTTAATAAGGGTGACATCGATGCGGCCCTGGGTCTCTTCCCCGGCGGTGATGCCGAAGTCAACCTCCGTATGCCTATTGAGATTTTTGACGGCATGATGCGGGGGACGGTCAACGGTGCAAACGCCGCCATGACGGGTAAAATGAGCTTTACCGGCAATGTTCGCAAGGCCATGAGCATGCAATCAATCTTAAAGCTCATGATGAACTCCTACACCGCCGCAATTGACGAAGTGGGGGACATTGACATCAGCAAACTGGGGCAAACGCAAGCCGCCGCACCCCAAGGGCAAGCAGCCCAAGGTGTGGCTTCCGGGGCCTATTCCCAATACATGAACTTGATAGAAGAATTTCTTGCAATTTTGGTTGATGACACAGAAGTGCGTGAAAAGACCAAAAATAAAGACATCAGCTTCCAAATCACCTTCAAAGACAATGATGAACCCTGCTATATGTACTTTAACAAAGGGGATATTGACGCTGCCTTGGGCCTTTTCCCCGGCGGTGAAGCCGAAGTCAACCTGCGCATGCCTATTGAAATTTTTGACGGCATGATGCGGGGGACGGTCAACGGCGCAAATGCAGCCATGACGGGTAAAATGAGCTTTACCGGCAATGTTCGCAAGGCCATGAGCATGCAATCAATCTTAAAACTTATGATGGGTGCCTATGAAAGAGCCTTGGAAAAAGTCGGTGACATTGATGTAACCACACTGGGTCAAGCCGAAAGTGTAGAAGAAGTTTCAGCACCTCAAAGCCCCGCGGAAGTTCAAGCACAAGCGGCGGCAAGCCCGGCGGTTCCAGCGGCCAAGGGTGGTTTCTTGAGTAAAATATTCGGCAAAAAAGCTCCCTCAACCCCGCTTGAGGCTCAAAGCATTCAAACAGTTGAAAAAGTGGTCTATGTGGGTAAGGACGAAAAACCAAAAACCAACGATGTCCGTGACCAAATACTTCAAGTCACCACAGAACTTTATGAAAAAGGCCTTATTACCGGCATAGGCGGCAACATCAGCGCCAGGTGTGAAGACAACCCCAACCATGTTTGGATTACTCCAAGCTCTGTCTTTAAGGGTGATTTAAGGGCAGACATGATGGTTAGGATAGACCTTGACGGCAACACTGTGGGGGACACGGAACTTTCAGCCTCTTCGGAAAAAATGGTTCACTTGGCCATCTACAAACGCAGGCCTGAAATAATGTCGGTTGTTCACTCACACGCCCCAAAGGCAACAATCATGGCCTTGGCCGGCCTAAAATTCTTACCCATATCAACCGATGCCGCCTTTATAGGCGATATTCCCGTGGTGCCCTTTGTCATACCCGGTTCACCCGAACTCGGCGATATGGTTGGGGAAGCTATCGGTGAAGAGGGTGCGGCCGTCCTAATGCAAAACCATGGCCTGGTAGTGGCAGGGGCAAGCTGCCGCAGAGCAGCGGACAACACCGAGGTTGTGGAAGCCACGGCAGAAAAACTCTTGGAATGTGCGGCACTTGGTATAGAACCCGTGCTCTTGCCCGACGAAGCCATTGAAGAATTGGCGGAAATTGGAAAAATGCTTGTATAAAAGCTTTAAGAAGGGGAGTGTTCTTGTGTCAAAATCAATACTTATAACCGGGGCCTCTAAAGGTTTTGGTTACCTGTTAGCCGAAAAAATGTTAGATGCGGGCAACAAGGTCTTTTGCGCTGCTCGCTCATTGGACCAAATGCAAGCCTTGAAAGAAAAGGGAGGGCATATAATTTATCTTGATGCCAATGACCCTAAAAGTGTTGAAGAATGTGCCCGAACGGTTTTAGAAAAGGGCGGTGTGGATGTTCTGGTCAATAATGCCGGCTTTGGCCTTTATGGCCCGGTTGAAACCGTTCCACAAGCCGCAGCCCGTGAGCAGATGGAAGTTAATCTGTTCGCACCTGCCCGCCTTACACAATTGCTCTTGCCGAAAATGCGCCAACGGGGTTCCGGGCGGATTATAAACATTTCAAGTGTGGCCGGCCGGGTTTATTCACCCATGAGCGCCTGGTACTGTGCTTCAAAATTTTCTTTAGAAGGTTTAAGTGACTGCTTGAGGGTTGAACTCAAGCCCTTCAACATAAAGGTTGTCTTGATAGAACCCGGCCCCGCCAAAACCGACTGGTCTGCGGGTGCCAAGGCAAGTCTCTTAAAATACAGCGAAGCTACCGACTACCAAAATTTCGGAGAAAAAAGCTTGAAGTTATTGGCTTCTGCAACAGACGGTGCCATGTCTTCCGACCCTTCGCAAGTTGTGGCAACAATAATAAAAGCAATAAATGCCAAAAACCCCAAACCGCGTTATCTTTGCGGCAAAATGTCACGCCTGTCACTTGTCAGCAAAACCTTACTGGGCAATAGGCTTTTTGACAAGGCCATGCTTTCACAGTTAAAGTGATCTGTTTTAATTTTTCAAAATAGCTTGTTACAAAGGCCCACAAGGTGTAAACTGTAAGGGAATCAAAATAAGAGGTACAGGTGTATATAATGAAAGAAAAAGAAAGCAAGTCCAAAAGCGAAAAAGTTAAAGGTGCAATTTCTTATATAATCCTTGTTTTGTTTCTCAGCCTTATTGCCCTTGCGGTTATAGTCGGTGTGGGTTATAGGTTTAGCTTAAAATATGGGCAAGGTCAAGAAAGCAACCCCACCGAAACTGTCAGTGTAAGCCTACTTGAGTAATAATTTTTTAGGAAAAGGGCAAGTTTGAACATTTTTTAGGCCCAAAAGAACCAAAAGTTTCTAAAAAGGCAAGAAAAGCCCAAAAAAGAGGAAGTTTTTCAAAAAAAAACAAAAAACTACAAAAAAAGTGTTGACAAGCTCTTTTTACTGTGCTATATTTATGGCGACAAGTACATATACGAGGGCAAACCTGTTGAAAAGCAGGGGCGCAAAGCTAAAGGGCCTAAGAGCCGCAATCGCGGTTTATGGTAGCCAGTTGCCGAAGTACCTTTCAGGTGCTACTGAAGTGTTTAGATTTAAAGGCAACCGGCAAACGGTTGTCTTTTTGATTTTATTTCAGGGGGTAGACCTTGCAAGATTACATCATAGCCACTGTTTTGGGTGTTGCATCCGGCCTTGCCTTAAACCCCATTGCAAGGCTTCAAGTCAAAAAACGCACGCAAGATCAAAATCAATTAAACTTTTTCAAAAAACCAATTTTTCTTCTCATCTGGCCCCTAATAACAGCCCTGATTTTCAATGCACTCGTCCACTTTGTCGGCCCCTATTCAAACTTAAAAACCTTAGAATACACCCTCTACCTTCTCCCCCTTATCAACATTTTTGCAATCGACGCCCTAATCCGTAAGATTCCAAACGAGCTGTTACTTTCCATCCTTACTGTCCGCCTGGCTTTTATTATTATTCAGTTTATAAAAAACGGCTTTTCAATCAAATTGCTCTTTATGTCCGCCCTTGGAATGTTAGTCGCATTTTTCGTTTTTTCCATACCGGCTCGCCTCGGTGCTTTCATGGGCGCGGGGGATGTCAAATTCGCAGGTGTTATTAGTTTTGCTTTCGGATTTTATGATTTCTTTCAAGCAATGGTTTTTATGGCGGTCTTGGTTTTGTTTTATTTGGCTTATCTGCTCATAACCAAAAAAGGCAATTTAAAAACCGCCACCCCCATGGGCCCCTACCTGGTCATCGGTCTCGTATTAACGATGCTTTTCCCCCTGTCAGAGCTTTTAGCTCGCCTTTCCTAAAGCGTCTTTAATAATATTCATCATCATCCACAAACATTGGCATCAAAAAACCAATATAATTTTTAGGAGGATTTATTATGAAAAACTTATTAGCATGGTTCAAGGACGAAGAAGGCCAAGGCATGGTCGAATATGCCCTTATCGTAGGCCTCATTTCCATCGTTGCAATCGCGGCTCTTGTTTTAATTGGTGGAAGAATCAGAGACAAATTCGAAGCAGTTGAGAGTGCTCTTGCAACTGAGCCTCCAGAAACGCCATAACAATAGGATAGCTTACGAAGACTATTGACATTTTAGTTCCATAGCAAAAGGGAGCAAGGCTTGCTATTGATGCCGGCAGGCATTGCTCCCAAACTTTATAAGGCAAGGGACTCCGTTCTCTCGCTTCACACAAAAAACCTAAAGAGCAGGACGAAAGCCTGCTCTTTAGTGCTATAATATAAGAAAGGGGGGCCTTGATGAAAAAGTTTTTTAAATCCGAAAAAGGTCAGTCTTTTATAGAATTCGCCCTTGTTTTGCCCATTTTGCTTATACTGGTGGGTGGCATAATTGATTTTGGCTGGTTTTTTTACAATCAATCCGCCCTCAATAACAGTGCCCGCGAAGGGGCTCGTTTTGCCATAGTCCAAACCGCTAAAACAGAGCGGATAGAACTCATAGAAGAAAAAATCAACTCCGTAACCCCGGGTTCCCTCAAACCGGTTACAATTGAAATTACTTACTCCAACATGCAAACCCCACTCTTGGGCGATGTTACCATCAAATTAAGTGCCAATGTCAGGGTCCTGACCCCTGTTATGGGGGTGTTCACAGGCCAAAACCGCACCCTTTCCGCCCAGGCTACTATGAAGGTGGAATCTTAAGCCTTGAATTGAAAATAATAATAGCTTACTATTATTTAGCATATATGTTCGTAGCCCAAAACTTAAATCTTCTTTGAAAGGTTGTTATTGATGAAAAAAGTCTATATCACCGCAGTTTTCATAGCCATTATTGCCGGGGTGGCAACCTATATTTTTGCCACACAAGTTCAAAAAAGCACAAAAATTAAAGATGCCACCATGGCTGAAGTTGTGGTCGCCCTGCAAGACATTCGCGAAAACTCCCTAATTACCGAAGAAATGGTTGAACTTCGCACCTATACGGTAGCCTCCATCATTCCCGGTGCCCCGGCAAGCTTGGATGAAGTTGTCGGCCACTTGGCCCGCTACCCCATCATGCAAGGTGAGCAAGTTTTGCCTTCAAAACTAATTAAACTGGGTGAAAGGGATGAAAAAGGCGCCCTTTCCCACCAACTTTTGCCCGGTGAATATGCCTATTCTTTAAGCATTGGCAGTGAGCAGGGCGTTTCCGGCTTTATCGGCCGGGGTGATTATGTTGATATTTTATTTACGGAATTGCTGCCCGATGGTGAATATAAAACAGACTTTGTCCTGCGTGATATCTATGTTTTGCGAACTTCCAACTATGCAGCCAACCGTGTGGCGGACGCGCCCGATGGCCAACCCATAACATCTTATATGGAAGTTACCTTTAAATTAGATGAAGCCCAGTGCCTGCTGATTTCAAACACTTTAGCCAAGGGCGAAGTGCGGCTTATCTTAAAGTCCATTAAAACAGGGGAAGAGCTAAATGCCGATGTCAAGCAAACTGAAGCTGCTCGGCAAGAGCCCACTCAGGAAGAGACTACAAACCTGCTCGATGCTTCATAAAGCAGACTAAATATATTACTTTTTGCGAGGTATACTTGTGGAAAAATTGAACATAGTCGTACTAACAGAAGATATGGATCTTCGCATCCATATCAAAAACCGCCTTTCAAGCGAAGCTTTCGTGATTTCCGGCTATTCCGACTTTGGCAGTGCGGCGGTCTTAAAAATTGAAAACATGTTTCCGGATGTTATCTTGTGTGCCACTCAAGGTGAATTCAGCCCGGCCCAACTTGACTTCATTCAAAATGTTTACACCTCCATAGCCGGCAGTGTCATAGTTTTAATGACCGACAAGGTCACGGTGGAACTTTTAAACGAAGCCGCCCAGGTGGGCGCCCGCCAAGTTTTACCCTTGGACACCCCAATGGGCGAACTTACCGAAAAAATTAAAGCCGCCGCTTTTTTGGAACGCCAACGCTCGTCGGATTTGGTCCTGGGCCCCCGCACCCGCTCAAGGGTTTTGGGCTTTTTCAGCGGCAAGGGGGGGACCGGTAAAACCACGGTTTCGGTCAACACGGCCGTGGCTTTGGCCAGGGAAGGCAAGCGGGTTTTGCTAATTGACTGTGACTTGCAATTCGGTGATGTTAATTTGCTCTTGGACCTTGAGCCCAAAGATACCATAGTTGAACTTGTTCAAGAACGCGGCGGGATAATGATTGATAACATTAGGGCCTTTTCCATGGTCCACAGCTCCGGCGTCAGTGTTTTGTGTGCCCCCAAAAGTGCCGAATTCGCAGAACTTGTCACTGCCAGGCATATTGAAACAATCATTGATGTTGTTCGCCCTTATTTTGATTTTATCTTGGTTGATTTGGCGCCGGCCTTCAATGATGTAAGCATTTCTGCCATAGAAAATTGTGATCAATTGATGTTGGTTTATAATCTTGAAATTTTGTCCCTTAAAAACGCCAAAGTTTGCTTGGAAATTTTAGAGCAACTTCAACAGCGTGACAAGGCCCAACTGGTTATAAACAAAAACCTTAACAGCATGATAAAAATAAAAGACTATGAAAACATTTTTGAAATGCCGGTCTATGCAGCTATCGCCAATGACATTAAAACCGCCAACCTCTGCCTCAACAAGGGGCAACCCTTTGTAACATCCCTGCCCAAGACTCAAATAGCCAAGGATGTCAGAGCCCTGGCAAAAAAAATAAGCCAAGAAAAGCAATAATTTAGGAGTATGAGCCCATGAGCCTACTAAACAGACTGGACAATCAAAAAAGCACTCAAGAAAACACAGAAAATTCCCAAGGGGCCGAAAGTGCCGACCAATACCTTCATGTTAAAAAGAAAATCCACAGTGATATTATTGACAGCATCAACAAAAGAGGGCGCACGGGCGTTGACCGGGAAGAGATGCGCAAACTGATTCAAGAAGCGGTTCAATTGGAAGAAAACGGTATCCCGCGCCTGGACCGTATCCGTGTCGCTGCTGAAATTTTTAACGATGTTTTGGGCTACGGCCCCATTGAAGAACTTTTAGACAACCCTGAATATTCCGAAGTAATGGTAAACGGCCCCGGCCAAGTTTATGTTGAAAGTAAGGGTAAATTAATTTTAACAGGCATAACCTTCAGGGATGAAGCCCATGTCATCAACATAATTGACCGCATAGTTTCACAAATAGGCCGTCATGTTGACGAGTCCAGCCCCATGGTTGATGCCCGCCTGCCGGACGGTTCCCGCGTTAATGCCATTATACCGCCCCTTTCCTTGGTGGGCCCGGTCTTGACTATAAGAAAATTCGGTAAAACCGCCCTCACGGCCAAAAACCTTATTGAATTTGGTTCACTGTCGCCTAAAATGTTGGCTTTTTTAGAAGCCTGCGTCAAGGGCAAGCTCAACATTATTGTGGCGGGTGGTACGGGCAGCGGAAAGACCACCTTGCTAAATGTCCTCTCTTCCTACATACCGGAAGACGAGCGTATTGTTACCATAGAAGACGCGGCTGAACTGCAGCTGCGCCAAGACCATGTGGTCACCTTGGAAGCCAGGCCCCCAAACCTTGAAGGCAAGGGTGCCATAACCATCCGCTCCTTGGTTAAAAACGCCCTGCGCATGCGGCCCGACCGCATTATTGTCGGTGAGGTCAGGGCGGAAGAAACATTAGACATGCTCCAGGCCATGAACACCGGGCACGACGGCTCCTTAACCACCGTGCACGCCAATTCACCGCGTGACACCCTGTCGCGCATTGAGACCATGGTCATGATGTCGGGCATGGAACTGCCCCACAAGGCCATACGCGACCAAGTGTCTTCGGCTATTGACATAATAATTCAACAAAGCCGTTTAAGGGACGGTAGCCGTAAAATCACAAGCGTTACGGAAATCACCGGCATGGAAGGTGATGTCGTCACCATGCAAGATTTATTCGTTTTTGACACAAAAGGCCAAATTGACAGCGGCGGCAAGTTTAAGGGTGAATTCAGGCCTACCGGTGTCAGGCCGCATTGTGTCGATAAGATAAAACAGAACGGGGTGCCTGTTAACATTGACTGGTTTACAAATTAGTGCCATAGCCTTTGCACTGGCCATGGCAGCCTTGATTTTCATCTTGGCTTTTATGCTCATTGGCAAGCTGACTGAAAGAAAGCGGCTTGTGTCACAACGCCTCGAAAAAGTAGCACCAAAAAAGAAAACTGTTTTAGCCCAAACCCGCGAAGAAAATAGCAAGGCCAAAAGTGGCAGACGCTTTGCCAGCAGTGCCCGCGGCAGGCGCTTTGTGGATGTTGTTCAAAATGAGCTGATTCTGGCAGACATTTCACTGCGGCCTGAAGAATTTGGTGTCATCTGGCTACTTGCGGCCTTTTTACCGGCAGGCCTGGTGGGGCTCTTTACCGGTCAGATGCTGTCGGCCGGAACCCTGGTGGTTTTGGGGGCGGTTTTACCGGTAATTTTCCTTCGCCAGAAAAAGAAAAAGCGAGTAATAGCCTTTGAAGCCCAGTTGGCCGACGCCCTGGTTATTATATGTAACTGCCTGCGCTCCGGCCTGACCTTCCAGCAGGCCATGGATGCCATTCACAAAGAAATGTCGGCCCCCATCAGTGTGGAATTTGGCAGAACCCTGCAAGAAATTCAGTATGGCCTTTCATTGGAACAGGCTCTCAACAATTTGAGTGACCGCATAAAAAGTGCGGACTTGATGCTGACCGTTTCCGCGGTCAATATCCAAAGGCAAACCGGGGGCAATCTTTCGGAAATACTTGAAATTATTTCTGAAACCATCAAAGAGCGAATTAAAATCAAGGGTGACATCAGGGCCATGACGGCACAGGGCCGTATATCCGGTATCATAGTCGGGGTCCTACCAATGGCTCTGGGTGCCATGCTCATGGTCTTGAACCCCGAGTATATGATGTTACTTTTTACCGAGCGCTTGGGCAATATTCTTCTTGTTGTAGCTGTTGTACTTGAGTTTATGGGCTTCATGGCCGTCAAGAAAATTGTTGATATTAAGTATTAGGCAAACTTTTGCTTGTAAACAGGTGGTGTGGATTTGGAGTTTTTTGTAATCAGCATTACAGCCCTGGTCTTTATAACCGCGGTTATAGTCTTGAGCTACTTTGGCAAGAAGTCGGACGCCAAAGAAAAGCGCCTGGACTATGTCCGTCAGCTGGGAAGTGACTCACTTGCAGACCAAATGCAAAAAAGCTTTTACGAAAGGTATTTGCAAAAATATCTCTTAAAAATGAGGCAGCTTTTTAAAAGGTCGGCCGACACGAGTAGGGTGAGGACCAGAAAAAAGCGTGACAATGCGGAACAAATCGAACGCCAACTTCGCCTGGCGGGGGTACTCATATCTGCAGAAGAATTCACAAGCCTCAAACAAGTTTTTATGTTGGCTGCTTTAGCGCTTTTTGCCCTGCTGGCCCTCTTTATACCGGGTGACTTGAGCACGAAATTACTGATTGCCCTAATAGGTTTGGCAGTGGCCGTGGCCGGGCCCACCTTCTTTTTGCGTTTTAAAGTAAGCGGCCATCAAGAAAAAATTCGTGACCAATTGCCAGACGCCATGGATCTCTTAGGTGTTTCCATTGAAGCCGGCCTGGGTTTTGACCTGGCCTTGGTCAAGGTGGCAGAAAAATTGTCGGGCCCCTTCATTGATGAGCTCATGTTGGTTCATAGGGAAATTCAGATGGGCCGTACCCGAAGGGAGGCCCTGCAAAATATGGCAGACAGTTCCGACATACCCGAACTTAAAACCTTTGTTTCAGCCCTGGTCCAGGCAGAACAGTTGGGCATACCCATCATTAATGTTATGCGCATTCAATCGGCCCAATTGAGAGTAACCCGCAAACAAATTGCGGAAGAAAAGGGGATGAAGGCCCCGGTAAAGATTCTTATCCCGCTTGTTTTTCTCATCTTTCCCGTTTTGTTTATAGTGCTCTTGGGTCCGACAGTTATAAATATAATGAGAGAATTTAGCGGTGGGGTGTTTTAAATGAAAAAGAAGGCCCTTACAAACCGGCAAGACCTGACCTTGCGCAAAAACGGTGTAGACCAAGCTATAAAAATCAGCCTGGCCGACAGCTTCCTTAAACGGCTCAAGGGGCTGATGTACAAAAACTTCCTGCCGGCCGATCAAGCACTTTTGATAGTTCCATGCAAATCAATTCATACCTTTTTCATGCGTTTTGACATTGATGTTGTTTTTATTGGGGAAAACGGCTTGGTCTTGGCTATAGAGCATTCAATGCCGCCCAATAAAGTCAGCAAGCCGGTTAAGGGCTGTGTAAAAATTTTAGAGCTTGCAGCCGGGACTGCCCAAAACTTAAACTTGAAAATCGGCGACCAACTAAACTTTTAAAAGAAAATCGAGGTAGCTTATGAAAGACAATAAAGAACATACAGACAAGACAGAAAACACAGAAAATATTGAAAACGCAGAGGACAAAGCAGCAGAAACAGAAGCCGCTCAAGCGGTTGTCAGCTTTTCCGGTGCTTTTGCAGGTTATAAAAAAAGTGAGGTTGACGAATATATTGCACTCTTGAATACTAACTTGGCAAATGCCCAAAGGGTATTTGACCAACAAAGTGAGGAATACAAAGAAAACCTTACCTTCTTAAACCGTGAAAAACAAACCTTGGAAGAAAATTTAGCCCTCTTGGAAGAACAGGCCGGCAAAGCCTTGGCCGAAGCCGAAGAAAACAAAGAAGCCCTGGCAGCGGCAGCCGACTTAAAAAAAGAAAACGAAGAACTTCGCAGGCAAGTCAATTCACTGTTTTCAAAACTTGAACTTTGTAAAAACCTGGTTACGGAAAACAGGGAACTGAAAGAAAAAGTAGCCGAGGTTGAAGTTTTTAAAAAGCACAGCTTAGAAGAAAAAGAAATCATGGCGGCCGAAGTTGAAAAACTCAGGGAAGAAAACACAAAATTAACCTATGACTTTGCCCAAGAAAAAAAGGAACTGGAAGCACAGTATTTAAATGCCAACTTGCAGCGTGCCGAACACCTGCACCTGCATAACTACCATGTCAACAAAACAGACGAACTCTTGGAAGAAGCTCTCAAGCAGTTCAAACTTGCACTGAAATCTTTAGAAGATATTGAAAACACATAAAAGAACTTTCACTCTCTCCGGAAAGGAGGGCAAAAATGAAGAAATTTTTAAACTTTTTAAAGCGTGAAGAAGGTGCCGTTTCAATTTTTATGGCGGCGGCCATGGTTCTCTTGCTTGGTTTTGCAGCCTTCGCGGTTGATATCGGCCTTCACAACATTAAAAAAGCACAGTTGCAAACAGCCTGTGATGCTGCTGCCTTGGCAGCCATTTACAATATGCCTGACAGAAACCAGGCTAGGGCCACCGCCCGCTCTTATGTGGAAAAAAACGGCTTTTCGCAAGAGAGTGTAACCGTCAGCTTTTCCAACGACAATAAACAGGTTACCGTTCAGGCACAGCTTGATGAAAAAACTCATTTTGCCTCTATCTTGGGTGTCAACAAATTAAAGTTAGCCGCCAGAGCAACGGCCGCCATGGGTGTTCAATCGGGCGGCGGGGTTTTTGATTATCTATTATTTCATGGAGACACCAAGAGCGGCTTAGGTTTAGGTGGAGTTTTCAATATCTACGGTAGCGTTCACTCAAACTCGACCCTTGGTTTATGGCCAAGCCGAGGCTATATCATGGGAGCGGCACAAGCCTGCGGATCCATTAACTTTAACGATTGGACTTGCACAGTTGGTGCCTTAGTGCCGGGGGCCGATTTTGTTCCCATGGCTGATTTCTCAGATTGTGTTGACCAGGTTATGCCCACTCATTGGACCAGTAATCCAACGGCAGCCTCAATAAGCAACCAAGGAGGGAAAGTTACTTTTATAGGTAATACCAAGGTGCAAAAGGGCGATGTTCATATTAGCAATGGCTGTATAGTCAAAGGTAACCTTTATGTCGACGGCAACCTTTCCATAAGCGGCGGGGCACCCGTTTGTACTTTGGACGGAGGTATGATTTATGTGAATGGAAACATTAATTTCAACAATACCTTCCGAGGCGACGGCTGTGTTTTTGCTAAAGGCGACATTAATTTTAGAGGCGGTAACAATTCCATCACACCCAACAGGCCGATTGCCCTTTATTCCGAAACCGGCGATATAGATTTTACAACTTCCAACACCCATGTTCATGGCATAGTCTATGCACCCGAAGGAAGAGTCCTGGTGGTGGGGGAACATACCACCTTCCACGGCAGTATAATCGGAAAGACAATCCAAGGTATGCCTGCCAACCTTACCATGTATGAAAATGAAATAGAGTTACCCTTCACCATAGGGTCCAGGGTGGCCTTTTTGGTTGAATAGCTTAACATAAATGTTTGAGAGGAGAACACTTGATGACTTTGAAAAGAATAGGCTCTCTCTTTTTAGCGGCCCTAATGGTAATGACACTTCTGCCTATTTTGGCACTTGCCGATGGGGGAGAAGTCTTTGAAATTGAGGGCGACACCTTAATTCAATATAATCACATTGAAGGCACTATAGAAATAACTGTGCCCGATGGCATCTTGCATATAGGAGAGTTTGCATTTGGCTATACTGATGAGCTTGTAAAAGTCAATCTGCCCGACCGGCTTGAAACCATAGGCGACTTTGCCTTTGCTAACTGCGCTTCTCTAACAACCCTTAGCTTACCCCAGACCCTAAACTCTGTGGGGGAATACGCCTTTGTTTCTTGCACTTCATTAGAAAGCATTAATATACCTAACGGCATAACTGCCATTGAAGACGGAACCTTTAATGGTTGTGAGGCTCTTTTATCAATAAGCTTGCCGGATACAGTTAAGTCTATTGGCGACTCTGCCTTTCAAGAATGTGAAAGTTTAGTCACTCTTGATTTAGGTCAAGGACTCGAATCAATAGCCGACTATGCCTTTGTAAGCTGTGTTTCTTTAACCGAATTGACTTTGCCGAATTCACTGACGAGTATGGGGTATTATGCTTTCAGCGGTTGCGAAGCTTTAGAAGAGATTGTTTTTTCCACGGAGCTTGAAACCATAGCTTACGGTTCTTTTTGGGGTTGCAGCAGTTTGGACAATTTAGTTTTGCCCGAAAATTTAAAGGAAATTGAGACAGAAGCCTTCATGTACTGTGACTCATTAAGCCAAATCGAATTTAACTCTTCACTCGAAACAATTGGGGACGCTGCTTTTATGGGCTGTGGCTCACTTCTTAATTTAAAGCTGCCGAGCAGCCTAAGCCGACTTGGTAACATAGCTTTTCATAGCTGTATAGCATTAGAATCGGCAGAATTGCCCCAAGGTTTAACGGAGCTTGAAAACGGCGTTTTTGGAGGCTGTGAAAAACTTGAAACCGTCGTCTTGCCCCAAGGTTTAAAATCCTTGGGAAACGAAGCTTTTTCGGGTTGTGAACTTTTAAAAGAAGTGGAAATCCCCGAAACGGTTGAGAGAATAGGTTATTTTGCCTTTAAAGATTGTAATTCTTTGACGGAAATAATAATTCCGGATAGCGTCGAGTTTTTAGATTTTGGCGCCTTTAGCGACTGTTCAAATTTAGAATTTGTTAAACTCTCTTCCAAACTTGATGTCATCAGAAACAATCTTTTCTATAACTGTGTGGCCTTGAAGGCCGTTGTAATCCCGCCCAGTATAGAAACTATTGAGGCCAATGCCTTCTTTAACTGCATCAGCCTTGAAAATGTTGTTATTCCAAACGGTGCTATATTAATAAAAGAAAGGGCCTTCTTCAACTGTGAAAACCTAACGGCCCTGGCTATACCGGACAGTGTAACAACTGTCTCTTATACACATCT
>LSQX01336722.1_pt1 | contig 15821 bp, 15 predicted proteins | sample 654561 | NCBI WGS metagenome assembly LSQX01 (sample SAMN04489861, study PRJNA283612) | anaerobic digester metagenome | isolation source: 4 biogas reactors fed with cattle manure at either 37C or 55C with and... | place: Denmark: Kongens Lyngby | collected 2014 | reverse complement strand
CGGCGAAAGCCGTTCCCAGAAAAACAAAGAGGTCATCGTCGCGGAGATTTTCCCCAATCAGGAAACATTGCAATCGATGGGAGTCGCCGATCCGCAGAAGTATTTTGACCAGGAAATCCGTAAAATAAACGGCACCATGATTGCTTATAAAGCTGTCAACCTAGTCAAACTCCGGGATAGTGAATTTGAGAAGAATACATCGAAAAAAATCATGCGTTTCCAAATCGACAAGAGCATCGATTGATGGAAATGGCGATGTCCGGATCGACCTCTTACCGGCTTTTCCAGCCCAAGGCGATCTCGGTTAGCACCTCACCGTCGGTGCTCATGACAAGCGTCATTTCGCCCCAAGGTGTTTGGCCAAAAACCTTGTAGTCGGTTTCATCGGCAAACGGATAGATTTGAAGCACCTCAGCAATCTTCAAGCCGGGTTGCAGGCCGCTGGCCAAACCGATTGCCGGTCCGGCGATACGAATGCCGATAATTCTTCCGGCCCAGCGATGATGACGATAACATTCTCCGATAATCCGCAGTTCCGCCTGATCGTACATGAGTTGCATCTGACTGACATTGTCGCTGTTGGTCAGGCAATTGGAGTTATCATGTTGACGCGGTTCCCCAAGCACCGCATCAATCTGAGCCGAGCGAACCTGGATCGGTTTCTGTTGTTCGGGATCAATAAAATCATGGAAAGGCTCGCCATCGAAAAAAATCTTAACATCGGCAGCGCTGAGTTCATCCGGGATAATGTTGTTTATTTTATTGTGACCGGACGGAGTGGCAAACACCTCCAGCAAACGGCCGGACGCTGCGAATGAATCCTGCTCCGGTGCCTCATCTTCCAGATAAACAATGCTGTCTGCCCGGGCATGGGCAAGTTGGAAATCCCGCAGCCGAAGGGTCTTGTTTTGCGCATAATAGGCAATGACCTTGGCTGCTTTGGCCTCCCGAACGGCCTTGGTCGGTACAAACGGCTCCAACAGCACCGACAATGCCGATATATTGGCGCCGTCGACAGCGCTCATGTAAAGGTCGGCATAGTTTGCCAACGCCAGTGTCTGTTCGATCCAATCCGCTGCGAGATATGCCCGTCCCTCCTTCGACTTATGAATATAGAGGGCAAATTGATCCACCTGCTGGGAAGTTCGCTGATAATATATCCAATATCCCTGCAGCCGGTCGGCCATTTCAGGAAACTCCGGCCGCCGGTCACGCACCATGGTCCGAACATCGTCCGACTCGGCCGGATTGATATGGGAAAAAGCCAGAACATCACCGGGTATGCCACACCGCAGAAGCTGAATATATTGCTGAAACTGATCTCGATTGACATTTTTGCGCTGTGTTTCCGGGATTTGATCAAAAATGACTTGGGGATCGGATTCCGGCCGGATGGCATCTGTTAACTTGTTGATCAGGTCCGCCTCTGTCAACACGGTTCCGATCGCCGGTCGGGTGCCTGATTGGCGAAAACGTTGCAGAAAGGTTTGCAGATCATCCGTCGCTGTACAGGCGCTTTGAAAAAAGAAACTTCCTACCGTCAATAAAAGCAACAGTGTTTTGGCAAGATGCTTTTTCACCCGTCTCCCTCCGTTTTCTTCCGTGTCATCATGCGGTCGGCCTGCTGCCGATAAGCTGAGAATTTACGGCGCGCCCGGCTCAAGGCATTGTCAACCTGCTTCGTTGTACGACCAAGACAATCCGCAATTTGTTGATATCGAAGCCGCTGCATGAAGAGCAAAACTGTTTGCTGCTCGAGCCGACTCAGATGGTTAAGAAAAAAATCCTGCAAATCAGCAACACGTTCGCGATCAATCAGAATTTCCTCCGGGTTGGGGCCGGCATCACCAATGAAGATCTCCAAGAATCTGCTGTCGTCGGCATCATCTGATTTGATCAATGTATGCAGGGAAAGAGAATCGTTGAGCAGTCGGTGCTTCTGACGTGAAGCCCGACGGACGGCATCGGTGATTTGTGAAACAATGCAATACGAGGCAAAGGCCGAAAAAGGAACACGAAATTCCGGTTTGAAGTCACGAATGGCTTTGAACAGGCCGATCATACCCTCTTGAATCACATCTTCGGGATCGGCGCCGGCCATGAACATGGAGGCCGCTTTGCTCCGTACCAAGTTTTTGTAGCGGATCATCAAGGTCTCTATGGCTTGCTGGTCTCCTTCGGCTGCTCGGGCCAGCAAAACATCCTCTGACTTTTTATTTTTTCTTTCCAACATGATTTTACTCAATCAATTCCGGCTTGTCTTGATCTCGAGTTTCAGTGAATGTGGGTTTTCGGCCGCCTTGGCGATGCGCGGCGGCTTCAAAGGTTATGATGCCTGCCGCAATCGCCGCATTCAGCGAATTAACCTTACCATGCATGGGAATGGAAATCAAAAAATCACAATGCCGCCGCATAATCGGACTCAGTCCCTTGCCTTCACTGCCGATCAGGATGGCCAGCGAACCGCTCCAGTCTGCATCGCGATAATCGGTTTTGCCATCGGCATCGGCTCCGGCTATCCAAAACCCGGATTCCTTAAGTTTGGTGATCGCCTGAGAAAGATTGCCGACACGAGCCACAGGAACGTGCTCGATGGCACCGGCCGAGGCTTTGGCCACGGCGGCGTCCAGTCCGACGGAACGCCGCATAGGAATAATAACGCCGTGGACCCCCGCCGCATCAGCAATTCTAAGAACCGATCCCAAATTATAACTTTCCTGCAACTCGGCAAGAATAAGCAAAAACGGTTGCTCTTCTTTGGCTTTTATGCTTTCGATCAGGTCGTCCAATTCGATATACTCATGGGCGGCAACCTGCGCAATAACGCCCTGATGACCGTGCGTGGTTGTCATGGCGTCCAGCACACGTTTATCCACATCCATGATCACCGCGCCGGCCTCCTTGGCCATGGCGACCAATCTGGCCAAACCGGGATCCATTTTTTTGTTTTCGGCAGGTTTGGCAACCCATAATTTATTGATGGCACGACCTGCTTTAATCGCCTCAATAATCGGATTGCGGCCTTCGAGACGATCCGGCAAGCCTGTTCCGGCTTCAAATTGCCGGGGAATTATTGGATCGGGAACCGGTTGTGGTGCTCGAGCGGGGCGCTCGGGCCGATCTCGGAGCCGGGGCTCGTAGGAGGAGGGTCTGCCGCGGGAGGAAAAACTTTGATCGCGCCGCGGGCCGGCACCCGGCCGTGAGCCTTTTTCCTGCTCACGCCGTTTACCGCTGCCCGACTGCGGACCGGGACGAGACCCTTTGGGGCGTCTGCTTTCAGATCTTTTGGTCGGGTATCCTTTTTGCTTGGTGCCGTCACGATGTTCAAGATTTTCTTTCATTGATGCTACCCTCCAGAATTTCTTCCAGCAAGTGATCCAAACGGTCTTGATCACCTTTCAGATAGAGATAGCCAATAACCGCCTCAAGACCGGTGGCAGCCATATAATCAGCCGGATCGGCATTCTTGGGCATGCTGCTCGGTTGACTGTTGCGGCCCCTTCGATAGATCATGGTTTCGGTTTCATTCAGCAAGGGCAACAATCGATCAACGGCTGCCGCTTGGGCCGCCGCGCGAACCCATTTGATGGTTTCACGATGCAACGCACCCGATTTAGCATTGCTTTTTTGACACAAATATAATCGAATCCGCAATTCGTACACCGCATCACCGATGTATGCTAAGACCGAGATCGGTACTTCACGTAGATCCCCGGTGTACATCAATCCTGTCACCCTTTGCTGATCTTCGGACCCTGTGCTGTATCCATGACCACAAAGCCACGCGCTTGTATTTCCGACCGAATCGCGTCCGCCCGAACAAAATCCTTATTGTTTTTGGCCTCTGTTCGTTCGGCGAGAAGTTGCAAAATTTCGTCGGGTATTTCTTCTTCCGTCTGACCTTTTTGCAGGCCTAGGACATCAAGGAGTTCTTCCAGCAAAGACTTGGTCCGGCGAATAGACGCCGAATCCAAGCCGGGAACCGTGATTGCGGTGTTGGCCGCCCGAACAAGTTCGAAAATTGCAGCCAGCGCATCCGCCGTATTCAAATCATCGTCCATGGCCTCGATAAACGCCTGTTTGTAATTGCTGCGCGCGATTTCCAGCTCACGGGCCGCCTGCAGGGCCTGCGGGTCATCGGTCGCAGCAGGTGCTTTGCCGGCCCAAAATTCCAGATTGCTTAAACTGGTTTGAATTCGGTTCCAGCCATTCTGGGCGGCGGTCAACAATTCCGCTGAGAAATTAATCGGCATTCGATAGTGGGCGCCGAGCATAAAGAAACGCAACACAAGATAATCATAGTGTTGAGCCAGATCACGCACGGTAAAGAAATTGCCGGCGGATTTGGACATTTTTTCCTGATCGATGTTAACAAATCCGTTGTGCATCCAAAAGCGCACAAAAGGCTTGCCGTTGGCGCTTTCACTCTGGGCGATTTCGTTCTCATGATGAGGAAAAACCAAATCCTGCCCACCGCCGTGGATGTCAATGGTTTCACCCAGATATTCCAAAACCATCGCGGAGCACTCGATGTGCCACCCGGGTCGGCCATCCCCCCAGGGACTTGCCCAAAAAGGCTCTTTCGGTTTACGTTTTTTCCAAAGAGCAAAATCCAGGTTGTTGCGTTTCCCGGACTCCTGACTCATTCGCTCACTGCCGCCACTGGCCAATTCATCGAGATTGTGACCGGAAAGCTTGCCGTAATCCGGCATCTTGGTCACATCAAAATAGACGCCGTCTTCGGTTTCATAGGCAAAACCTTTTGCCATCAGTCGACCGATCATATCTAAAATGACCGGCATGCTTTCGGTGGCCAGCGGATGATGGGTGGCCCGTCGGATATTGAGTTGGTCGGCATCAACAAAATACTCCTTGATAAAGCGATCCGCCAACTCACGAATGGTGATGCCGTCCTCATTTGCCTGCTTGATCATCTTGTCATCAATGTCGGTAAAGTTTTGTACGTAAGTTACGCGATGGCCGCGATATTCAAGATAACGGCGCAACGTGTCGTAGGTAATAAACGGACGGGCATTGCCTAAATGAAAATAATTGTAAACCGTCGGTCCGCAAACGTAGATTTTAACGTGACCGGGTTCAAGCGGCGCAAAGGGCTCTTTCTCGCGGGTTTGCGTATTATAAATTCTCATGATTCAGGCTCCTCGGTTGTTTCTGGATTTTTTTCAAACAAATTCTCCCTGTCAAATTTGGATTCAGGGTGAATTCTTTTCGTAACAGCTTGTTGTTCCGATTGAATTCCCAAAGACCGCTCCAGTATGGAAATCCGGCTGAAAAGCACGCAAAGTTCTTGCTCCAGCGGATCCGGAACATTGACGTGATCCAACTCAACGCTGCGTCGGACAGCCGCATCCTGCAGCCGGGCAATGCGACCCGGAACGCCGACAACCGTAGCTCCATCCGGAACCTCACCCAGAACAACCGCGTTGGCTCCGATCGTCACATTATCGCCGATACGAAACGGGCCGAGTATCTTGGCCCCGGCACCGATCAGCACGTTATCGCCGAGAGTCGGATGTCGTTTGCCCTTCTCTGTTCCGGTTCCACCAAGGGTCACATTGTGATAGATGGTACAGTGGTCACCAACCTCCGCGGTCTCACCGATAACGACACCCGCGCCATGATCAATAAAAAGTTTTTGACCGATTTTGGCCCCGGGATGGATCTCGATTGCCGTAAAAAACCGGGCGATCTGAGAAATCATACGAGCAATAAAAAATAAGCGCCGGCGGTAAAACCAGTTGGCCAACCGATGACTGATCAGGACGTGAAATCCCGGGTAAAGCAGAATGACCTGCCAAACCCCCTTGGCGGCCGGATCACGTTCTGCGATGGATTTGGCGTCTGCATAAAGGCCCATGCGACCGTTGCCCTCTCTCTCTTAAGCATTCAGTTCATTATCAGGATATTATAACAGAAAACCCGAAATGCCGCCCCCTCCTTTTGACACCTAGCGCTATATACTAGGTGGGTGCCCTGCAGCGGTCTTTGGCCTTTCCCTGTCGGACCGAAATCCGGAGATGTGACCGTATTCCATCTGACCCGAGCTCCCGTTAATGTCATGAAGGTTCAAAAACGGAGGCAGCGAACATTCCAGGCACCATTAGTATATCCCTTTTCGGTTAACTTCTCAAGGCCGATTCAAGGTTGGACCGAATCCGCCTGTCTCCGGAAGGGCAGACCGGTAGCCGGTATTTCTTCCGATCAGCCGGCTTTGCGTCTGTTTGTCGGACGAAACCACCAGTCCCACGACCGGGATGTTGTTGCGCCACAAAGGAATGGCGGCCTCGGTTAATGTTGTACCTGTGGTGAGAACATCGTCGACCAGCACGACAGGCCTTGCATCGTTGCCCTCCGGACACTCAAACCATCCGGTCAGGCTGAAGGCGCCATGCAGGTTGGCCTGCCGCTCCTCCCGGGTCATAAGACTGCTTTGTCTTTGGGTTATTCGGTTGCGAATAAGATGCCGTGACCAATCCGGTCGTTCGACTTGCTTGGCGAAAGCCGCCGCGATCAGGCCTGCCTGATTGTATCCGCGTTCACGTTCACGTCTTTGATGAAGAGGAACCGCAATCACCCCACGACAATCCATGCCAAATCTGTTCCAGCCACAAACCAGAATCTTGGCCAAAGCATGGGCAAGATCCGGCGCGTCACCAAATTTCAATTTGAGCAGCATTTGTCGGATCGGATCACGATACCAGGTTGCGCAAACAACCGGATAGAACCTGCCATACCCGGCCGGCCCGAAATCCGACCAGCTGAGCAGGGCTTGGGAGCGCATTCGGAAGGGAATTCGGGGCAAGCAGCTACGACAAAAACCCGATCGATCTGATTGATTTATCAGGACACGGTTACAGCAGGCGCATCGAGGCGGATAAAGGGCCGCAAGACCGGCCCGGACAACCGAATCGCCACCCAAAAACTCCATGCGGTTTTCCCCCGTCAATGTTAAGTCGGCGTCGATAAAAATCTTTTCAGAAGCGTGTGCCTTGTGTACGTGCGATCATTGGTCACCATGCTGACGATCGTCCTTCGCGAGGCAACCAGCAGTAATTTTTGCCGGGCACGGGTTACGGCTGTGTAGAGGAGATTGCGGGTCAACAGCTGTGGTGCGCCCGGTGGAACAGCCAAAACAACCACCGGATACTCGCTGCCTTGACTCTTATGAATGGTCATGGCATACGCCAGATCAAGATCTTCGAGTGTTACTTGATCATAAAGAACCAATCGATCGTCATCGAACAAAGCTTCCAGCGTGCTCTCATCCGGTTCAACCGATAAAACGGTTCCGGTTTCGCCGTTAAAAACTCCGGAACCGGTTTTTACAGGATCAGACCGAATAACCCAGCTTGTATCATAGCTGTTTCGAATCTGCATGACTTTGTCTCCCGGCAAAAAGCGACTGCCATGGGAATAAATACCCGCATCCTGATCCGGATATTCCGGCTGCATGGCTTGCTGAAGTTGCTGATTGAGCTGGCCGGTTCCGGAGGCTCCTTTACGAGAAGGTGTCAAAACCTGTATATCCCGCAAGGGATCCAAGCCATATTGTTCGGGTAAGATTTCACGGTAGAGTTTAACCACCGCCTGGGCAATGGTCTCTGCCGACTCCTTGACGATCCAAAGGAACTGGCTGTCAAATGTCTGGTCTAGCTCCGGTAAATGACCTGCGTGGATCCGGTGTGCATTACGAACAATCAAACTTTGGCTGCTCTGCCGAAAAACCTGGGTCAAACGCACGGTCGGTACCCGGCCGCTGTCGATCAGATCCTTGAGGACATAGCCGGGACCAACAGATGGCAATTGGTCGGCATCACCTACCAACACCAAGCGCGTGCCCGGTACAACCGCATCCAGCAAACTACGAAACAGCACGGCATCGATCATTGAGGCTTCGTCAACAATTAAAAGATCACAAGATAACGTGGTTTTTGCCCTGAGTCCGGATTGATAATCCATGGGATTTTCATCAGGAACATATTGAATCTCAAGCAGACGGTGTAGCGTCTTGGCCTGAACGCCGGTGGCTTCTGTCATTCGTCTGGCCGCCCGGCCGGTCGGCGCGGCCAACAGGACTTTACCTCCCAAGCTGTTCAGGCAGGAGCATAGCAGTTTGGTAATGGTGGTCTTGCCGGTACCGGGTCCGCCGGTCAGGACAAGAACTTGATTTTGCAGAGCAGACAACAACGCCTTTTGTTGCTCGGGGGCCAGAGTCATGCCTATATCACGGGCATTGCGTTGGATCAATTGATCGGCTTTGGCGGTTTGCATGAAATCCTCAAACCGGGAAGGTGCGCTTTCGATCAGAACACGCAAGCGCTCCGCGGCGGCTTTTTCACTGTGATAAAGGCCGCTGAGGGCAATGAGCGGTGATGATTCATCGCCATCTTCCACAAGCCTGACCTGTGGATCCCCCAGCAAAACAGCCACGGCCGGATGGTCAGCCGTTATCGCGTCTTGCAGGAGTTTCGACGCACCGGCCAACAACTGACCAAGGGGCAAACAGGTATGTCCCTGCGCAGCCGCCTGATGCAGCAAATATTTTAAGGCGCTGACCACGCGATGGGAAGACTTGGGATCCAGACCCATTTTTTGAGCCAGGGCATCGGCGGTGGAAAAACCGATCCCATATATTTCATCCGCCAGCCTATACGGATTTTCCAACACCAACGACAGAGCCTGGGCGCCAAATTGGCGATAAATACGGAGAATTTTTCCAAGGCCGATGCCCAGTGGCGATAAATAAAGCACAAGTCCTTGGTATTCCTGCTTTTCCAACATCTGCTCCGATATCAGATGGGCTTTTTTCGCGCCGATGCCTTTGATGTTTTTAACCCGTTCAGGATGATCACGCAAGATATTCAGGGTTTCATCGCCAAACTCGCCGACCAATTTTTCCGCGGTTTTTTCGCCGATACCTTTGATGATGCCCGATTTTAGGTATCGCAAGATGCTTTCACGGTTATTGGGAGCTACAACCTCGTAATGTTCGACCTGAAACTGAATGCCGTAGTCCGGGTGCTCGGACCAGCTGCCGAACAGACGAACTGATTCTCCCTCGGATATATACGGCAAAATTCCCACCGCAACCACGTCATCTTCCCCTGACAGGGCGATAACGGAATAACCGTTCGTTTTGTTGCGGAAAATAATGGTCTCGACGACACCATCGACAAAGGCCGTGCTTTGCAACGGATCGAAACCGATCTGACGTGGATCATTCAAGTCCGGCATCCGATCTCAAGGCCGCGGCCTTGTCGGTTTTTTCCCAGGGCAGATCCAGTTCCGGACGGCCGAAGTGTCCATAAGAGGCAATCTGCCGGTAGATCGGTCGGCAAAGATCCAGATCCCGAATAATAGCCGCCGGTCTTAAATCAAAATGCTTTTCGATGAGTTCCACGATTCGCTGATCGGGAATCAATCCGGTGCCGAAGGTCTCAACCGTAATAGAAATCGGACGAGCGACACCGATGGCATAAGCCAGTTGGATCTCACAAGCCTTTGCCAAACCGGCCGCCACAATATTGACCGCCACATAACGCGCGGCATAGGATGCCGATCGATCGACCTTGGTCGGATCTTTTCCGGAAAAGGCTCCTCCGCCGTGCCGGGCATAGCCACCATAGGAATCGATGATGATTTTGCGGCCGGTCAATCCCGAATCGGCCCGAGGACCGCCAATGACAAAGCGTCCGGTTGGGTTGATGAGGATACGTGTTTTTTCATCCATCAATCCGGCCGGCAAGATCGGTCGGATAACCTGCTCAATGATGGCCTTCTGCAGTTCTTCGGTGGAGACATCGGGACTGTGTTGGGCGGATATTACCACGGTGTGGACGCGCGCCGGCACGCGGTTCATATATTCAACGGTAATCTGTGTTTTACCGTCGGGACGCAAAAAACCGCAGGTTCCGTTCTTTCGCACTTCTGTCAAACGCTTGGCCAGCCGATGGGCCAATGCAATCGGCAATGGCATAAATTCCGGCGTTTCCTGATTGGCAAAACCAAACATCATGCCTTGGTCGCCGGCACCGGTTTCCGCGGTCTCGTCGTCGATTCCCCGGCGCCGTTCCACCGACCGGTTGACGCCGATGGCGATATCTTCCGATTGTTCATCGATAGAAGTGATGACCGCGCAGGCATCCGCATCAAATCCTGTTTCATGCCCGATGTAGCCGATTTCGCGCACCGTGTTGCGGACGATCTTGGCGATGTCAACATAAGCCTTGGTGGTGATTTCTCCAAAAACCATCACCATACCCGTCGTCACAGCTGTTTCACAAGCAACACGGGCGCCGGGATCGGCTTCCAGGATGGCGGCGAGAATCGCATCGGAAATCTGATCGCACATTTTGTCGGGATGACCCTCGGTAACCGATTCTGAGGAAAACAACCATTTTCCACGTTGATTCATATATACGCTCCCTTGTCAATTAAAAAACCTCTTCCGGAGAAGAGGCAACGCCTAAAAAAGCAAACCTCATCTGCCAGGTTTCACCTGCTGGAATTGGCACCGCCGCATGACCGCGGTTGCCGGGCTTCACAGGGCCAGTCCCTCCGCCACTCTGGATAAGAGATGATTAAATATTATCTTTTCACCCTGCCGGGCAAGCAAATGATAGCACGCTGTAACGGTAATTGCAAGATGAGGAGCCTTACATTCGGTTCGCATTCGGTTCGCATCATGGCAAACCAATTGTTGGGTTTTGCCGGATTAACCAAGAGCCGAACCACGTCGGACGATTTTATTATAGAAAACCGAAGGAGGTGTAAATGTGCAGGTTGTACTGGTCGACGCCGAGAAAGCTTATCTGGACAATTTATCCGATCAATTGAGGAGCCGGTTGCCGGATCTGGAAATCATCGGTTGCCAAACTCAAGAGGATCTTGTGTCCGAACTGGCCAAACCAGAGAAAGAACGGCTGATTTATTATAACCAAGCCGATTTCCCTGAGCTTGCCGATACGATCAACCGGCTTTCCCCGGCCATCTGTCTGCCGATTGCGCCATCGATGATCGGACAGCCAACCGTGGTAAAAAATGACCCGTTGACTTCAAAAAACGCCGTCTGGAGACATCAGGCGGTCAGCGATTTTGTCAAAATCATCCTGCATTGGCAAAAAACGGTCAAATCAAAACAAGCCGGGATAACGTGTCGAGTCGGCGTTCATTTTCTTTTTTGCGCCGATCCTTCCGGATACTGCGCCGAAACAAGCAAAAGTCGATTGGAAAAGATGTTGAAAGAGGAGCAGCATGTGATTTACCTGCCCATCATGCCGACGTATTTGATGCGGCTGATCTGTTCAGCCGGAACCGGAAATAATTTGTCCGATTTACTGATGCATCTGGCATGCAGCGATACGCCGGCCATTGATCTGGGACATTATCTGCAGCCCAATCCCTTGGGATTTCTCCAATTTCGACCACCGGACCGCTCAGATGATCTCGTTGTTTGTGACACGGGTACCCTGCGTCGGCTGCTGACGCAGGTTCGTAATTATGTGGATTCGGGCGACGGACGAAGGACAGCCTTGGTTGATTGCGCCGGTCTGCCTTTTGCCTCTCTATCCTCAATCGCGGTTCTTTGCGATAGTTGTGAAATTATCATGCCGGACGGGGAAAGTTTTGCCGCCAAGAGCGCCCGTAGCGAAATCTCGCGTTTAATTGCGGATCTGCCGCCTTCGACACGAATCATCGGCATTCAAAAAAGCATCGGAGACGATCATGCAACTTGATTATCCCATGCGCCAACGCCTGATCCATCAGATCGTCAATCGAACCGGAAAGGCTTTGGAATATAATGATGAATCGGTCAGAAGAGCCATCCTTGTCGTTGTCGCTGAAGAATTTTCCGGTTCAAGGCTGACCGTTCAGGAACGCAAGCGTGTTGTCGACCAGCTTTTTCATGCCATGCGCGGACTGGATGTTTTGCAACCGTTGATGGACAATCCGCAGATCACCGAAATTATGGTTAATGGGCCGGAAAAAATATTTGTTGAAATCAACGGGTGTTTGGAACCGGTTGATATCAAATTCCATGACCGGGAGCATCTGGCCGGTGTAATCACCAATTTTTTCGGCTGCGCCAATCGGCTTATCCATGAAAAGAAGCCGTTGGCGGATATGCGTCTTGCGAACGGCGCGCGCGTCCATGCCGCTCTTCCGCCCGCCGCCCCTGATGGACCGGTCTTGACCATTCGAAAATTCACCGGCATTCGCCCGGACATGGCGGCTCTGATCGACAGCGACTTTATTTCCGAAGAAGCAGCCGAGGATTTGATTCGGGCGGTCAGGGAGCGCAAAAGTATTTTTATCTGCGGAGGCACCGGTTCGGGAAAAACCACTCTGCTGAATATTTTATCCGGCTTTATCCCCCCTCAAGAGCGGGTTGTCACGATCGAAGATGCCGCCGAACTCAACCTGCAGGGACTTGACAATCTGGTCAGGCTGGAAGCCCGCCAACCCGGACCGGATGGAGACGGCGCCATCGATTTGACCGATCTGGTGCGGGCATCCCTTCGTTTACGGCCGGATCGTATTATCGTCGGCGAAGTACGTGGCCGCGAAGCCTATGATATGCTTCAGGCCATGAATACCGGCCATGACGGATCTCTTACCACGGGACATGCCAATTCCCCCCGTGATATGCTTTCCCGTCTGGAGACAATGGTACTTATGGCAGGTATGGATCTTCCAATTCGGGCCATCCGGGAACAGATTTCCTCTGCCATCGATTTGATAATACATCAGAGCCGCTTAAGAGACGGTTCCCGCCGTATCACTCATATAACGGAAGTCCAGGGAATGGAAGGTGATGTGATAGTGCTACAAGATTTATTTAATTATATTCAAACCGGTGTTGATCAAGACGGTAAGGTAAAAGGTGAATTTAAACCCAGCGGAATGCGCCCGAAATTCATTGAACGCCTTGAAATCAGCGGCTATAGACTTTCCAACGATGTATTTACAAAGAATCTTTATTAGGGGTGCAGCTTTATGGACTTAGTTGTAATATGCAGTCTGATTTTTATGACAATATTTATATTGGTATTGGGTCTGGATTTGTTGCGCACTTCAAAAAAAAATGAAATGATTTCGCGTATTGATAAAATAGCAGGAAAAGAGGCTAAGATTAAAAAAAGCGAGAAAAGCAGCAAACCAAAGCATGATATGTTGCGTCGAATTTTGGCTCGCGCAGGTGATTTTTCCATAACTCGCCGACTGGGGGCAAGAATCGATAAAAAACTGGAAGAGGCAGATATTTTGCTTAGCGGCGGTGAGTTTGTCGTTATGGTGGCGGCCATAGTAATAGGTATGGTTATGTTGGTTTTTTCTACAACTTTAAAACCTTTAGTCAGCATGGCCGTTGGTACTGTTTCAGCCGTTATACCCTTTGTTTTAGTTGATTCTGCACGGAATAAAAGACTTGCCGATTTCAACGATCAAATCAGTGATGCTCTTTCCATTATGTCCAATTCATTGCGCTCAGGGTTTAGTTTTGTTCAGAGTATGGATATGGTTCGGAGGGAACTCCCTAATCCCATTAAAAAAGAATTTGACAGAACCGTCATTGAGATAAATCTGGGCACCTCCATTGAGCAAGCTCTGAAAAATTTGTCACAAAGGGTAAGCAGTGACGATATGGAATTAGTTATAACTGCAGTGTTAATACAAAGACAGGTAGGGGGCAACCTTGCAGAGGTATTGGACAATATTGCCGGGGCTATCAGAGAGCGAGTGCGTATAAAAAGGGAAATTAAGACCCTTACAGCGCAAGGTCGTATATCCGGCCTTATAATTGGCCTGTTACCTATTTTTTTGGCGGTTTTCATGTTTTCCTCAAATCCCGGGTATATTCTCGAACTTTTCAGAAATAAAACAGGTCTTGCAATGCTGAGTTTAGCTATACTGGGTCAACTTTCAGGGCTAATGATCATTAAAAAAATTGTTGACATTAAGTTTTAGGGGGAAGCGAGCAAGATGTTTAGATTGATTACCTTATTCTGTGTTTTCGGAGCAATGTTTGCATTCATTTTTTTCATCTTCGGTATACTTGAGAGAGAGAAGATGAAAATGAAAAATCGAGTAACTGAAGTGGTTGGTCCAGAAACACCGGTTCCCATAAGGCAGCAAGAACTATCTTTTCCCCTGTACCAGCGGTTTGTAAAACCGATGTTTTCAGGGATTTTTGGTATTCTCATGAAATACATTCCGGCTGCAAATGAAGACATTTTGGCAAAAAAACTCAGTGAGGCGGGAAAGCCGTACAACCTTTTACCAAGAGAAGTATTAGTTATAAAATACCTGATGGCTGTGATTTTTGCCATTGGAATCCGTTTTCTGTTACATAATTCAGGTAAATCCCATATACAGAGTTTGGTAATGATTATTGCCGCATGTATCTTAGGATGGTTGCTACCTGATGTATTGATTAACTCAAAGGGTCGTCAGAGAAAAGAACAAGTAAGTAAGGAATTACCGGAAGTATTGGATTTACTCACTGTTTGCATAGAGGCAGGTCTAGGGTTTGACGGTGCTATTAAGAAAGTGGTGGATAAATCCAAAGGTGTTTTACCTGAAGAGTTGTTTATTGTTCTGGAAGAGATACGAATGGGAAAGCCGCGGCGAGATGCCTTAAGGGATATGGCTGATCGATTGGCTGTAGATGTCCTTTCAAATTTTGTAGGATCTGTTATAATGGCGGAACAACTGGGAATAAGTATAGGTAAAGTTTTACGCCTGCAATCAAAGGAAGTGCGCCTTAAGCGTCGACAGAGCATTGAAGAGTTAGCCATGAAGGCTCCGGTAAAGATGCTCATTCCCATGGTGTTTTTTATATTTCCCGCTATTTTTGTAGTGCTGTTAGGGCCTGCTGTCATTCAAATAATGAGGGTTTTCGGGCGCTAGGGTGATTGCTGTGAAAGTATTGAACATTAATAATCAGACTATATTGGGAACAAAGGTCTTAAAGGCCGAGAGTTTTTTCCAAAGACTTAAAGGTTTAATTGGAACAGGGTTCCTGGAAGAGGGAACCGGACTATTGATTGCTCCATGTTCCTCAGTTCATACCTGTTTTATGAAATATCCTATTGACGTAATATTTCTGGATGAATATGATAAAATCTTGCATATAATTCATTCAATGCAACCCTATCGTTTTAGTCCAATCGTGAAGGGAGCCAAAAAGGTTCTTGAACTTCCGGCAGGTATTTGTTTTTCCACAGGAACAGCGGTTAAAGATCAAATTGAACTAATAACAGGTAGTGATTATAAGCCGTTGTAATATTGATTACGATGCTCTTCTGAAGTGAAGATGACGGCAAAAAATCCTTTCAAATCAGACCCTTGTTGCCCTTTAGCTCTGGATAGATATGACAGGGGAGTATAAAGGGCGACCATTGACAGTTACTCGGCAGGATGCCGAATTGTATCGTAAGCACCTATGCAAAGCTGTATTAAGCTGACGGTGACAGACCTGGCTAAAGGAAGAGGTGCCGTCATCTTCACCGGAGTAACTTATTATATAAAAAAACGATATTCAGTAAAAACAGAGTTTAATGAGAGGAATGGTGTATATGGCAAAAAGACATTTCAAGCCTAGAGGCTTTTCTCTTACATTTCGGCTAAGCCTCAGTTTTACACTGCTTAATATTATACCTATGGGATTTATAGGGTTTTCTATATTCAGCCGGGACCGTGACACCTTGACAAAAGATACTATCAATCGTGGTTGGTCCCTGGTTCATACAAAAAACGTTGTTTCTCGCGGTGCCCTCATTTCCAAAAGATAGAATGCGCTC
>LSQX01163389.1_pt1 | contig 15822 bp, 15 predicted proteins | sample 654561 | NCBI WGS metagenome assembly LSQX01 (sample SAMN04489861, study PRJNA283612) | anaerobic digester metagenome | isolation source: 4 biogas reactors fed with cattle manure at either 37C or 55C with and... | place: Denmark: Kongens Lyngby | collected 2014 | reverse complement strand
TTGCTTATGCTCCATGTATTAACCAAGGACTTAAACTGGGAATGGGCTTTAGCCAAGAACAGACTAAGAGAGCTGTAGAGTCAGGATACTGGCAACTATACAGATTCAATCCTACGCTAAAAGCAGAAGGAAAGAATCCATTCACCTTAGACTCCAAGGAGCCTACAAGAAACTTTAGAGAATTCCTTGACAGTGAAGTACGATATTCTTCATTATTGAAGTCATATCCAGATCATGCTGAAGAGTTATTTGCTAAGACAGAACGGGATGCGCAAGAAAGACTAGAGTCTTATAAGAGATTAGCTTCCTATGATTATTCTGAAGTNNAAAAACTAATTTAAAATCCAAAAAGGATTGTCACGAAAGTGACAGTCCTTTTTTTGCGGAGAGAATGATATAAAGTAAATATAGATAAATTCACAATAGACTGATATTTCATGATCTAATAAAAAACAACAGGACTGATCTCTATAAAAAGAGTAGTCCTGTTGTTTTTGTCCTATATGATTTCACATTTTAAAAAGAATCCATTGATCGGTATCTTTTTCATATTTAATTTCAAATAAAATTTCTTGGTCATTAACAATACCTTGACATAAAAAAACCTGCATAAGATTCCCCGCAAGTTTTTCTTTCTTACGAGCTTGAATACTCTTTATGGCAATAGTCTTATATTTTCCATCTTCGTCGATTAGACGAAATCGAAGAGGATGAATTAATCCTTTGAAATCAAACCAAGCAATCATTTCAATGGGCTTAGCAAGAACTTTCATGAAAAATCTCCTCCTTAAATATAGCTTTTCATGAAGATATAATCTTTTTCCTCAATTCCTCCTGAAAAAGCCTTAACAGGAGAGTTTAAAAAAGTGGCTCTGATTAAAGATTCATTCCCAAAATCTTCACGGATCAAGTCAATAACTCTGTCCATTCGTTTCATTTTATCTTCTTCATGATTTTTTAGAAAAGAAAGTTGTTGGATGTTCTCTTCTCTCAAATTTGAAAAAGAAATTCCTAGATGTCTTACCGCATCACCATTCCAGAGTTCATCAAAAATCTGACAAGCTGTGCTCATCAATAGACTGGTAGAATTAGTGCTCCAAAGCAAAGTCCGCTGCATGCTAAAAGAGATAAATTCACTGGTTCGAATATGGACAGCCACAGTGGTCACTAGTTTCTTTGCTACTCTAAGACGAGGAACTAGAGTTTCTCCTATGGAGAGGAGTACATTATGGCAAGAAATTCGGTCCGTGAAATCAAAGGGGAGGGTAGTGGAGTTTCCCATGCCCTTCATCTCAATGGTTCCTTCATTTCGCACCACAGAAGAATCAATGCCATTGGCATAGCAAGAGATCATAGCACCGTGTTTTTTAAATTTCTGATACAAAAAAGCAGGAGAGGTACGAGCTAGTTCTCCAATGGTGTAAATGTTCATTTTCTTTAATTTTTCGTAGGTTCTAGAGCCCACCATAAATAACTCATTGACAGGGAGAGGCCACATTTTCTCCTGGATCTCGTGCTGATATAGGGTATGTATCTGGTTAGGTTTTTTCAAATCTGAAGCCATTTTCGCTAAGAGTTTTCCTGTGGATATGCCAATATTTACCGTAAAACCCAGTTCTGTTTCAATTCTGTGACGAATAATTTCGGCTACATCTAGAGCTTGTTCTTTTTTTAGATGGCTCATATCCATAAAACACTCATCGATGGAATATCGCTCAATAAGAGGAGAGTACTCCCTTAAAATATCCACCATGGCTTCACTGGCTTTCATATAAACCCCGTATCGAGGAGGAACAATTTTTAAGTCTGGGCACTTTAATAAAGCAGAGAATAAAGTTTCGCCGGTCTGAATTCCATACTTTTTGCTAGGGATAGATTTAGCCAGAACAATACCATGACGACTCTGTGGATCACCGCCTACGATAGAGGGAATAAGCCTCAAGTCTAAAGTTGCGCCATGCTGAAGATCCCAGGCAGAATTCCAGGAAAGATAGGCTGAATTGACATCTACATGAAAGATTAGTTTTTCCATTTCCATCACCTTAAATTCTAATTATAATTAAGAACTAACGTTCTTTATATTCAAAAGTATACCAGAACAAACGTTCTAAGTAAAGGCGAAAAAAAGAGATTAGTTCGTGAAAACTAATCCTTTAGATCTGCTTAATGTCCTAACTTAAAATCTTCGTTAGGATACACTATGTTTAGAAAATTAGTGAGTTCTTCGTCGTAACGATCTGGATTGACGCCCATGGCCGTTCCATGAACGCCCCCCTCTGCGATATACAAGACTTTTTTGTCCATTTTAAAAGCATACATAGCTTTAGTCATTTTCATAGGAATGTACGTATCCTCATCTCCGTGGATAAATAAAATGGGTTGGCTAATGGCAGGAAGTTCTTTAAGAGGAGACACATCTTCAATGGTAAAACCAGATCGGATTTTAACAATTAAATTTAAAAAGGCAATGATTTTCTTGCTCTCAATCCCTGTATCTTGTTTAAATTTCAAAAGAAGAAGTTCGGGTAAATCAGAAAAAGCAGAATCGACTACACCAAACTCAATACGTTCATCCATGGCCATATTTAACATGGCGATGGTTCCACCCATGGATTCTCCATGAAGTCCCACGTGAATGTCTTTTCCGTAGGTCTTAAAGAGATGGTCTGTTACGGCTCTAAGATCCCATTTCTCAAAATGACCATAAGTGGTATTATGACCACCAGAATCTCCATGATTGCGTAGATTAAAGACCACTACGTTAAACCCTTTTTTATGAAAAAAAGAAAGGTACTTTAAGCTGCCAAATATATTCATAGAAATACCGTGAACAATGATGACATACTTATTAGAGTCATTGGGATAAATTCTACCTTTTAGAATATAGCCATAAGGAGAATTAATAGATAGCTCATCAAAAGACAGTGAATTAATATACTCTTCAGGGTAATAACCTTGTTCTAAAACTCTTTGTTTAGCTTTTTGAGGATTTTTTGTCTTGGGATATAGAACACGATTGACATATCGGATTGAAGTACTAACGAGAAGTAAAATTACCACAAGTAATAGACCTAATATAATCAAAATCACATATTTCATAGGATCAATCCTTTCGTAAATAGTGAAGCTTACGGTTGAATAAAGACACGGATAGGCTTTCCCCAATTATAGCAACTTAAAGAGGGGCTATCAAGGAGGGTAGAAAAAATTAGGTAAAAGTTAGAAATCACAGGATATATTAGTATATGTGATTGAAAATAAACTATTCCATGGCCGTGGTGTAAAAAGTGTATTAACATTTAATAGGATTACTGAATATGTGAAGTATTAAAGGTATAATAAGGATAAGACTTGATAATAATCAGGAAACAGGAGGAATGCGTAAATGAAATTCGAATTTGAAATGGATAAAATTAAAAAGAAAGGTGAAGATATGGTGAAAAAAGGTGAGGAAATGGCTAAAGATGTGATGCCAAAGGTAAAGGATGCCACCTCAGACTTTAAAGATTCCGTATCAAGCTTTGTGGATAAGGGAACAAAAGAAGCTAAAAAACTTTTTGAGAAAAAAGATGATGTCAAAGATGATGTCGTTGATTTTTCTAAGAAGACCAAGAGTAATGTTCAATCTAGCCTAAGTGATATGACCGATTCAGGCGATGAAAAGAAAGGCAAGGGCAAGATTGTAGCGGGAGTAGCCGTAGCGGCGGCAGCAGCCACTGCATATGCTGTTTATAGAAGAAATAAAGCGAAGAATGAAGATTTAAGAATGGATTATGCTGAAAAGCTTCAGAGGTGGTCAGAAGTTGAATCAGCAGAAAGAGAAAACCATGATGACGAGCTACAAAAACCTATTAAAGTAGCCCCAAAGAAGGTTTATAAGTTAGGAAGTAATGCTTTAATTGGAGAAGATATCATTATCAATGTATCTAAAACTGGAAATGGTTTTGCTTTTAACCCAGATGATGAAGGTGAACCTATTGCAGATATGGACATTAAAAAAGTGATTATGGATAAGACCAGTGCAATTAAAGATAAAATTTCCAGTAAGATGGAAGAAGCAAAACTTCAAGGTAAATTAGGAACCATGGATGCCAAGGATAAGTATATAGAAATTAAAGATATGGCTGAAGATCGTTTTGATGATCTTAAAACTAAGGTAGATGAAGAAATCACTCCTAATGTGAAGAAAAAAGCGGAAGAATTTAAAGAAGAAGCAGAAGATAAATTCGAAGAGCTAAAAAATAAAGCTAACTTAGATGAAAAAGCAGAAGAAGTTAAGGACAAAAAAGAAGACGCTAAAGATAAATTCCAGGACTTAAAAAACAAGGTATCTTCCTCCACTAAAGAGAAAGCAAAAGATGCAGCAGGAGCTGTTGAAGATGCCGGTGATAAAATTGAGAAGAAAACGGATACTTTAGAAGTTAAAGTTAAAGACTTGGTAGATGATGATAAGATTGAGAAAATCAAGCGTAATGATATGGCCATAGATGATGGTTCTTCTGAAGATATTGTGGATGAGCCATTTGGAGCAGAAGAATTCATGGATGAGGATGAAGAAAAAGGATTAATGGACAAGGTAAAGAATATGGCATCAGAGGCTAAAGAAAAACTTATGCCTGACCATAATGACGGGGATAAGGAATTAGTCGGTTATAGAATAGCTATTCATAATCGTGGAGATGAAGATTATTTATTTAGTCCTATGCAATTCCAAGTTTATGATACGGTGAAGAGATCCGTTAAGCTTAAAGCTGAAATTGAAGAAGGAACGACTCTTGGAAATGTCATCGTTAAACCAGGTGAAACCTATCAAGGAAAACTATATGTACAAAAACATTTAGGTGTGAAAGATGGGATTGTCTTCTTTAGAGATCTTAGCTTAGATTATGCAGTACTTTATCTCACAGATAATGATAATCCAGTGGAAAGTAATCCACGAATGGTTTTAGACGAAGATTATCTTTATAGTGATGAAGAAGTTTTAAAAGAACATGTGGATTATAAACGTCAATAAGGTGCTTTAGTAGTGAAAGAACCTGACATAAAGAGGAGCTACCTAAAGAAATGAGGGTAGCTCCTTTTCATATGAAAGAAAATAAAAAATGGTAAAAATAAAAATGAGAAGAAAGATCACCTTCTTCTCATAAATTCTATTTAATTATTTTAATTTTTTAGGATAAATTTTCTTATAGGCTGTAATAACAGGGACTGCGATTAGGGCTGAAATAATGGCTTCTGGGATACCGTTGGTTCCCACCACCGTTAAAATGAACGTTCGGGCAGCGGCTTCTGTAATGCCTAAAGCTTGAGCATACCTGGCTAAATAGAAGAGATAGGCTAAGCCTAACACACCAATGGTGTTAACGAGGGTCCCCACTACAGCAGTAATAGCGACACCAGCTTTCTTATTCTTCACAGCACGATAAACGTAAGCCGATACTACACCCACCATAATTCGGACACCTATAGAGATTAAAGGATTCCAAAAAATGAAATTTGTAGGGGTAGGAGTCATAAATGCTCTAATTAAGCTAGATAGTCCAAAAATACCACCAATGACACCTCCAGCCAATGGGCCTTCAATAATGGCTCCAATGATGACAGGAACATGCATAATTGTGGGATTTATAGGCAGAATAGGGATATACCCTAAAGGGGTGAGGGACAGCAGAATTGAGATACTGGATAATAACCCTACCATGGCCATTTGACGTGGTTGAAATAGAGTTCGTGGTTTTTGTCTTTGCATAAGTTTTCCTCCGTTCTTATTCCGTCTAGGATATAATTCGGTAACCTATAAGGTTGTTTGAATTAAGTTCAGTTTCATATTTTTAGAATACTGACAAATCTATTTTAGCATGATTTGAGAGGGATTTCAAAGGACTAATCGCATACAAATGATAAACTTTTAAAGACAGATCAGGTTAATCGATCTCAAGTATTAACAAGAGAAAAGATATGATAGAATATAAGAAATGAGAACCAGAACATGACTAGAGAAAGGAGAAAAAATAATGGTGGATCAAAAGAACAAGCAAATTTTAAAAACCATAGATAAGCCAGGCACGGAGAAGCTCTTAAGAGAAATGAGAGAATATTTTGATGAGGGGCATCTTCGAAATATTTCTTTTCGAAAGTACCTTTTACTACGACTAAAAAAAGTGATTAAAGCTCATGAAGAAGAAATTCAAAAAGCTCTTTATCAGGACTTAGGGAAGCCACCCATAGAAAGTTTTACCACGGAGATTGGGATTATATATGAGAGTATAAATCATTTGGTGAAAAACTTAGATGCCTATACGAAAAAAACCATGGTTCCACGGCATAAAACCAGCCTAATGTCCCAAGGCTATATTTACAAAGAACCTTACGGCGTAGCTTTAATTATTGCTCCCTTTAACTATCCATTCCAGCTAATGATGGAACCCTTAATTGGCGCCATAGCGGCGGGAAATGTGGTCGTCATTAAACCTTCAGAACAAGCCCTCTATACAGAAGAGGTCATTGGTAAAATTATTAAGGGAGCATTCCCCAAAAATCTAGTTCGAGTAGTGACTGGGGGAAAAGATACCGTAACCAGTTTAACCACCTCAGACTTTGATTACATCTTCTTCACAGGAAGTGTATCTACGGGGAAAGTCATCATGGAGAACGCCTCAAAGAATTTAGTTCCTGTGACTTTAGAGTTAGGAGGAAAGAGTCCTGCCATTGTAGGACTATCCGCTAATCTTAAAAATGCTGCGAGAAAAATTGTGTATGCGAAATTTATCAATGCTGGGCAGACTTGTATTGCCCCAGACTATGTTTTAGTTCATGAACAGGTTAGAGATGAACTAATTCTAGAGATCAGTCACTTTATTCGTAAGTTTTATAGGGGAAATGCAAAAACCTCTTTAGATTACTCTAGAATAATCAATAAGGGCGCCTTTAAGAGGCTCCAAGACATGTTAAAGTCAGACGAGGAATATATCATTTATGGAGGGGAAACTGACAGCAAGGAGAACTATATCGCTCCTACCCTACTCTATAAAGACGACATGAAGTTAAAAACCATGGAAGAGGAAATATTTGGTCCAATTCTTCCTATTATTTCCTACAGAGACATTAATACAGCTTTAGAAGAGATAAAAAGCTTTGGTAAACCTTTAGCACTATATCTATTTGCTGAAGATAAGATTTTTGCTGAAAAACTGATGAAGAAAGTTTCTTTTGGTGGAGGTTGCGTTAATGATGTGCTATTCCATATTACATCCCCTTATTTACCCTTTGGAGGAGTTGGGAACTCTGGTATGGGGAATTACCATGGGAAATACTCATTTGATACCTTTAGTCATAAAAAATCTGTGCTAAAATCTTCTAGTCGATTTAATATGACCATAAACGAACCACCCATGTCCCATGTTAAGAAGCATCTGATTAAAAAATTTCTAAAATAGATAAATAAACTTAGGATAGGTAACTTAGTGAAAGGGGGAGAGGCCTAGTGGATCGATATCAAGTTTTAAAAAAATATTTTGGACTGACTCAGCTAAAAAATGAACAGCAAGAGATTATTAATGAAATTATGATGGGGAGAGATGTGCTGGGCATACTCCCTACGGGCTATGGAAAATCTCTATGCTATCAAATGCCTGCCTTAATGATGAGGGGAGCTACCATTGTAGTGTCTCCTCTTATTTCATTGATGAAGGACCAAGTAGACTCTCTTTGGAGCCGGGGGATTAGAGCCACCTATATCAATTCATCCTTACCATTAGAAGAATCTAATCGTCGAAAACGTAATATTCGTAAAGGAAGATATCAGCTGATCTATGTCTCTCCAGAGTCTCTACGAAACCAAAGATTTACGGACTTGCTACGAGACATTGTCATTTCCCAAGTTGCTGTAGATGAAGCTCATTGTATTAGTACTTGGGGCCACGATTTTAGGCCCGCCTATCTATTAATTTATGACTTTATCAAGACGCTACGAAAAAGGCCAGTTATTACAGCGTTCACTGCCACAGCAACAAAAATGGTAAAAGAAGATATCCAAAAGGAACTATATCTTCAAAACCCATTTGTCGTAGAAGGAAACCTAGACCGAGAAAATATCTATTTTAAAGTAATAGAACCTAGAGATGAAGTTCAAGAAATGCTTAAGCAGGTGGAGAGGAGAAAGAGTCTTCAAGGGATTATTTACTGTCAAAGACGAAAAGAGGCTCAAGCTGTAGAAGGTTTTTTAAAACAACAGGGATTTGCCACAGGGCTTTATCATGGGGGAATAGAAGATGAGGCTAGAAGAAAAGTTCAAGAAGATTTTGCGTTTGATCGAATAAAGGTCGTGGTGGCCACCAACGCTTTTGGTATGGGCATCGATAAATCTAATGTGCGTTATGTCATTCATCTAGGTATACCTAAAAACATTGAATCCTATTACCAAGAAGCTGGCAGGGCAGGAAGAGATCAAAGCTACAGTGAAGCTTTATTATTTTATCGACGTAAAGACATCTATAAGCAGACGGGCCTTTTAAAAAGTTCAGAATTAAGCCAAGATCGCTATGCCATAGAAATGAAAAAATTAAGAGACATGGATGAATATGCACAACAAGGAAAGTGTCTTCGAAATTATATGCTAGGCTATTTTGGACAAGGCCACAATGAAGATTACAACTGTGGAAATTGTAGTAACTGTATTCCCAAAGGATTCGTAAATCTAACAGCCATGGGGAAAAAGGTCTTATCCGCATTAGAGAGTTTGGGAGAAGAAAGCCAACAATTTATTTTAAAGGATTTACTGTTAGGGCGAAAAAGTAGAGAAATATTGAAGAGAGATTTACAAGATTCCACTAAATTCGGGTCAATGAGTAACCATAAAGAATATTATGTAACCAAAATCATCGATATTCTAGATAATCAAGGGTTTTTAGTCTTAAATCAAAAGCTAGTTAAGATAACATCTGCAGGGACTTTACTTCTCCAAGGCCAGGGTTATTTCATGGTGGATGAAGTTGAAGGGAAAGAAGAAGATGACTATAGAGAAGAGCTATACTTAAGATTAAAGGCTAGAAGAAAAGAAATCTCAGCCATGGAAAACATGGCTCCCTATATTATTTTTCACGATGAAAATCTCAAAGAGATGATTAAAGTCTTACCAGAAACCTTAGAAGAATTTAGAATGCTTCGAGGGGTGGGGGATTTAAAAGCAAAGAAATATGGGAAGATATTTGTAAATGAAATTGTTGAATTCTTAAGGCGGTACCCAAAGACTAGCAAAGAGATGAATATAAACGAGACGGATAGATCCATGGCAAACATGGAGGACGACGTTATGAATCTTCATCAACAAGGAAAAACTGTAGAGGATATGGCTAAAATCTTAGGGGTAGTTCCAGGAACCATTGTAGACCGACTTATTCGAGAACATCAAAAAGGGAAAAAGGTAGATTTAGATGTGCTTTATAAAAGTCATCTGAAAAAAGAAATCCTTGAAGCCGTTCAGATTATTGGAACAGAAAAACTTAAACCTATAAAAATTCACTTGGAAGATCAAGGGGTTTTCGTGGATTATCTAGATTTAAAAGTTGTGCTTTATGAAAACTATGGCATACGAAAAAAATAAGCTAAGCTCATCTCTAAAGCGAGACGAGCTTGGCTTATTTCAATTTAATAACTTTATTAGCACTCCGAGTATTTGTATCCTTTTCCCCAGACGGTTTTAACGATACACCGATATGGGCCAAGTTTTCGACGAAGAGACTTAATATGGGTATCTATAGTTCTAGAATCTCCCAAAAAACTGTAGCCCCAAACAGCACGAATCAAATCTTCTCTAGAGAGAGTGGTGGAAGCATGGATTTTTAGGTAGACTAATAAATCAAATTCCATAGGGGTTAAAACTAATGTCTTGTTATTAACCATTACGGTTTTCTCACGATAGTCTATAATTAGTTCTTTGTACTGATAAACACTATCGAGTTCTTCAGAAAAGGAAATAATGTTTTTTATAAAATCTATAGTTACTGACGGAGTCTTTAAAGCATAAATAGAGTATTTTTCGTCATGGAATTGTTCCACATATTTAGGGTCGTAAGGATTTACTATGATAAAAAATTTGGTATCATTTCGACTACGGATATATTTTTTAAATTCATTTTCATGGCTCATAAAGAAATCTTCATGGATTATTGCGGTTTGAACATGATGATGTAGCACTTCCAAGGCGTGGGAGTAGGTGTCTGAAAGAATCAGGTTCAAATCTACACCATGTTCATTTAATTCATCCACAATACTCCTATTTTCAAATCCAACTAAAAGTATTTTTTGCATTTCATCACCTCACTCAAAATAATAACACTAATATTTGAAGTAGATTTAAAGAAACAAAGAACGAACACGAAATTCAGAGAAAGTTAATATTCTAAGACACTCTAATAATTCAAAGATATTCTCTTCATGTTAAATCATAGCTGTGTTATAATAGACTGGTAAATGCATCATCAACAAGGAGGAGATAATAAATGAAAGTATTTAAAACGTTGGTTATTTCAGCGGTATCAATGGCCGCAGGAGCATTAATTTACAAGACAGTCACAGAACATCAAGAAGAAATTGATTCTTTTGTAAATGAATATGGTGAGTTTATTGAAGACGAGACCATGGATGATGAGCTATTAGAAGAATATTAGAAGATAAAAAATAACGGTGAGTTTACACCGTTATTTTTTATTGCATTAAATTCATGTTTTTGGTTACGACTAATTAGCGAGAAAATTAAGAACGTGAAATTTTCACGGCAACTTTCTTTAGAATTAAGGATCATAAACAGATATTGTTCCATCATCTTCTAGAAAAAACACGATTTTATCTTTTTCAAAGGTATCAATGGTCACTTGATATAAATTTTCTTTTTGGCTTAGATAGTCTTCATAAAACGGACGTAAGTTTTCAGCATCAAAAAAAGTTGAAGTTGAAAAATTTTCGCTTTTTTTAGACTCTACAATTAAAAGCAATAAAGAAGTTTTTACTAAATTGTGGGCATCATAAATAGGTTGAAGCGTATCGTGACTATGCTTAGGTAGTGGAGGCAGGGCATTAACATCAAGCTCTATTTCATCAAGCCTGCTCTGGGCTTCTTCTTTTGTTTTGACATAATCATAAAGCAAAAGTAATTCTTCTTCTTTTTCTAGCAAAGGGCTATGCGTTAAGGTTACAAATGAAGCATAAAAAAATGAAGGTTCTTCTTCAAATGTCGGAGTTTTTATGGGCGACGTAGGTTGATTAGTTGAACTAAATAGATAGCTTAAGCCAACAGGTATAATCATAAAAATGAAAGAAATGACCAAAAGCAAACTAATTAATAGAATAAAGACTTTTCGCACCACCAACCCCTCCTTAAAAATTATAAATTATGGTTGATTTCCTCTTTCATGGTTTCATTAAAGACTTCTATTAGCTTTATAATAACAGGATTTGATGAAGAAGCTAGGTCTGTCCCGTTAATTTTTCTGATGGGGAGAATGTTTGGAGACGTTCCACTGATAAAAGCGGCTTCTAGGGAAGGAATGTCTTCCACACTTAAAGGAGCTTCTAATACTTTAATGGAATGCTTCTTAGCCAGTTCTATGACCTTATGACGGGTAACTCCACCCAATACATCTTTAAGGGGAGGGGTTATCAAGGAGCTGTCTTTTACAAAGAACACATTGGATTTAGACCCTTCTGTGATTTCATTTTTTTGGTTTACAATTAAAGCTTCATAAATCTCTTCATTTTCAATGAACTCAGTAACGGCTTTTTTATAAACTGGATCAATAACTTTAGCATTAGGATTATTACGCTGAATTTTCAAGGTTTTTGTGACGATGCCTTCTTGGTATAATTCAGCCTCAGGATAGTAATGAGGAATGAAATAAAGATACAGTTGTGTGGGATTTATTCCGTTTAAAAGTAATTTGATATTCCCATCTTTGAAATCATTTTTCTTTACTAATTTTTCCACTAGATTGCGAATTTCTTCTTGGCTCTTTAAGAGAGACATGGACTGAAGATCAAGAGAAGACTTCATCCGATCTAAATGTTCTTTTAGAAAAAGAGGCTTACCCTCCATGATTCGGATAACTTCATAAACATTTTTAGGTTCTAAGGCATAGGTGAACTCAGCAGAGTTTAAAAGAGTCCGGTCCTTAATAAAATAAGCTCCACGCATATGATCAATCATTACAATTACCTCCAGTTCAGTACAGGATATTTAGGATTGTTTTTTTTATAATTAATTAAATAGGGATGACCTACTAATTTTAGCAAGGGATCATCACTCATTGAATCACTAAACATATAAGAATTCTCAAAATCAATGGAAATTCCTTCGAATATCTTTAGCAGGCGGACTACTTTTTCTTCCCCTTTATTGTTCTCACCAAACATTTTCCCCGTAAAAAGCTCATCCTTCTCTTCAAATTTAGTTCCCATGACATAATCTGCTCCAAAGACATCTTTCAATTTTAAAATATAAAATTCTGGAGATGCTGAAGTAAGAACTACGGTATATCCCATTTCTTTTAGCTCTTTAATTTTATTTACACCATCTTGATAGATAATCTTCGGAAATTCATTTTCAATGAAATCATCTGTTAATTCGTTTAAGGTATTTAAAGGCATATTAACCATAAAAGAGAGGAAAAGTTCTTTTGTTTTCTTCTCTTTATTCACGCCCATTTTAAAGAGTACTCCACTAAGAAGGGCTTTTGGAACATGAAAATAAAGTGAAGGTCTTTTTCTCAAAAGATAACGAAAAAAGTAAATTAAAGATTCTTTGGACGTGAGGGTATAGTCCACATCAAATAGAGCAAGTTTCATGTTTACCTCCTAAGATAAAAGAAAAGCCTTGAGAATACTCCCAAGGCTTTTTTAAGTTTATTCCTCTTCTTCTGCGTCTTCCGCATCTGCAAGAGCAGCATAGGCCTCAGAGACACTATGAAATTCTTCTTCAGTTAAGAAAACTAAGTCGCCTTCTTCACCATCTACTCTTAAAGGAGTAACAGTTTCATCGGTGTTCATTACCAGCACATAGGTATGTCCATCCAAGTCAAATTCGTCAACCACAGGAACTTCTTCCGTGGAGCCATCTTCATTCTCGAAGGTTACCATATGTTGATGTTCGTGATCATGCTCGTGGTCATGATGGTGATGGCCATGATCATGGTCATGGTCGTGGCCACAGTTACAAGACTTTGTATCATCATTCTTACAGCACTCGTGGTCTTCAGAATGGTTATGTCCGCAATTGCAGTCATCTTTTTCTATAGGGTTATTTGTTTCATTTGTCATTTTGTTCCTCCAAAATATGTAATTTGTACGGATTAATTTTACCATAGAATCTTATTTTTTTGGGCTTTTATGGGAATAATTATTTTATCGATTGATGACAGCGGAAATAGGGGGGATGACCTGCTTCTTACGAGAGAGTATTCCTGGGATGTATACAGAGTCATTCTCCATTTGCACATTAAAGGCTTTATTAATCACATCTTTTTGTTTTCCAACTGCGATAATTTCAGATCCTTCTTTATAAATATCGGTAACAATCAAGACTTGAAGATTGTATCCATTGGACTTTGTCATCTCTTCCATAGCCTTCTTAATAGGTTCTTTTAAGTCATCTAGAGTCTCATTGTCCATGGTGTAGACTTGAGATACCCCCATCTTTTTATCATCATAGGTAAAAACTTTGAAATCTTGTTTCAAAATTTCTTCTGGAGTTTTTCCGGCTAATGACGTCCCATATTTAAACATCTCTAAAGCAAAATCTTCCACATCTAAGTTGGCAATTTTTGCCAATCGATCTAAAACCACCCGGTCTACATTAGTAGAGGTAGGGGACTTAAATAAAAGAGTATCGGAGATGATGGCTGCGGCCAAAAGCCCTGCAGTTTTCTTAGAAGGTCGGATGCCGTTTTCAAAAAAGATGTTTGCTACGATGGTGGAGGTTGATCCCACAGGTTCATTTCTAAAGAAAATTGGAGATGAGGTAGAGACATCAGCCACCCGGTGGTGATCAATGATTTCTAGAATTTCAGCTTCTCCTAATCCTTCGACAGATTGATTCTTCTCATTGTGGTCCACCAGAATAACTCTTTTCTTTTCCCCAGAGATGAGATGGAATCTTGAGATCGTACCGATAACCTTGTTCTCTTCACTAACCACAGGATAACTTCTAAATCGAGTTTCAGCCATGGTATTTTGAATGTCCCCTATGAAGTCATCAGAAGAAAAATAGATAATATCGCCTTTACTCATGACATAACTCACCGGCACAGCTTGAGAAATAAGTCGAGATGCTGTGTAGGTGTCATAGGGGGTGGTAATAACGGTGACATTATTCTCTTGAGCTATTTTAACTTGCTCTTTATCCATTTGTCCGGAGGAGGTGATAATAATTAGGGATGCTTTATTTTCCAAAGCCACATCTAAAAATTCTTTTCGATCTCCTGTAAGGATAATATCGCCTTCTTCAATAACTTTTTTTAAGTTATCAGGCGTAGAGGATAGAGAATAGATTTTTCCGTAAAAGTGTCTTCGTTTTTTATCGATATAGATGGTTTCTGCCGTTAAAGTGTCTAAAAGATTATTCACTGTAACTTGGGACTTGCCTAAAATCATATTATCCCACACGTCCATATAGCTCTCGGTTACGTTGGAGACAGAAACCACCCCATTTAAGGTTTCGGTTTCATCCACCACAGGTAGACTTTTAATATTATTCATTTTCATAATATTCCAAGCCATTTTCAATGTGATATCTGAGGAAATAGGGGCAATCTTATCGATATTAAGATCACTTACCTGAAGCCTAACGTTCTCAATAAATTGAGGCTGTTCCACACCAAAATAAGCTAAGATAAAATAAGTTTCTCGATTAATATCGCCAAGCCTCACCGGAATATAATGATTTTCATCGGTTTTATTTTTGTACTCAGCATAAGCTAAGGCGGCACAGATGGAATCTGAGTCTGGATTTCGATGGCCAGTGATATATACTGTGTTTTTCATGTCTACCTCCATTTAATATGCCCTTTCATTAAAAAAATATCTAAGTTAGAGCAATCTTATAATTATCCTTATAATACGGGATAAAAAAGGAGCCTGCAACAATAAAGTTACAGACTATCCTATTCTTACTTTCTTTTGTATTGAGCCTGTCTCTTTGGCATAGGGGCGTCAATTTTAAAGAGGTCTTTGCGAGTGGTGACGTTTCGGATGTTTTTAATCTCTAACATCTCACTATTTTCTTTTCCTTTCTTACCCTTTAAGGCTTGAAGGAGTAAGAGGTTTCCTTGGCTAACTCCAATAAATTGCGGCTTCTTAAACCAACGATTAGCTTTGTAAGTTCCTCTAACGATAGTTTTAGAACCTTCTGGCTTTAGAATAATTGTTGCGGTGAGTTTGTTGAAAATAAAAAGAATCTTTTTTTCTTCAACTTTAACAGACAAAACCGTACCATAAGCTTGCGTGATTCTGTCCCCATATTTCTTCATATAATTATCAGCATAATACTTTTGTAATTTATCTCTAAATCCCATAAATTAAAACTCCTCTTTCACTGTTTACTTGTTCATATTATAACATAAACCCTTAAAAAGTATATTCGAAATTCCTTGAAGATACAAGGGATTTAAGAATTTAAAAAATTTTTACTTTACTTCTTTTTTGATAATTCATTTTACAGTCATAAGAATAGGGAGAATATATGGTAAAATAGAGATGATAAAAAAAGGAGGACATCATTTTGGATAAATTAAAATTAGCAAACCATATCGACCACACATTACTTAAACCAGATGC
>LSQX01271560.1_pt2 | contig 15823 bp, 11 predicted proteins | sample 654561 | NCBI WGS metagenome assembly LSQX01 (sample SAMN04489861, study PRJNA283612) | anaerobic digester metagenome | isolation source: 4 biogas reactors fed with cattle manure at either 37C or 55C with and... | place: Denmark: Kongens Lyngby | collected 2014 | reverse complement strand
TGACGGTTTGCGGTTCACGGTTATCGGTTAATGTGAATAGCATAGGTAGCATCATTACCTAACTTCTAATCTCCAACTTCCAACCGCCAGACCGACCTCCGAATCGCCGCTTTATATCTGAAATGCCCGGGACAGAGGTCTGGCCACTTCGCTCACCAATGCAATTTATCTCTGGTTTTCGCTCTTTTCGCCCTTTCGCGTTTTTCCTTCTCTGCCTATCTCCGCAACCCCTCGCCCAGCTCCTTAGCCCGCGTTGGCCGGTGCTCCGACTGATTAAACGCGAACAACACAAACCCCTGCAGCCCAGCCTTCCGCACAACATCAATCTGACCTAACAGTTGTTCCGTCGTATTCCGCATCGCTCCTATCGCCACATACACCGGTCGCCCATAGCTCCACCTTGCCGCTCCATCCACCCACTTGCGAAAACGCGCTGCGCTGGTCTCATCGGATTCATTGGCGTATATCATTGGGCAATTCTCATCAATCAGCCCCTTCTCCATCCACATCCGCCAATCCTGACAACAATCCTTATATGCGCTGGAGTCCTCGAAGTTCTCCGGGCAATTCCCCCACGGAATCGTCGAGGCCTGTATTCTCATCTTCGGATTAGCAGCCTTGACGCGCTCTTTGGTCAGCTTCACGAGTGAAGTAACCTGGTCCCGCTTCCACTGCTGCCATTTTGGGTCGTCTATTTCCGGCCGCTGAGTCGCCCCGGTCTCGGCATAATACCGATCCAGCGCTATCTGGCAGTAGCCCCAATTCTTATGAGGATACCGGACATAATCATAGTGAATACTATCCACATTGTAGCGCCGGGCGATATCCGCACACAAATCCGCGAAATATTCCTGATATTCCGGCACGCCCGGGTCGATGTAGACTCCCTCTTCAGGCTCATCTTCACCCTGAAAATTAAGACTCTTCCACTCCGGATGCCCGGTCAGAATATGCCTTGGATCGGGCTTTTCATTGCCCTTCCACACTCGATAGACCACCAGCCACGCATGAACCTCAATGCCCTTCGGATGCGCTTTTTCTATGGTATATGCAAGCGGGTCGAACCCCGCAGGCGCTTCGGGCGCAACCGGTTCTATATCGGAGCGATAATACGCATCCCCCGTCTTGCGCACCTCCACCACCAGCGCATTTATCCCAGCGGCCTCGGCAGCCTCAATCGTCAGATCGATTTCCTCAGGAGTCCTGAATCCCGCACTCCAGGTTGTGATATACGCTCCCCGAAACTCCGCCGCGCAGACCAGCAACGCGCACAAGCACGCCGCAACCATCAGCTCAATTCCCATCACCATCTCCTATGTTTAAAGAATCGCAAGCGATATTTTATCACTCAGGCTCTGACTGCGGTATAACCTGCACGTCTCTGGCCAAGATCACTCGTTTACGAACATCAAACGTAGCAACAGAGGACACGCCCGTAACTGCCACCATATCGCCCTCATCAGGCAATCCCATCATAGGGCTGATCAGCACGGTAAGGCAGCTTTCTGCAGCTGATCCGGAGCCGTCATCTATGCAAATCGTGCCTGCGCCAGTATCTCGACTGACGACCTTGCCTGCCACCTTCACCAGCAACCCAACGTTATTCAATCCCGTTGTATGCAAAAATCCCATCTGACCGGCGCCCGATATTGCATCGAAATACCAATCCTGTCCGCCGACAGATGAGCCAACCATCAACAATGGATAGATCACACCGCCGCCGTTTTTAATCACTGAAGACGCATCGACAAAGCGTTCCCCGTTGGCATTGGTTGACATAACCCCAATAACATCCGCCCGGTCGCCGATCATCAGTCCGTGTGACGCGTAATCGACCCTGATTCCAGAGATTCGACTATCTTCTTCTATATAAAAATACTGATTCGTCAGATACGTTACAGCCTTCGCCAGCAGTTCAACAGGTTCCTGATCGGCCAACAGCTTTACTTCAGGAATCGACAACTCGACATTTACGGTAAGCGTCACTTGAATAGAACTGGCGTAACCGCATCCGCTGCTGACCCGACACTGAAATAATCTGCCGTTATCAGCCGCAGTTGCTGTATAATTCAGTGTGCTGGTAGTGTTTGGCAGGGTTGTCCAATATTGCTGCTGCGCGCTTTTTGTCATCCAGGTATAAGATAGCGTCCCTTCCCCTGTGGCAACCACGGAAAACACGGCCGTATCACCCGCATATACCGTCTGATTGACCGGCTGAGTAATGATGCTGGTCGCTGCTTTGAAAGTGATCGTAGCCTCGTTGGAAGCTACCGTCCCGCACGTATTAGTCACCAGGCATCGCACTTTTAGCCCATTGTCGTTAGGCGAGGTTATGAAACTGAAATTATTCTTATTCGACCCGGCATTTACCCACTCACTGGCTCCGACGGGCAGTTTCTGCCATTGGTAGTGCGATGCTGCAGGTGAAGTAGTGATAGAGAACGAAGCAGCAGACGCCGGGCAGATATGCACGCTTGCAGGATGCGAGGTTATATCAACCAGGTCACACTTATCTTGCCACACCCCCGCTTCATCAATACAAACTCCCCTGCCATACCGAGCGGTTCCTAAAAATGCGATGTAATAATCATTTGATGGGTCAGGCAGCGTTATGCTGCGCTTAGTCCATTCCTGCACGTCGGATGTATAACTTTCAAGCAGAGTCCACGGCTGTGCCAAAGAGGTTTTATAATAGACGTGTAGAGTATCCTGATCGTTGCCCCACGCGGGCTGTTTATGATAGAACTCCAACACCGCCGGCGCTACCGCGCTTGCAAACTGTATCTTCGGAGTAACCAGATAAGTCTCGTGATCGCTAAAGCCAGAGTGATAAAGCAGCGCGTTATAATTTCCTATCTCCGCTCCATTATTTCTCTGATCCCCTGAGTTGCGCGCCCATTTGGTATCTCCGCTCTCGAATGTATATGTCCAATTGCTTGGCGCTCCATCACCCCAGCTATCTTCGAAGTCCTCATAAAGCAGCGTATACCAGTCTTTCACCGTTAAAGTAGCTGCGTTGGAGTTTGTCGGAGGACCGTTGTTGACAGACACCACGCATCTGTATTTGTAACCATTTTCTGAGACGAGTGTATGTGCAGTTGCGTAAGTATTAGAAGTTGCGCCAGTGCCAGAAGTCACATTTGCATACGTCAAGCCGCCGTTGATACTGCGCTGCCACTGATAAGATAACCCAGTCTCGACAGCCGCCACTGAAAATTTCACTATTTGACCCGGATATGCGGTTGCGTTCGCGGGATGTGTTGTTATCGTAGCAGGAGAGCCTGTCGAGGAATCGAACGTCATCACTGAACCAGTTGCGCTTATGTTTGTTATATTAACGTTACTTACAGCGCCGGAATAACACTTGCTGTCAGGGCAAGTCGTGGAGTTGAAGCTGGTTGCATTGCCTGCTCTGAAGTAGTCGGCGTCGTCACCCTTATTATTATTAACGTCTGTAGGCAACTCTAAGTGCTGTGTGCAGCTTGCTTCTTCGAGGTCCACCATGTAGTGAGTTTTGTTGTCGTTGTCCGATTTGTTATCATCAATGTGCCATATAAGAAGTCCTCGCAGCGATCCCGGCACCGATGCGTCGAACCCCACGCCCTGCCGGTTTTCGATAAGGAAATACTGTTTCGAGCCACACGCGGTTTCTGCTTTATACACCTGTGGGTTGGTGGCAACGGTGCTGATAGATTGCGTTCCACTGGGTGAGACCAACGTCGGCGTAACCCAGCCCAGCTCGACTTTGCACCACGCGCTCATATGCGTCGGCCTGTGACCATAATTGCCACCCCAGCTTCCTCCCGCCATCAAGCAGAAATCCCCTGCACCCTTGCTGGCATAGGTCGTGTCATAAAGATCGGGCAAACCGAGAAAGTGACCGTGCTCATGACAGATTACGCCAATGCGTGTGATACCCTGGCTCGACGGCGAGCTGTCAAATCCCCGCCGTGCAGGTTCCGTGTGATACTCTCTCATCTTCACGCCGTTATAGGTCACGGTCGAGGGAAGTTGCCATTTATGAGACCAGATATAGTCTTCGTCGTTGCCGGAGTATTCCTCGCCGCCGCCCGCGTGAATTATGGTCAGGCCGTCTACCCATCCGTCGCCATCCGAGTCTACTTGCTGGAAATTGAACCCTGTAGCTGCCAGCTTAGCCAGCGCGTGCTGAACCATCTCCCTTGGCCTGCGATCGTTACCTCCACTATCGTTTCCGCCATAATAAGCATAGCCATAGTCCAAAGTCACCGGTTCTACGACGACCGAATCAACGGTGAGCGCGTTGTAGGATACTTCGTGGTAGAAGTCTTTCACCGAGCCAACCGCGCCATCGTAGGTATATCCGATCTTATTGAACAGGTCATCGTATTGCTGACGTGAGTATGGTATTGTGAGGTCAGAGAAGTTGACCAGCACCACCAGGTTTTTCATCGTGCCGCTGGTAATCACATTTGCAGACATGTCAGCAGACGAAATCGGGTCTTTATATTCCTTATCAATCGGCTTCAACTTGAGGGCTTCAGCTCTGGAAATCCCCAGCATTTCGGGATTTATCGATCCAACCAGGTAGGAGGTAGGTTCTATCAAGCCGTTTTGCGCCACGGCATAGACCCAACCGCCGGCTTTTTGAGATTTGGCAACGAGGTAACCGGAGTCGTCTTCGTTCCAGTGGCATCTCTCATCGCCTTTGAGATGCACCGCGATTATCTTGCCGCCTGGCTGCGTAGCTTTTAAAGGTTGCGGACACGCGGGCACGCAATAGCCGGCGTTCGACATAAAACCTGTCGCCAACGCGCACAACATTACAAGCGTGATAAAATTGCGGGATAGTGATTGTGCCGGAACTCTATATATCATGCGGTCGCCTCCATGCCGGGCCGCTGCGACCCGCACTAGAGCCGCACTGTCCCGGTCACCCCCGGAAATCAATAGTTGCGGTTAATTTTGGACTCCCAACAAGCATTATGCCATGCTAACTTGCAAATGTCGAGGTCTAAAAGGAGGTCGACGGCGTCGTAACAGCTCACTTTAATTAGCAATATTCGCTGCGTGTCGATTGCCGTCTATGTATTTGTCCTGATTATCATTTGACTGCAAGCTGCGATTAGCTCTCTGCCTTTCGGTGGCCGGATTGCGAACACTTATCTCAGGCAGGGTTGATAGTTCGCCAAAAAACGAATTGATTCATGCCAATATATATCCAACAATTGACCGAACAAGGAGGGTTGCATTTGATTTTGTAGAAGTATTATATAACAGATAAAGATTCCATCATGTATTTCAGGATATGAGGGTTGGCGTGCGTAGTGATGCGTTTCCCGAAATAACAAACAACAAAGAGAAGCACATACAATGAAAAGACGTAAAATAGCCATATATTGTTGTCTGGCCGCATTGGTAGGCACATTGATTATATGGACATTGCGCGCCAATTTTGACAAGCGTCCTGCGGTAAGTGATTCAGCCAAGCGGAATACTCGGGTTGTTTATGTGGCTTTTGCGTCGGGATCTGCCTGGCTGCGGGAAGTCGATATATACGGGGATGAACTGCATTCTCCCGTAGCGATTCCACTAAATTCCCGCAGTTCTCTGACGTGTAAGCCTGCTGTCGACGACAAGGGCAGAGTGTGTCTTGCTTATAATGAAGGAGGGGAACTGACTTCCTTACTGATAATCAACTCCGGGAAACTGGTGCGTCGGCCTCTCGAGAGTCCTATTGCGGACGTGAGAGCAATTGAATGGGTGAATACAAGGCAGGTTGCAGCACTGACCAGCTTCGGCAGAATACCTACTATAAACGTGAATACTGGTAAATGGACACTGACCTTCGGTCAGGATTGGCCTCCTGCACAGTCTCCGGACGGACGATATCAGTTGTCGTATTATGTGGCCCGTTATGGCGGATATTATACCGCCCTGGTCGACCGTGTTACAAAACAGAAATGGCCTTTGCCCGGTAAATGTTCATCATATTCGTGGTCTCCTCAAGATGGCACATTATTATATCGGCTGGAAGAGAAGAACGTCTGGTCGGCGCTGCATACGATTCAACCGGACGCTATATCATTGTCGAATATTTAATCGGTTTAAAGCGGATGCAATCTCGACTTGTGGGCTTTGATATAAAGACCAGACGCTATTGGAAAATAGCTGATCGTATTGACCCTTACGGTTGGAACATGGTTACCGTTTCCGGGAACTAGTGCTTCCGCGGGGAGATGAGGATATGTCAGACGATAATGCTCAGGCGCGACAGATAAAGTCACTGCTGCGCATCGGCATAGTTCTGTCGTTGGTGCAATGCCTGATCTACTTCGGGAACAAGCACCTTAATCTAGTCAGTTTGGTTGCATCTTGTTGCGCAGGAATCGCGGCCATTGGGTTTTTAGCCACGGCAACCTACAGGTTGCGTCGGTTACGTGGCGGAGCAGAAGCATATTATTCGCCAACCGAAAGAATTATCGCTTCTGTGCTGTTGGTTTTCAGCTCGTTGATACTGGTGGGCAACATATTCCTGTTTGCGCTTTATTATTCTTAAGCTAATTCTGGCCTTGGACCAGAATACCCGGCTGTGGCTTTGTCAGTTATGGTCATTACCCGTTCCGTAGTCCCGGAAAAAGGGTTTCCCGAAATAACAGTGATGGGTTTCCGGAAATAAAAAAGAATCGACGGACTGGAGGTGGTATATCAATGTGGCTAAATATTGTATCGGCAATGTTCTTAATATTCGGAGTAATGATCATATTGGTTGACCAGTTTACAGTGTCGGATGTCCGTTTTGGTTGTTTCAGCTTTACACTATACGGCATACTGCTGATTGCTGGCAGCGTATGCTTGAGGTATCGTATGTCAATTGGGTGGTGGTGGATTCTTATAAACGCCATTGCCATTTCGGCATTGCTTTTGTTCGGGGTCTTCTCATCTGATGTTGCCCCAGACGTTGTTGATGTGATCTTGAGTTTGCTGACCATCTCATCGGCAGTAGTACTGGCAATAAACCATCCTTGGAAATGGGGAAAAGACTGAGCACTGGCTACGCCGTGAGTGACCTTTTGTGCATAACCAGGCGCTTGCGCAAAGGAGCGACAGCGCGATAGCAGATCGGAGGCAAACATAGCGCGGCTTCTATGCGTCGAGAGGCCGTCTTGCCGACGCATCTAAACTGAAAACGGGACAACTCGTTGCTCTTCTGCAAAACAGGTGGAACTGATCATGCTGAAAAAGGCGCTAAAAATACTTCTGATCATCTTAATTGGTGGGGTTCTTATAGCGACGTTACTATACTGGTTCGTTTGCAACCATGTACAGGCAATGTTCTCGATACGCCCCGGCGGACGGGATGTATCTGTCAAGGTTAATGGCAAACCAGCCAAGCCCAGGCATATATCATCATTATCAGATTCTAATCTATACATAATCTGGCTCAAACCCGGTCAACATCGCATCATTGTAGACAAACCTGGGTACATCTCCCAGCGACATACTCTAAATATTCTGGAAGTCAAAAAGGGAGGCGGCGAAGCCTATCCTGATTTCCCGCCACTTCAACCTGTGGATCATCAACAGAACCGGGAGAAGAGATAGGACAGACGGCATCGGTCAAGTGTCATGGTTGATGTAATGGGCGACCTGAATATTTCCCGGACAGGAGGACCAAATGAATATTCGCATTGCGAGCAGATGTAAGGCGATGGTTGCATGTATGTTACTTGCAACAGTCCTGTGTGTCGGGTCCGGCCACACCCAAGCCCTGGATTCTGATATCTGGTGTGCAGCGCAAACCGGTGACGCAAAGACCGTTTTCAACGCTTTGCAAAACGGAGTGGATATTGATGCTAAAAATTCAACAGGACTGACTCTGCTTAATGCCGCTTTGACAGGCGGTCAATCTGAATTGGCGATGAAATTGATAAAAGCCGGAGCTGATATAAATATCATTGCGCCTCTGATCGAAATGACGCCTCTTCACATAGCTTCGACTAAGGGAATGGAAGAGGTCGTATCGCTGTTGCTTTCGAAGGGCGCCGACCTAAGCGTTCGCGATAAAACCGGTGAAACGCCGCTGCATCTTGCCGCTTCACATTCTCAAGTTGGAGTAGCAGCTTTGCTCATTTCCAGCGGGGCTAACGTTGATGCCAAGGAGGATCTAATGGATTTGAGTCCGCTTCATTGTGCAGCGGGTGTGTGCAAAGCGGAAATTGTCAAGATGCTGCTGGCAAAGAAAGCCACGGTAGATTCGTTGGGCAAGGACAAGGTGACGCCTTTGATGTTCGCCGCGGAGGGGGGATGCGACTCTGCAATCAGGCTTTTGGTTGCGGCAGGCGCAAATCTGAATGCGATGACCTCTGATGGTGTAACTGCTCTTCACTTTGCTGCGGGTTCAGGCCATCTTAGCGCTGTGCAGGCCTTAGTTGCCGCCGACGCACGAATAGATGCAAAAGATCGTCTTGGAGGAACCCCTCTCACTGTAGCATTTATGGAAGACCACAAAGCAGTAGGGATGTGGCTGCTTTCCAACGGCGCTAAGCACGATCTGCTGTCCGCCGTGCTTGTTGGCGATGAGACGGCAGTTAGTCGGCTGGCTTCCGGTTCTAATGTGAATGCTGCTTACGAATACAAGTATATGGTTCTGCATTATGCAGTTCAGAAAGGTTACACCGGCGTTGTGCGCCGTCTTATTGCTACTGGAGCAGATATCGAAGCGCGAACTGACTTCGGCGATACGCCTTTGCTCATCGCTGAACTTCACGATCATTGGGACACAGCGTCCGTGCTGCTGACACACGGCGCAAATCCAAATATAAGGACTTCAACAGGCGCGACTCCTTTGCATTATGCGGTATCAACCGGGAATCCCGGTTTTGTCAGGCTGCTTCTTTTGAAACATGCGGATGTGCAGGCACGAGATGAAGACGGCCGGACGGCGTTGGACTGGGCTGAGGCAGATAAACCTAATCGCTACCGCACAGAGATCATACGCATTTTACGCGTTGCGATGGAGAAATAACGGAAGGGCTGTGCTGTATTGCGGGATTTCTATTCCGTTGGTAATCTATTTAAGTCGCAAGACACATAAGGCGCTATAAGAATTCAGGAACCGGCTGCAGTGAGAATAGGTATGCGTTTGTGGTCATATTTGATTTGGCGCATTTTGTATACAGGTTTGCTAACTTGGTATGCTTCGGCTTTCCTGTATAATCCAAGGAATGAATTCGGACCTGAACCTGGCTATTTCCTACTGCTGGTCGGCGCTTTGCCGTCCCTTGTGCTTATTCCACTCACTTGGTATTGGCCGTTTGTCGCACGTAAATGTGCGCTAATATACGGTTATCTGTTGCTGCTCGGCACTCTTGTGCTTTTAGTAACGGCAGAAGGGTTCCTGTGGTTATTGGTGGCGATTCCGTTACTGGGTTTTCCCACCATTGAGTCGATTATACTGAGCTTCAAGCGGAACTGATACAATTTGTGATTCTATGCGTCGGGCAAAAAAAGCCTCCCGACGTATAGAATGATAGCCTTGGCGGAAAGTGTGGAGATATATGACCAGACGTCTCTTGCTAATATGCTGTGGCCTACTTGCTATCTTGTGGGTGTTGTATGTTGAGTATCGACTATGGAACCTGCATGATCTGACAGATTGGTCGACTTGGTATAATACAGTTACGATAGCGTGCCAAGAACACAGCAATGAACAGATCGTTGAGCGCCTCCTTGGCAAGCCAATTCGCGAGGAAAGCATGGATCGTCTTAGCTATCCCTGGGTAGCGCGATATGTGCGGTCGCCCGACAGAATATCAAACGTGTACGTATATCGCCATATGTCATTCAGAAACAGAGGGCTATGGTACGCATACGTGTTCTTGGATGCTAAGGGAGATGTGGTGGGTTATCGAGTGTTTACTGCAAGTGACTTCTTTTGACGCAGTGCTTGTGCTCAAAAGTTCTATGCGTCGGGCAAAAAAGCCTTCCGACGCATAGAAATTCGAGAAATCCCTTTCCCGAAACAACGAAGGTGATGATAAGCTCGCATACTGTTTTATGCGCGTCGTGTTACACGTCGCATAGTACCGGGAGGCACGAACTGTAGTGACTGCAAAGAGACTATTAAATGCTGTCGGAGTGCTTTTGCTTATGGTTTGGCTCGTTTGGCTTAGTCTGGCGACAATAAGGCAGAGTTATTTCATCCGTGACCATGAGTTGAGATTGGTAGTGCATACAGGGATGACTTTGACGGAAGCTACGCAGGCTTGGGGAGAGCCTCCTAGGGGAATCTGGACAGCGAAATCCGCTGCTCCTGTAAACTACATCCCCAGGAGTATTCGGAGATTCCAGACGGGCAGAATAGTGCGTTATGGTAGCATATGGCCATCGTGTTGCCTGTGGGTGCATATTGATGACGAGGGATTTGTAGATCAGACCTTCTTCATACGCTCGTGAGATTGTACTCGGAGCAACCAACCCAACCCGGACATCCCGAAACAAATGAAATAATACGGCCAGTCCCGGTTCCCGTGCCTGGCTGCCGGAACAGAGATAGATCTGATGAAACGAGAGGAGTGTAGCGGAATGGGCATGGATGATACTGACTTTGTTGTTTCGGGAAACCCCGAGGCCGTCTCATAAGTCCCTGAACAGGATATTTTGGTCAGGATCTGGACGTTCCAGAAGTCCAAAAAGCCGCGAGAGGCCACTTCTCGACCATTTTCGCAAGCCGTTTTTCAGAATGCGCTTCCGCCAAATGACTTTTGAGACAGCTTCAGGGTTTCCCGAAACACAAGAGCTTAATCCTGCTATTGTTTTTTTATCTCTGAGACTACTTCTTGAAATAAATCCGGGCCTAATTTGGATTGTCCCTGCGTGCCGTACCCAAGAAACTCCTTTGTCCCAACAACGCTTGAAAGAACCCAGTTGCTGGTCCCCATTCGATTGAATGCCAGTCGTATAACGCCTGGATTGATGCTGATTATGCGTACTATCTCGCACTTGATCTCCTCATATCTGGTGCGAGTTTCAACATTTTTTGGAGGCGGCCACCATTCAAAATTGCGCGGAACGATTAGAGTTTCAAAGCTCATCGGACGAGACATTTTGACTTCGATGAATTTACTTGACAAATCGTCAATCTGGCGTTGTCGAAATCGCTTGCAGCCACTCAGGTTGTTTGGACTCCATTGTTGAAGCAGCCTTGTTGTGGGTTGCTGAATCGATCTCCAGCGTTCGTTTGATTCAGCCGAAAGCGCTGTTGATTTGCCCGGAAGTTGCACTCGTATATGGGAGAGATTGTCGATAGGAATATGAGTGGGTTTTTGACTGGCAGTATCGCTGAAAACTTGCCAAAGCAAACTCATAAAACTGCTGGAACCCCGGCTATCAGTCAAATCGCCAGCATCACTGTAAGACAGATAGGCTACCCGCCCGTTTCTGCCAACGAACGCTATCTGCCTGTTTCTTGCAAGTTTGCTGATATAGTCTCTCTCCGGCTGTTCCACTACAGCGTACAGGTCGCGAATCATTGTTTCATCTGTAACTTGACGACCAGCAACTAGAACCAGCCTGACTGAACCGGCATTCCTTAGGCCGGCTCCGGACAATAACCCATTGGAAGTGGAGGAACCGCACCTAAAACAGCTTTGCGCAACAAATAACGCAACTATTACAATCACTGGAAACATGAAAGCGATAGTCCTGCGCATATTAGTCTCCTATGGACTCAATTATGTGCTCGCACTCCCTTCCTGCGAACGCGAAAAGCTTGACAATAGAACCCGATTGCCTGCAAGTTACTGCAGGGGTTCAAAATACCATAGCAGGGAAGCCATTAGTTAGATTAAAGGGTTGATGCAATGGCTTATGATTCCCGCCATCTTACGGCTTGTATCCGATCATGCGGGTAATGTCATCGACAGATTGTCTTATTAGTTTAGACGACCTGTGTGAATTATAGCACACCAGTAATCCGAGGGACTAAAACAACAGATTACGCCAATTTTTGCTTGCAGATGGGTTGATGTAGTGGTATAATGCCTTGTCCGCAGGATTTGCGGATATACAATTGAGTAAGACCGCTGGCGCATATTCGCGTCGGCTCTACTCTCCGTTCCGACTTGTGATCGGAACCATTTTAGGCCGAGGGGAGGTGAACACCACGAAACGTCTTTACGAGTCGATGTATGTCATCGACGCAAATCTCACTGACGATCAAGTCGATTCCATTATCGCTAAATATACCAAACTGGTTGCCGACCAGGGCGGTGAAGTCCGTGCCGTTGGGCGCTGGGACAAGCGACGGATGGCTTATGAGGTAAAAGGACGTCGGGAGGGTCTGTATATCCTGATGTTCTTCGAAGCTGAGCCGAACGTGACCAGGGAGCTTGACCGTGTATATCGAATCTCTGATGATGTTTTCCGACATCTGATCACCAGAGTCGAACCGGAACACGTTGATACTTCCAGGATCGATCATCCGCAGCCGGAAGCTGAGGCAGCGCAAGAGGCTCCTGAGGCAGTGTCCGAGGAAGCCTCAGAAGAGGTTGCCGAGCAGGCTCCGGAACAGGATACCGGGCAAGAGCAAGTCACCGAACAAACTGAAGAACAGCCCGCATCGGAAACACCCAGCGATGAAGACGCGCAAGCTGAACCGGTAGCTGAGGATGCGGCTGACGGCGAGCAGCCTGAGCCAGCAACCGAGTAGACTTCAGCGAACATAAACTAATGCCGGAGTAACGCAATGGAAGAGGTGGCGAGATGAACATTGTTGCATTGATTGGCCGTGTGGTCGCAGACCCTGAAATCAAATATACGCCAAACGGCATCGCGGTTACTACTTTGCGAATTGCCGTGGATCGGCGTTTCAAATCCCAAACGGGGGAAAAAGAGACCGATTTCTTCGATGTGGTCGCCTGGAGACAGAGCGCTGAGTTCGCGGCGAATTATCTCACCAAGGGCCGATTGGTCGCTGTCGAAGGCAGATTGCAGCAGCGCTCATGGGTCCAACAGGACGGCCAAAAAAGATACAAGATAGAAGTCGTTGCGGATTCAGTGCAAGGGCTGGACAGGTCGCAAGGCGGTCAAGGGCAGCCCAATGCAGTGGCCGCACCTCAAGAAGAGCCGGCGCCGATGGAACCGCCTCCCGCAATAGCCGAGGCGGATGTGGATTACGACCCGTTCGCCGAAGAGTAATCCTGATAATTACAAATAAACTTAAAAATGCTGAAGGTAATTGGCTGCTGCCAAATGCTGACAGTGTATAATGGAGGTAGCGTAATGGCTGCACCGAGAGGACGAGATAGCGGTGGCAGGCCCTCCAGATTCCGAAGGGTGCGCAGAAAAGTATGCTCGTTTTGCGTTGACAAAGTGGAGTATATAGACTATAAGCAAGTCAATCGACTGCGCAGATTCGTTTCGGAACGCGGCAAAATTCTGCCGCGGAGGACTACCGGGACGTGTGCGTCCCATCAACGAACGTTAACACATGCTATAAAAAGAGCCAGAGAAATCGCCCTGTTGCCGTTCACAGCAGAGTGATTTAATAAATAATGGGAGCATGGATATGGCCACGGAACCGATACCTATTTTGGATGATGTGGTCCGGATGCAGAAAATCGATAAACGCAATTTGCTCCGGCTGATCAATGAATTGCCGGAGCAATGCGAAACTGCGCTTGGCATAGCAAATAACCTGGCGCTCGAAGCATTCGATACTACGCCTGATAACGTCTATATCACGGGCATAGGTGATTCTGCAACCGCCGCAGTTATGGCGTCGACTATTCTCTCCGAATACGCCAGCATACCTGTCATCACTGGTGACGGGGTAAAATTGCCGGAGTATGTGGGTGAGAATTCTCTCGTCATAGTAATGGATTATACCGGCAAGAGCAACTCCGCATTGCGAAATATGCGGTCGGCAAAAAGCAGGGGAGCGTCTGTTATTTGCCTGAGCGGCAGCGGACGCCTGATGGAACAGGCCGCAAAGGACGGGATCGGCAGGTTTACTATCCCGCCGGGACAACCGCTGAGAACTGCTTTCGGATATTTGCTTTTGCCGATCATCGTAACCATCGAGCGGCTTGGGCTGGTCAAAGGTGAGGTCGAAAAGCTCTCACATGCAATCAAACTGATGAAAAACGCACGGGAAGTCCTTCGGTTTGAAAACCCGACAGTGCGCAACAAGGCAAAGCAGATCGCTCATAGATTACACGGCAAACTGCCGATGATCTATGGCTGCTGCGGACACCTTGCGTCTGTGGCTCGCAGATGGAAGAGCCAGATATGTTCCAACAGCAAAATGCTGGCATGCAGCGGCACTGTGCTGGATTTGCTCTCAGGAGATATTACCGGTTATGAACTGATAAGCCGGAGAGCGGATGAAATCGGGATTGTTCTGCTGCACAATCCTATCGAGAGAAGCCCATACGCTCATTTGGTCAGCGCGGTTGAAGAAACGCTGGATCAATTCGATGTTATCGTCGCCGATGTTCAGGGAGCGACCATAACTGAGAAGATGTTCTACGGCCTCTACCTTGGGGATTATGTCAGTTATTATCTGGCGTTGCTAAACGAGGTAGATCCTTTGGCAACTGAATATGCCCAATCGCTCGAAGCAAAAGTGGTTGGCAGCTTCGAATCGCAAGCCCCGGCTCCGCCGGTTACACCTGCAAATCAGGAGGAGGCTTAGTCCTCCTCCCGACCAATTCCGGTACAAAATATCTTTCTCTTTACAATATCACTGATTCGATATTTTCACAGACGCCGTTCGACGTCCAGTAATCCATCCTGCCGGTTGTCAGTCGAAATATGCTCAAGTCAGGGTCGGCAGCTCCGGTCACACCCATCTCCTTCAAAAATGCCCACTCCGAAAGAAGCCGTTCTTTAAGAGAGATGTCATCTACGAACTCCGCAGTTCCTGAAACTCGCAGCATCGCTCCCATATCAGTTGGGTCTGCGCCGGGCTTGTAGAAACACAACTCGACGTTTGGGTTGGCCTCCAATTCTTTGCATACTCGTTTTTTAGTGCGAGTGCAAAAATAAAAACCACTGTCGTCTGCCCGCCACATCATAAAAATACGCGCTTTAGGCTGGTCTGCGTCTACCGTTGCGACCGTGCATACCGGGTTTTGTACTGCAAACTCGATACAGTCTTCTCTGGTCAATAGCGTTGTCTCCTTTTCTGGATTTGCACAATACGTTTTACCCATCAATTGGGCCATCAACAACCTGCGGAATGATATTTTGTTTACAATTGCATTTGATTTATCCGAGGCAGGGTAATTTTTAATATGAACGTCGAAAAGTCCGTTTTTCATACGGAATCGAGAGGGCAGTGAACACCATTTCGGCTATGGAGACGGTTACTTCTCTGTTGACAGACGTCAATTCAATCGTTACCATGGAACGGAAAGATACGACGAACGCCCAAATCGCGAGCGCGGAAGCGTTCCCCGCCACTATTGGGGCCTTTATGAGTCTACTAAATTTTCATAGCGTCTTTGAAGAGATCGTTCTGCTTGTGTTTGCTGCGGTAGTTGCAGGTGCTATAGCAGTCAGGTTCAGGCAGCCTCTACTTATTGCTTTTATCATTGTCGGAATTGCAGCCGGCCCTGTAGGTCTCAACGCAATCCACTCCACCGAGCAGCTTCGTATTTTTGCCGATATGGGGCTGGCTATGCTGCTCTTTGTGGTGGGACTGAAACTCGATCCTCAACTCATACGCAGCACAGGTTCCGCTTCTTTTATCGCCGGCATAGGGATGATGCTGGTTACCGGCGTTATCGGCTATGCTTTGTGCATCGCGATGGGCATTCAGCACACAGCGGCCATATAC
>LSQX01268351.1_pt1 | contig 15826 bp, 12 predicted proteins | sample 654561 | NCBI WGS metagenome assembly LSQX01 (sample SAMN04489861, study PRJNA283612) | anaerobic digester metagenome | isolation source: 4 biogas reactors fed with cattle manure at either 37C or 55C with and... | place: Denmark: Kongens Lyngby | collected 2014 | reverse complement strand
ACAAACTGCTGTCAAAAGTGCTGTCAAAACTTTGCGTATAATCTGGAAGCCACTTCATCGAAACATGGACACCGCAGGTCCCGTGGACAGCCTAATTAGGGGTTGCCCATGCCTTCCGGCACTGACAACCCCTGCGAAAACTGATAACTTCCCACAAAACTGACAGGCTTTATTCTAAATAATCACGGTAAAGCAGATAATAAGCAGCGGCAGACCAGCTGAAATTGCTCACATTCAGCCCCTCTCCAGTTTCGGGATTATAGTTTTCCCGGATGGGCGCGGTATCTGTAAGCCCTTCCGCGTTATCAAGCAACTTGCGAACCATCCGCTTAGCCTCGGCCATGTAGTTATAATTAGCTAGGGCAACCACTCCAAAATAGGCCTGATCAAGCCAAACCGGGCCCCGCCAATACTGTGTAGGCTCATACTTAGGATTGTTCTTAGCAGCAGTAGGAAACGGCAGAGTTGTATTAAACTTGCCCGGATCCGTAATGTTTGCCATCACAGCGGCCGCCTGCTCCTCGGTTGCAGCCTTCGCCCACAAGGGTATCCAGCCTTCCGCGCCTTTACCCCGCTTTACTAGCAACCTTTTGTTACCCGCCTCATCAAACTGCAGGTCATAGAAAAACCCTGTCTGGGGATCATACATATTTGTTTGAATGTAATCTTTCACAAACTCTGCGTCCCGCTCAAATCCCTCTGCCTGATCGAATTTGCCCAGCTTATGAGCTAGCTTCGCTAAATATAGCTTCTCTGCATACAAATAGGAGTTAAGATCAACCGATTCCTGGTTTAGGGAATAGCCAATTACATCGCCGTTCTCATCTTTATTTTCTAAAACACGCACCCCGGGGTCCCCCTCGCCAAAACCCTGCTGATCGAAGCGTGGGGCGTTATCCATCCCGCTTTCCCAGGCAGCAGCCTGGATAACGGCCTGGGGATTGAAGGCGGTGCCATACCTACTCATAAAATGCGCATCATCCACAGTTGCCCCGTATTCAGCTATTTTGTTGCCATCGTGGTCCCTGTTTGTATACCACCATCTGTGGTACGCTACTAACTTGGGATACATTTCAACTACAAACTCCAAATCACCGGTTGCTTGGAGTATCTCCCATACTGCCCAGGCTGCCAAGGGAGGCTTGCTGTTTCTTTCATTCCAGTTGCCTCCATCACCCTGCCGCACAAAACTCTTATTATAAAAAATACAGTCAATAATCATGCCCGCATCCTGTGGCCTAACGCTGTCCGATTCTGTTATCTGGTACTCAAAAAGGGCTCGGATATTGTTTTTGGCCAATTCCGGATCAAACGCAACTGCAGCGACCGCGTGCTTCCACGAATCCCAGGCCCACATACCGTTAAACCAGGCATAAGTGGCGGACGGGGTAATCCCATCGTATCGCAAGGCACCGGCGGGACTGCGCCAATTGCTGTTCAAGGTAAGCAGCGCTTTCACCGCCAACCGGTCGTATAGTTCGCCTTTGTCTTGCAAAACAGCGCTGACCCGATCGCTCCAAAACCGATCGTTTTGCTGAAAGTAAGCGGTTGGGTTTGCCAGAGCATCTTCGTTTTTAGCCATTTCCTCTTCTTTTTCGGCTGTGGAAAATACGAAGGTTTCTGTCCGGTGCATGTGGAAGATCTGGCCTGCACCGAGCTTGAGGCGCTCTTTCAAGGTCGCTAGATATGAATTGCCGTTTACTTCCATAGTTATCTGCTCACCAAACGTTACAAAGAATTCCATTTCTTCGGTGGAGAGATATGACCAGGTACTCCTTAACCTGGGAAAGCCAATCCTAAAACCACCTTCCGAAACAGAAATTTGTAAAGGAAGGTCATTGCTTTGCAGTAGCTCACCGGCCCAAGCCAGCTCCAACTCCAAGTCTTTTTTGGCCTCTATGCTTGTCCTAACCAATGCCGTTCGATTAGTAACAAAAATCAGTTGTAGGCGCAGAGTGAAATCGGGCAGGGCCAACTCCTGATACAGTGTGCCGGGATAATAATGGATCAAAGCGGGTTCAGCCACAGCAAGATCATATGCTTCTCCCGTCCGCGCATCGCTAATCCGCAATTGAGTCAAGGCCTGACTTAAGTAAACACTGTATTCTTCTGCGATATAAAGTGGGCCCGGAAACCCCCCGTAAAAGTCCTCATTGGGGGGCAAAAAATAACCGTGCCAGGCACCTTGATCCAAAAAGGGGAAAATCTCATGGTGCGTTGGTGCAAAAATCTGATGGGCGACCCCCCTCAAGTCCAAGATATCAGTAAAACGCCTTCTAATTTCACTAATATCTACCTCGTCAGCCACGCCGGCCTTGGCAGGCATAACTACAAGAAACAAAAGAGCCAATGTGGATAAAAGGGGCACTACGTTTTTCAAAAATGAATACACCGTGATCACCTTACCTAGTAATTTTAGTTGGAAGACAACGGATGTCAATGCTAACTAAAAACCAACAAATGTAAGCGTTCATTTACATTTATACTCCATTCATTTAAAGATGTCAACAATTGGGGCTGGGGATCTGGTGCAGTAATTGAACAAAGGAGTTGCCACGCTCCTGTAGAATCAGTTGAAGCAATAAGCCTGCGATCGAGCACAATCTATGAGGTGAAGACAATGAGATTACACTTACAGAAGTTACACCAGGCCTTCTCACAGCAATTCCCCGGTTGTTCCCCCACGCTAGCGGCCATAGCACCGGGCCGAGTAAATTTGTTGGGCGAACATACCGATTACAACGATGGTTTCGTGCTTCCGCTGGCCATCGATACACATTTTGTTTTACTCGGTGCACCCAATGATAGCAACGAAGTCCGCCTTTATTCAGTGGACTTTGAAGCCCAAGATTCATTCTCTCTGCACCATGTTCATCTTGCCCAAACCAATACCTGGACTAATTATATTCGTGGGGTTTGCGCCTTGCTAATGGAAAAAGGCCACACACTCTCCGGCATGAACATCGCTTTACACAGTGACATACCTATAGGGGCCGGATTATCTTCCTCCGCTGCTTTGGAAGTTGCTACTGCACTTTTTGTTGATGCGGTGAATCACCTCGGTAAAGATAAGCTGGAATTGGTGAAGCTAGCCCAAAAAGCAGAAAATGATTTTGTCGGCGTAAATTGCGGCATTATGGATCAGTTCGTCTCCATGCTAGGAGAAGAGGATCACGCCCTGTTCCTAGATTGTCGCAGCCTGGACTATAGGACCGTTTCCACCCAATTTGAGGAATCCGGATATGCACTAGTTGTTATTAACAGCGGCGTTAGAAGAGGACTTGCCGATTCGGAGTACAATCTGAGAAGAACACAATGCGAGCAGGCTGTTAAGGCGCTGCAAGCAAACCTGCCTGAGATTACCGCCCTGCGGGACGTAACAATCGATAATCTAGAGTTAGTTAGGGCGCTGCCGGAGGAACTGGCCAAACGGGCGCTTCATGTGGTGACAGAAAACCAAAGGGTGCCTTGAGGCCGTTGAGGCACTGCAGGCAAAAGACCTTCCGACCTTTGGGCATCTCCTTCAGCAGTCACACATAAGCCTGCGTGATCATTATGAAGTCAGCTGCTATGAGCTTGATTTGCTTGTGGAAATAGCCCTATCAGTGCCGGCTACTTTGGGAGCGAGGATGACGGGGGCGGGGTTTGGTGGGAGCATTATTTCCCTGACCGCCCTAGATGCGGTTGAAGAATTAAGAAACAAGATAATGCTGGAATACGTAAAGAAGACCAAGATTAAACCAGAAATCTTTATGTTTAAGGCTGCCCGGGGGGCAAAACTAATTGAGATTGGCTAAATAGACTACCTAGAACCACAGCTGGTAGGTGTAGGAGAATCTCATTCCGCACCACCACTTCTATTATCGCTTCCTTTACTTCCACAACGTGATCGGCAAGTGCCCTGAGCGTACTAAGCAATACTATCGTTGAATATCTTGTGGTTTACCAAGAGGATGATCCCGTTTTCCCGCTTGCACTTGGGCCCAGAACCCACGCGGTGGCTTTTTTAAGCCCATGCTTTTACACTTTTTACCCACGGCGGAATCAGAAATGCCGTAGAGAGTGGCCACTTCCACGGTGGGCATGGACCATACTAGTTGCTCTAATTCTGATTTGTTGACATGTTGCCACTGGCCATAGCGTAGATGCTTCTGTTTCAATTCTGCTTCTTTTGCTTTTTCAGCTGCGAGCCGTTCTTGGTGTTTTCTTTCTCGTTCAGCACGTTTCTTCACCTGCCGCTTTCGAATTCCACGGATTAGCTAATCAAGTCTTTTATGAGGTTTACGTGGCATCTATGCCCAGGTTTAGGGATTTTGAATGAAAGTATCAAGTATAAGCGGGTGGCACCAAAAATCTGTCCAAGGGTCATGGAACACCCTACCCGTAGGGTCAGAGTGACGAACCTAGAACGCACCGTCATTGGCAGCATCAAAGGCTTCGAGAGAATTGGTGGGTTAGAGGAACTTTTGAATAGTCTATCGATAATCCCTTACCTGGATGAAACTAAACTAAAGACCTACCTGAATGCATATAGGGAACAAGGCCTTTTCCAGAGAACCGGATATTTACTAGAGAATTTCGGGGAGGGCTACAATTAAGCCAGGACTTTACAGAATATTGTAAGAAACGGATCCACAAAAGTAATATTTGATGAAAGAGGCAAAAGTTGTGTCATATACATCAAAGAGTGGATGTTAGTAGTCCGGAAGGGACTCTTAGACAGACGTCGCAGAACATGGGGATGATCCACTTGTCTAATTGTGATCTGGTATGTCCAAAGCGGTTTCTATTTTAATGCGTGGAGTATGCGTATAGCTAATAAATTGAAAAACAGTAGACACCTTTCCCCGTGGGGGGCGGACCGGATGCCCAGGATTGGCATACCCGGACCGCCCTCTTTTCGATTTCACACAAAACTAGACTGCTTGAATTATCCTGGTTTAGCCTTCGATGTCCCTCCACAGATGGTTACGAACAAAATCCTCCAGCAACAGGTGCCAGGTTTGCCAATCGTGACCCCCCGGAACCTCTACATAGGTGTAGGGTACAGCATTGAGATCAAGTTGAGTCCTTGCATTGAATAAGCTACCCATAGTATAATCCCATTTTCCCGCGCCAAGATATATAGCTGAGGGATATTGTGCCGCCCATGCTTGATCACCCCGGTTGGTTGCATCGGAGCCATCATTAGAGGAGGTAGCGCTAAAATTACCGAAATAGGCAAAGTGATCCGCCGCATGCAGATATATACGTCCGGTCAACATGCCACCTGCCGACAGCCCGGCAAAGGCACGCCCCTCGCGATCGGCGGAAACGTTGTAACTGTCTTCCATAAGGGGAATTACGTAATTAAACAAATCATGGGCAACACTGCTATAATTGTAGCCGAGATCCTGCCAGTTGCCGGAAACCATTATAAACGGTTCCACAGCACCCTCTGCAATGAGGTTATCAAGAATGTTCACTCCGGCCCCTTCGTGGAACCAACGAAGCTCGTTACCAATCTGATCACCTGAGGCACCCATAGAAATGTAGAGCACTTTATAAGGTTCAACCCGATCCGGGTCATATCCATGAGGTAGATAAATTGCCAGGCCTCGACTATTTTTCATCCGATCTACAACGGTTACTTCCGGCCCGTTCTTCCCATTATAGTTGCTATTAACTGCGGCAGTGGAAGGTTTGAAAACGCCAGTCGCACCTGGTGCGTTGTTATCCACTCCATATACTACATCGTAGGCGAGAAATTCCACAGTGCCCTTTTCGCTGTCTCGTGGTAAGACGAAAGAACGGTCCGTGAAAGGCTTAGTGCCTTGCTTCTTTTGGCTATAAGGCACATACACCATGCTCGAAAGGCTGCGAACACCGGTTGCAGCATTAATCATTGCCGGGTTAGCCGGATCGTTTAATCTACCGCGGTTTTGATAGGCATCACTGTCAATTACGTAGCGATACTCGAAAGCGCCACTTGGAAGGGGCAAACTCAGATGCCAAAGGTTCGTATCGGGGATCTTAACCAAATCCCTGGTTAGGGCGTGTACTCCACTTCCGCCGGCGGGGACAAGGCCTGGTACGAATTCCTCTGGCTGATGTTGCATGTCCTTGGACTCACCTTTATGCAAACAGTACGAATCCTCGGTTGGCGGGGTCCTGTCTGGCTCGTAGTACGCCGGAACATGTGGATCAAATAGTAGCATCGTTTCGCTATAAAGGGTAACTCTAGTTATTGTACCTGGAGTTACTTGATCCTCGGGACGCTGTACACTGGAATTAGGATCGGGATGCGTGTTTTCCTCATAAATAAATGTGACCGTATACCCCGTGGGCGAATCCCCATCCTGCCATACATGCACACCAGGCGCATAAGTTCCGGGAAGTTCGTGACCAAGTCCTGTACCCTGACCAAACATTACGGTTGAGCATGCAAGCACTATCACAAGGATCAACACGAATAGTAATTTTTTCATTTTTACCCTCCATCTGTATCGTATCATGATTACCGCCGACATTTACCCAAACTAACTGCAGTTGCATGTACCACCCCCCTCAAGATCAACGCCTAACCATATTCGTGGGTCACGACTAGTTAAGCCATTTACAACACTATTTGACCACCTGTCTAGCACCACCACTCACCTTAAGTCTAGTCCATCCCGAGCAAATCAAACTCTTCAAAGCTGCAAACAACTTCATAGCCCCGGTAGATTTCCTCATATTTCAGTAAGGCGGAGCGCTTAGAAATACTGTAGTACCAGCCTTCCTCAGCCGCCTCCCATTCCTCACGCCGCAAGTATTGCCGAATCCTTTTGCCGTCTACCGTAACCCATAATGGCCCTTTCTCACGATGCACAATGTCTAATGTTACGCTTTGGACCGGACTCTCGTAATCACCATTCTTATCGAAACGTACGCAAACGGTATCCCCCGTTGTCACCGTTACAGTATTCCTCAAGTGCTGTCCTTCAAGGTAATCAAGCGAAAGCCCATCATCATCATAGATTGTAAAAGAACTAGCACAACTGGTTGTTATCAGTATATCTAAACAGGTCATGCGATCCCTTACGATATTCGTGATCCCTCTTGTCATCGGAATGATAGCCCCGCCCCGCACGAACATAGGTATAGAAGAAAGATCAACGTCTACTGATATTGTTTGCCCACCTGAATAGCACTTACGTGTATGGAAATCGTACCAGTCACTACCTGATGGCAAATATACATCGAGGGAAGATATGCCCGGCTCAAGAACATTGGCCACAAGTAGATAAGGGCCACACATAAATTGACCATCTTTATCATAGGCATTTTGATCGTCTTGGAAATCATAAAAAAGCGGTCGCAAAATTGGACTCCCCTGAACAGCCGCGCTATACATCAAGGAGTAAAAATAGGGAAGCAAGGCATAACGTAACTGAATCGCATCTCGGATCAGCGTAGTGGCATCGGAGAACATCCAAGGCTCAGTCACAGTATTATCGTTATTACTAGAGTGAATCGAAAACCGTGGCATAAAAATACCATTTTGTACCCAGCGCACAAAAAGTTCCCGTTCTGGGCTAGGACCGTAAAACCCACCCACATCGGCCCCGTAATTAGCCACGCCACTGAGTCCCATGCCTAATATGGTGGATACGTTATATTTTAATGTCTTCCACGAAGTGTTATTATCACCGGCCCACGAGGCCGCGTAACGTTGGAATCCGGCAAATCCACTTCGGCTAATTGAGTAAGGGCGAGTATTAGGATAGACATCCTGAAGCGCCTCGTTCCCAACCTTTGCCATCAGATTGCTCTGTATGGAGCCTAAACGTGCGATGGAAGAAGGTTTCCCATCAAAATCGCAGACAGCCTCACGATCTTCTACACCATCGTATTCATTGTTGTCATTCCACACCGCCCTTGCACCCATTTCAAGCAATTGTTTCTTCGTCAAATTGAACCAATATTTCCGAGCCTTTGGGTTAGTGAAATCAATAAACGAACCTGGCCCGCCCCACCATGCATCTACGTATGGGTCGTTGGGCTGTTCCGCTTTTCCTATAAACAACCCCTTTTCTTTCATATCCTCATAGTAGGGATGGGTGATCAATATACCCGGTTTTATATTTGGGCAAACGGACACTCCACGTTTTTCCATTTCACTAAAGAATTCCTTAGGTTTGGGAAATCGGTCGTGATTCCAGGTAAATACGTATCGTTTATTGTTGTCGCCCACCGTGTAACCGCTTGACAACATGAAACAATCAAGAGGGATTTGGTAAGCCATATTTGTGTCAATAAAGCCTAGAATTTCCTGGTCGCTGTTTTTCGGTAATTCCGAATAATACATGGTAGACCCCTGATAACCAAGTGAATACTTCGGAGGTAAGCAGGTTTTCCCGGTCAGATCAGTATATCTGCTTACAACACTACTCACCTGTGGCCCGTTAATGAAGAAAATATCGAGATCCCCGCCCTCCGCTTCATAATAGCTATAATAAGGCCAATACCCACTCCGTTCGTCTCCCATGCTAAATATGCATTCATAGGTATTGTGATAAAAGAGCCCGAGCGCGTGTTTTTCCTTCTCATTGATACGGATATAGAAGGGAATGTGTTTATATAAGCAGGACATATTTTCAGCGTTGTAGCCGATCGAGTCCCTGGGGCTCATCCTTATGTAGCGCCCACTTTTATTCAGCGACCCCGTTCCCTCGCCAAAACCATAAAAACGATCACCGTTAAAGATCTCACTGTAGTGCCGCACCCGTCCCTTATAATCCCTAACAAAGGACTTGCCTCGTACATCAGAATAGATCATATTTCCATCCCGGTTATACAACGCAACAGACCCGTTTTCTTTGTCGAGTTCAAGCGTTAGAGTTTTGCTTTTAAAAACAAAAGCGTCACGCCTTTCGGCAAAGCCTACTCTTGGGGGCTGAACACGGACACGTTCCCCAGCTAGAAAATGATCGAAACGATCTTCCCAGGCAGTCATGATTAATACATAAGACTCCTCATCGAAGGCTCCATCAAAGGATACTCGAAAGCGAATAATATCATCCGTGAGGAAACAAATTAATATCCTTCCGGCGTCTGAATCTAGCTTGAATAAACCGTTTTCCAGTTTGCAGTTAAAAACCTTTTGAACTTTTTGCATTACACACCCATCCTATGTCTAATATGGATACGTTTCCACTTCAGACGAAATAATATAGTCATACTAGTAAATACGAGCTTACTCCATGACCGGAAGATCAACCCGGATTACCACTTGAACGGCGGACGATAATTGCCGTCTCGATCATCTTGGGATTGTTCGGAATCACACCACTAATTAACGAGACAGCCATCTCGACTGCGTGCTTGCCAAGAAGCTCAACATCATGGTCAATCGTTGTAAGGCTTGGTGTTATGAAGTCCCCAAAAAGAATATTATCAGAACCAACAACCGTTACCTCACGGGGAATTGTAATTCCGTTTTCTTGTAGTGCATTCATTACGCCGATTGCCATAAGATCATTAGAAGCAAAAACAGCTGTCGGTAAAGCCTCACGATGCAGCAATTCACATCCTGCAGCATATCCCCCCGAGATGTGGTAATTGGAATAGATCACGCTATCTTCTCTTAAGGGCATGCCGTGCTTCTTCATGGCATTTGCAAACCCGGACAATCTTTCCTGGGTGGGCTTAAAATCCGGGTAACCGGCGATGTGGACTATATCTTTATGACCCAACCCGATAAGATGCTCCGTCATCTTAAACGCACCTTGTTCTTTATCACAGCAGACGCAATAAATTCCCTCGATATCAACAGTTTCGTTGACTAGAACGATGGGGGTTTTCTTGGCCGCCCTGGCCAAGTGACTATTATATTCATCCCCGAAGCCCCGCCCACCTACCAGTATGACAACATTAACACGGTTGTTTGATAAGAGATCTAAATATTTACTCTCCTTGCTACTATCTTCATCAGTGTTACAGAATATAATAGCATATTGGTGTTTATTACATTCCGCCTGGATCGCGTGGATCAGCTTGGAGTAAAATGGATTCAAGATGTCAGAAATCACCACACCGATAAGTCTAGTAGACTGTTCCACAAGGCTTTTCGCGATGAGGTTGGGCTGATAATCGAAGTGCTTAATAGCAGCCATAACCTTTTTCCGGGTCTTTTCACTAACATAACCGCTATTATTAAGCACCCGGGACACAGTGGCGATGCCCACACCCGACATCTTGGCAACATCCTCAATTGTAGCCCGCACCATTGGTTATCCCCCTTATGTGCAAAGTGTTCCACTATTCTTTCGCCGCCATCACACGAACCGAGTGAAGTCCCGCCAACAAGACCGAGGCGTGGCTTCTTATTCAATACGCTTACATTTTCATGCCAGATACGGCTATGCCTTTCATAAAGTGACGTTGGAAAATGATGAAGATGATTAAAACCGGAATCATAGCCAAGACACTCATGGCTAAAAGACTATTCCAGTCAACGTAGAACTGGCCTACAAAGTTAGCAATGGCCACCTGAATGGTGTAATTTTGCTCATTGCTGATAACGATAAATGGCCATAAAAAATCGTTCCAGCGCCACATAAACGAGAAAATGGTGAGTGCTGTTAGTACTGGTTTGGCAAGTGGTAGCATGACCATCCAGAAAATGCGCCATTCAGATGCCCCATCAATGCGGGCAGATTCCATAATTTCATCTGGAATAGTAATCATGTATTGCCGCACTAAGAAAACTCCCGTAGGGGTCGCGGCTGGAGGAATGATAATTCCCCACAAACTATTGTATAATCCAAGGGTTCTAACAACCAAGAAAATGGGAACCATAATTACCTGTAAAGGAACCATCAAAGTAGCTATAAAGGCGAAAAAGATTACTTTATCACCTTTAAAAGAAAACTTCGCTAGAGCATACCCCGCCATGGCGTTGATAATCAGCGTGAGCATGGTAGAAACAGTTGATACATGAAGGCTATTGGCAAAGTAACGTGTGAAGTTGCCTTTGTTAAATGCATCGAGATAATTTGCCATAGTTGGGTTTTGAGGCAGAATGGTGGGTGGCCACGCGAAAAGTTCGGTTCCACTTTTAAACGATGAAATAACGATCCAAAGCACAGGTATTACAAACAAAATTGCCAGCACAATCCCTACCACTTGCAACAGTATGGTCAACGGCTTATTCATAAGCGTTACCTCCCCGTTTAGAAATTCCAAACTGAATCACAGTTAGCAATCCTAAAATGAGAAGCAAAACCATAGACATGGCTGAGGCATAACCCATATCTCCCCGTTGGAAAGCCCAGCGATAAATATCCTGAACAAGAAAGGTTGTCGCCCTTCCGGGGCCACCAGTAGTTAAGGTCATAATTAGATCAAACACCTTGAAGGATTCGATACTGCACAAGACTACCACAACCAAACTGGTGGGCCTTAATAGTGGTAAAGTAATCCGGTAAAACTGCTGCAAAGCAGAGGCTCCATCGATTCGTGCAGCCTCGTAATACACTTCAGGGATGCCCTGTAATCCGGCCAAAAAAATCACCATATAGTAGCCAGCCCTAGACCAGACGCTCGCAGCAATAACAATGACCATGGCCCAAGTAGAGGTAGTCAACCAACGAATGGGAGTTCCACCTGATGCTTTTAACAGATAGTTGATGATTCCAAAGTTGTCTCCAAAGATCCAGCGCCAAGAAACACCAATGATGACCGCAGAAAGCATAGCTGGAATGTAGAAGAAGGAGCGCAGAACAGTTCGCAACTTGATTTTCGTATCCAGAAGCAAAGCCAATGCCAGACCAAGCACATAGGTCAAAGGGACCACTGATAATACATAAACAAATGTTCTGAAGGTTGTTTCCCAAAAGCTGGCACTAGTAAAGATTGAAATATAGTTATTTACACCAACGAAAACTGGGTCACTAATAACATCCCAGCGGGTAAAGGATATGACTAGCCCATAGAGGGCTGGAAAAACGACAAAGACCAGAAAAATAAGCAGGTTGGGCAACACAAATAGATAGGGAGCTAGTTGTCTCTTGCCTTTCACCGAGATCACCTCTTTGTGTGCTAAAGAGGGGACAAGCCCCTCTTTAGATTTAGTTCATGTACTCCTCAAGAATCGCGTTTCCGACACGTTCCATCTTCTCCACAGCTTCCCTTGGGGTTAACTCGTGTTGAAGGGCCTCAACAATGATATCTCTAAAATCGTCGCCAATTCTGCCGGCAAAGGGGTGAGCCCAATCCGAACCGGCCACAGGTGGGGAAACTGCAAGTTCATTGCTGAAGAGTTCAAACATCTCTGCTCCAAAACCATAGTCTAATGATGCATTATCTAGGCGAGGGCTAATAAACAATGACTCTTGATTAAACTTGGCATTGGCCTCCCTAGAGGTGTAGTATCTAATGAAGTCGGCTGCTTCTTCAGGATATTTAGCGTCTTTGAAGGATGCAATGTATTTGCCACCCAATACAGATGAACGCTGTTTTTCGTATGGCATGTACATGACATCCCACTCGAAATTGTCGATGTTATCTCGATAGTTAGTTAGCATCCAGTTTCCAGACCAATGGGCGGCTGTCAATCCTGCCCTAAATAGAGTATTTGGATTCTCGCCTCCAAGCCAGATGGAACGAGGAATAATTTCTTTGTCATGTAATTCTACAAAAAACTCCACGGCACGTTCGCCTTCTGGCGTATTGATGGCCACAGCGGTCCAATCATCTGTAAACAATTGGCCACCTGCTTGATATAGTAAGGTAAGCCATCTGTGGAAGGTAAAATCATAAGCCAGTCCATAACGGGCGTTAGAGTTTTCTACAACCAATTCTAGTTTTTGAATAAACTCATCCCAAGTCCAAGCCTCATCTGGATGTGCTGGTACCTCAACTCCTGCTTGGGCAAAATGATCTTTGTTATAGAGGATACCATTTGCTGTTACATCTGCAGGAACTGCCATCAATTTGCCGTCAACGATGACATTGCGATGGGTAGATGGAACAAAATCGTTAATGTAGTCTATGCCCAAATATGGTGTAAGGTCTAACAAAACAGGTGCAAAGTCACCAACGTTGACTAGTCTTGCTAGATCTGGCGGGGTTCCACCGGCAACCATTGTTTGGAGACGTGTGCGCAAGTTTTGAAATGGTATCTCAATCAGGTTGATTTTAATGTCAGGATTGAGTTCTTCGTAATCTGCAATAATCGCTTTTAGCACTTCACCTTCGATACCGTCTGTAAACCAGATAAAATCAAGTACCTTTGTTTGAGCCATACCAATAGCACCCATAGAAGACATCACAAGCAAAACAACTAATAACTGAATACCCAACTTTTTCATGGGAAACCTCCTTAATTGATCCTGTGATCCGTTCTCAAAACCAACCAATCCAAAAACTAAGTTTTGCTATCACCTCCCAGAGAAACGTTTCTCTGATGCTTAAAAAAAACTGCCGAACAAACTTACTCTCATTTGCAGTTAGAAAAACTGCATTTGCTTGATGTTTCCACAAAAACTTGCTATTTCCTTCCATGAATTTAACTTTCTTTTATTTTCCCAGCATAAATACTGAATCTCTTTCCACGAGCTCAGCTTGTAGTACAATATGTTCTGTTGATTTCTGCGGCTGTTCAATGCGCGCGATAAGCATTTTTGTAGCAAGTTCGCCCATTTCAATGTCTGGCTGGGAAATGCATGTATACTCAGGAGAAGTAATGGTCGCCCAGGGCGGATCCCCGAACAAAACCACGGATAGATCTCGATTTTGCAAAGCGGTAAGTCGATTCATAGCACGGATAAATCCTTCGGCAACTTGGTTTTGACCTAAAAATACTGCAGAAGCATCCGCATGAGCCACTAAGTTTACGCCTTCCTCATAGGCCTCTTCTTGATATCTCGAGCATTCCCAAATGATGATCTGATCCAGGGGTAGCTTATGCTTTTTGATCGCGGCTAAAAAACCTTCTTTTCGCTCTGCCACTGCGTCAATCTCGGTTTCCCATCCACAATAGGTGATTTTTGTGTGACCTTTTTGAATCAGATATTCAGTTCCGTGATATGCTGCTTGATAGTTGTCAATTTCTACAAAGTCAAAATCTGATCCAGGGATTCCTCGGTCAATAATGGTGAAGGGAATGTTAGATTCTCTGATCAGATCAACTGAGGCAGTTTGATTGTTGGCAGGACAAAGTAAGATACCATCAATCTGTTGCGATAAGATATTCTGTACAAAGGCGAGTTCACGGCGTTCATCATCATAGGTTGAATAAATACAGAGAATATAGCCTTGCTCATCAGCGACCCTTTGCGCTCCGATCACCACACGATTGAAGTAGATATTATCAAACTGGGGAACAAGCACAGCTAAGATCTTCCCAATTTTCCCTCGCAAACGGCGTGCTATTTGATTAGGTCGATAATTAAGTTTTTTGGCCGCCTCTAAAACTCTCAGACGTAACTCTTCGCTAACGAACTTGTCAGACTCATCATTTAGAACGTATGAAACAGTACTTAGTGAGGCTCCGGCTAGTTTCGCTACGCCTTTTATGGTCGCGGGTGCATCTAATTTCATGATTATCCCCCCGTAGGTTTAAAGTCTAAAGTGCTACATGAATCTAGGGGCAACTTTATGGGCCTACCTTCTGCAGCAGATTTGTAGATTGCCAATACTAATTCCAAAGCTCGCCTGCCGTCTTCAGGACTAATGTACGGCTGTCGGTCACTGCTTATGGCAGAGATAACGTCAGCATAAAGTGAATTATGTCCGAGGCCATAGACATTGGCAGCCTGTTCGCAAAATGTAGCTTTCACCTGCTCAGATTGATCTAGGCCATCAGTAAATTGCCATGTTTCGATCTTGTTGATGGCAATACCCCCAGCTTTTACACTACCCGTTTCGCCAAAAATACTCAGGCTCGCTTCAAGATCCGCGGGAAAAACATTAGTTGTTCCTTCTATAATGCCATAGCTACCATTAGCAAACTTGATTATGGCGATTCCTAGATCTTCAGTCTCGAGATATGCATGATTCAAATTGTCAGTGATGCCAATCACCGCAGTAATTTCGTCCCCCATCATCCAGCGTAGAAGATCAATGGCATGAATACATTGGTTCATTAAAGCTCCACCATCTTGTTCCAGAGTGCCTCGCCAGGACGCTTGTTTGTAGTACGCTTGATCCCTATACCAGCGCACCTGAGCTGTACCGTGGAAGAGCTTTCCAAAACGACCGTCTTCGAGGGCTTGTCTTATTTTTTGAACCGCTTTGTTAAAACGGTTTTGGTGACAGGCGCAGATCTTTACACCCTTAGTTTTAGCCTTTTTGATGATAGCATCAGCATCTGCTAAAGATAGGGCAAGAGGTTTTTCAATAATTAAATTCGCTTCTGCTTCTATGCAATCCAAGGCTATTGAGGCATGCTTGCCGCTCTCTGTGGCGATTGCTACAAGCTTTGGACATTCAGCCGCCAGCATTTTTTGATAATCAGTGTATTGTCGAACGTCAGTCGGTAAATCAAATCTTGCAACGATCTCTTGCATAGCCTCTGGTTTTAAATCACAGATTGCTACGATCTGCAGACCATTTTTCAATGCCGCTTCAATATGATTTGGCGCAACTCTTCCACACCCAATTAATGCATAGCTTAAGCTCATGCGGCACCTTCTTTCGATAAACTCAACTCCGAGGGTAATCCTTGTGCTCCTTCACTTTTCTACAATTAAAGCTCTTTCCCTTCATTCTACCCTTGGAACAGAAAAAGCGGACTTTAAGAGTGAAATATGCTATACTATCCCTAAAACATGCAATATTGATTATTACGCATCAATGAGTC